>WPCH01307631.1_pt1 | contig 11690 bp, 11 predicted proteins | sample 5399881 | NCBI WGS metagenome assembly WPCH01 (sample SAMN12869468, study PRJNA574797) | sludge metagenome | isolation source: wastewater treatment of pH5 | place: China:Beijing | collected 2019-05-20 | reverse complement strand
ACATCCATGCGGGATATCATGGGCATGGAGGAGACTAATGTGCGGATCGCTATTCTCAGCGGCAAGGGTGGCACAGGGAAAACGCTATTGTCAGTAAACCTAGCTGCAGTTGCACAGAATGCGTTTTACATTGATTGTGATGTGGAAGAGCCAAATGGGCATCTTTTTTTTAAGCCTGAGCGCGTCCAGGAGGACGAGATCGGAGTAAAAATTCCAGTTGTGGATAACACGATTTGTAATGGATGCCGTAAATGCGTTGATTTCTGTCGATTTAATGCCCTTGTCTACATAAAGGATCGGCTCCATATCTTCGATGAGATTTGTCACTCCTGCGGTGGTTGTGTCATGCTATGTCCAGAAAAAGCACTAGCCGAGCAAGACAAGGTGATCGGAAAGGTGCAAAAGGGTGTGTCGGGAACAGTCAAGGTTCACACCGGAGTGCTAAAGATCGGCGAAGCATCGGGCGTTCCAATAATCAAACATTTACTTGACGGCATTAAGGGTTTTTCTGATCTTCCGGTTTTTATTGACTGCCCTCCCGGTAGCGCCTGCATTGTAATGGAGAGCATAAAGGATGCGGATTACTGTGTGTTAGTAGCTGAACCGACACTGTTTGGTGTGCACGATCTCAAGATGGTTTATGATTTGGTAAAGCTGTTTGATAAGCCATTTGGGGTTGTTCTGAACAAGTGCTTGGATAGAGATAACCCAGCGGAAATGTTCTGCTCTGAAAGAGGTATCAAGATTTTGGGTCGAATTCCCTTCAGCAATGACCTTGGATTGTTGAACTCCAATGCAGAGATCGCAGTGAGGGAAGATGGCAAATACAGGGCGATATTCTCTAGTTTACTCAATACACTCATTAAGGAGGTGCAATATGAGGCAACTCCTCATTCTTAGCGGAAAAGGCGGCACGGGGAAGACAACGATCGCCAGCGCATTCATACAGCTCTCTCAAGCTAGAGCCTACGCTGACTGTGATGTGGATGCACCGAATTTGCACCTCATAACTGAGTGGAGTACCGCACCACAAGAAACAGACTATTATGGACTGCCTAAAGCCTTGATAGATTTCGGGCGTTGTATTGAATGTGATGCGTGCAGACAAAGCTGTCGATTTGAAGCAATTTCGGTGGAAGGACGCTATGAAGTAGATTCCTTCGCCTGTGAAGGATGCGGAGTCTGCCAGTATGTATGCCCTGTAGAAGCCATAAGAATGGTACCAGTCGTAGCGGGAGAACTGAGGCTGTATTCGGATCTCGAGAAGGTGTTTTCAACAGCACAACTTAAAATGGGTAGCGGAACTTCGGGACTGCTCGTTACCCAGGTGAAAAGGCAGATGAAAGACGCGGCAACCGATGTCGAACTCGCAATTATTGATGGTTCCCCTGGAATTGGTTGTCCTGTGATAGCATCACTAAGTGGAGTTGATATGGTCCTAATTGTAACTGAACCTTCGATATCAGGCCTAAGTGATCTGGAGCGCATTGTCAACACGGCAAAGAGATTTGGAACAGAGATCGGTGTGTGTATAAACAAGTACGACACTAACATCGAAAAAACAGAGAGAATAGAAAAGCTTTGCGAAAAGCAGCGGCTGCCTTTTCTAGGTAGAATACCATTCGATTGGAAAGCAGTCGAAGCCATCAATAACGGACAGACAGTTGTTGAGATTGACTGTGTATCGGGGACAGCAGTGCGAGTAGTTTACGAAAATGTCATGAAGTTGCTTTTTTCAAAGGTTTGATCCAGGTGCAAGGATACTAACGACATGGAGGGGGAAGCAGAATGATGAAAGTAGCTGTAGCAACCGAAAATGGAATGGTTGCTGAGCATTTTGGCCACTGCGCCGGATTCATGGTTTTTGATGTGGAGGATACAAAAATTGTCAAGAGCGAAGTCATACCCAATCCCGGACATAGACCTGGATTTCTGCCGAGATTTTTAAACGATCTTGGTGTCACCACCATCATTTCAGGCGGTATGGGTGGCGGCGCCGTAGAACTCTTCAACGAGAACAACATCGAGGTTATTGTTGGAGTACGCGGAGATGCTGAGGAAGTTGTTAAGAACTACTTGGATGGTTCTCTCAAATCGACGGGTTCCGTCTGCCATGAGCATAGCCATCACGAAGTGTGATGAGTGAAATTCTGTGTAGAGGGACCCCACTAGAGTTTTTTTGAACGGGGATCGTAGAAAAGCCTTGTCCATTGTGACGAGGTTTTTTTATATGCGCCGTCTAAACCTTATTATAAAAATAACATTATTTCAAAAAATGAAGAAGGTTTATTGTCGTTGACGTTATAATGAAATTGGTATAAAATAATTGTAAGGTGGACATGCACAGGACGTCGCCGCGGCACCGCAAAGTCCAAGATGCAGGTAAGAAAAACTAAGTAATGGGGGCATGATGATGAAGAGATGTAGAAATAGTTCAGCTATTGTATTGAGCGTTTTTCTTCTTATGGCAGTCGGCTTCATGGCAACACCAGTAGGTGCTGCAAACCAGGATACAATCATTATCGGTGTGGCGAACGATGTCACGACGATGGATCCTCAGGGTTCCAATACCGACGCGAACATGATGGCATTTCTGTTAACCCATGAGACGCTGGTGGAAATTGATCCGAGTACCGGAGGAGTGATCCCGGGCCTCGCTACATCTTGGGTAATTTCGGACGATGGGTGTACGTTTACATTTGCGATTCCTGCCGGTGTGAAGTTCACCGATGGTACGCCTTTTGTCATTGAAGATATTAAGTATACCCTGGAGCGTGCAGAAAAGTCTTCTTTTACTCGGACCAAAGTATCGTTGGTCACGGATATTGAGATCATCGACGATACCCACATTGCAATTACTATCGAAAAACCTAGCCAAGAATTCTTGGTCTTACTTGCCCATAAATCAATGAGCATCCTGTCAGAGAAGCTGACAGAGGGTAGCCAATTCGGATACCAAATAGGTACTGGGATGTTTGCAGTTGAGAACTGGGTGCCTGGAGATTATATTTCCTTTGTACGCCATGATGATTTTCACGGAGAGAAAGCACCTACACGGAAGGTTGTTTTCCGCTTAATTAAAGAAGAGTCTTCTCGCTTAATTTCCCTACAGACAGGCGAGATCGATGTGTGTGTTGATCCACTTTCAACCGACCTGAGTTACATCAAGGCAGATTCAAAACTCGAATTAGTCAGGATTCCGAACGTGGTTATGCTTTATGCAGCCATCAACAATGAAAGACCTGGCCTAGATAACGTCCACATTAGGAGAGCGATTGCTCATGCCACTGACAAAGAATCTATGATTATTGTTGGTTATGATGGCGCAGGAACACCTCACAACAACTTCATTAATCGTGGACAATTTGGGCTTTGGGAAGATATTCCAGTCTACGAATATGATCTGGCAAAGGCGAAGCAAGAATTGACCTTGTCCGGTTACAAGCCTGGTGATTTGTCATTCAGAGTCATCTTCAATGACACAGCCAAGGAAAACATGGCGTTAATTCTGCAAGACGACCTAGCCCAAGTAGGCATTAACCTAGAGTTAATCAAGATGGAAACAGCGGCCTTGAAGGGAACACTCAATGACGCATCCCTCGATTATGACATCTGTCTCTACCAATGGACTGATGCAGATGGAACGGACTTTACCGTCCGCAATATGTACGGCAGTGTGGAGCAAGGTGGTCGGTTAGTGAAAAATGGTAGTAATCGCGGTAATGTGAAAGACGCGGTCCTTAATACGATGATTGATGCGGCACTCGTTGAGGGTAATGAGGCAGTTCGGGAGCAAATGTACTTCGACATTGAACAGTATCTATATGAGATGTCGCCTATCGTACCCATCGCCACGTCCATGATTAACATCGGTGTGAAAAACGGTCTGACCGGTGTCAAGTGGATTGGAACAGCAAAGCATGACTATCGATACATCGCCCTGCCCCAAAAGTAAAAAGTTTGGGCAGATCGCAGGGGCGATTGTAGACTAATTACGTGCCAAAAAGAGGTTGTGTGGGCATCTGACCTGCACCCTCTTTTTGGCAAATAAACGAGGAGAATACTATGCATCGATATATTTTCAAGCGACTACTGATGCTGATCCCAGTACTTTTGGCGGTAGCTTTTATCATTTTCGGAATCATGGATATGGCAGCGGGCGATCCAGTATATTCTGTGGCCGGTCCTGACGCTACGGAAGAAGAACTTGATGCTTTGCGTGAAGAAATGGGTCTAAAGGGCAGTTTTATGGAGCGGTATTTGAGATATGTATGGGGATTGATGCGCGGGGATCTAGGCGTATCCTATGTATCAAAACAAGATGTAATGAAAATTTACCTAGAGCGGCTACCTAACACACTGATATTAGCATCCTTTGCCATGATTATTGCTGTGGGAGTCTCCATACCTTTAGGGATCATCTCAGCAGTGAATCATAATACCTTGAAGGATACGGTAGCCATGGTTCTCGCCTTGATTGGGCTTTCGATGCCCAATTTTTGGCTGGGTTTATTGCTGATCATGCTCTTTTCGCTGAAACTCGGGTGGCTTCCCTCAGGGGGGTATGGAGGATGGTCGAGCATTATCTTGCCAGCATTTACGGTGGGAATAGGTTTGGCAGCATTCATGACCCGGACGACCCGTTCGTCTATGCTCGAAGTCATTCGTCAAGATTATTTGAGAATGGCTCGGGCCAAGGGGGTATCCGAGCGTGTAGTCATTATGAAACACGCACTAAAAAATGCTTTAATCCCCATCATCACGGTGTTTAGTGTGCAGTTTAGTAATGCACTGGGCGGTTCCGTCCTGGCCGAAACGGTATTTGCCTGGCCTGGCGTCGGACGGCTTGTTGTGGATGCAATTGACCAACGTGACATTCCTACTGTTACAGGTGCCCTAGTGATGACGACGTTGCTGGTGAGTATCGCCAACTTGTTGGTGGACATCATCTACGCATATGTCGATCCCAGGATAAAATCTCAATATACAAAGTGAGGAAAAGACGATGGCCCTTAGCAAAACTTCGAAAGTCTCCCACAAGTACAAGAAGAGGAGTTCCTTTGTTTCCATACTTCGTCAGTTGAAAAAGAACAAAGGGGCCATTTTGGGTCTAATCATGATTCTCATGATTACAGCCCTAGCAGTTTTTGCCCCGGTGCTCTTTGACTACGACAAAGATGTTATTGGCAGGGATTTGAGGGTGAGGCTCCAATCACCGTCGGCCGATCATTGGTTCGGAACCGACGATCTAGGAAGGGATATCTTCGCCCGAGTGGTGTGGGGTGCCCGTTATTCTTTAGCCGTTGGCTTCATTGCCGTCATGTTTGCCTTAGTGGTCGGTGTCACCCTGGGCGCTATGGCGGGTTACATCGGTGGAGCTTTCGAGAATATTACCATGCGTTTTACCGATATTTTTTCTTCTATACCAAGCGTTTTATTGGCCATTGCGGTTGTATCTGCCTTGGGGAGGAGTACCTTTAATCTCATGCTCGCGGTGAGTATTGCCAGTACCGCTCCCTTTGTGCGTGTCTCTAGGGCAGCAGTCCTTGTAGTTCGCGAAGAAGAATACATTGAATCGGCCAGGGCCATTGGCATGCCGGAGTGGCAGATCATTCCATTACACGTCTTGCCGAACTGCATGTCACAGATCATTGTCCAAGCTACCCTTAGGGTAGGTTCCGCTATCATATCTGCGGCTCAATTGAGTTTCTTGGGTCTAGGTGTTCCTGCCCCGGCACCAGAATGGGGAAGCATGCTCTCGAGGGGGAGGTCCTTCATTCGTGGTTATAGTTACATGACATTGTTCCCGGGACTTGCCATCATGGTCACAGTCTTATCCCTTAATCTTATCGGTGATGGCTTGCGAGATGCAATGGATCCGAAGTTAAGACGGTAGAATTTTAGAGGTGGCGGAGAAATATGAGCGAAAAAACGACCGATTACATTTTAGATGTAGAGAATCTTGTTGTTCGATATGAAACTGAGGACGGCATTGTCAGGGCCCTCAATGGAATCGACTTGAAACTCAAGTATAAACAGACCATAGGCTTAGTTGGCGAAACCGGGGCCGGTAAAACTACTGCTGCCCTTGCGATACTGGGTCTAGTACCAGATCCACCGGGAGTTGTAGAGTGCGAGCGAATGGTCTTGGATGGGCAGGACATTTTGAGTATGCCTGCATCCGACATGGACAAGGTCCGGGGAAACGATGTTTCCATGGTCTTCCAGGACCCGATGACAGCCCTGAATCCGGTGTTTACGGTAGGAGAGCAAATTGCTGAAAGTCTGCAGATCCATGAGGGTCTATCCTCAAAGGATGCCATGCGGAAAGCAGAGGAGATGCTTGAACTCGTAGGTATACCGAAGGCAAGGGCCAAGGAGTATCCCTACCAATTCTCTGGGGGCATGAGGCAGAGAGTAGTGATCGCCGTTGCCCTAGCTTGTAACCCTAAATTGTTGATTGCCGATGAACCGACTACTGCTTTGGATGTAACCATCCAAGCTCAAGTACTGGAACTGATGCAGGAACTCAAGGGGAAATACGATACATCCATTATCATGATTACCCATGACTTGGGAATTGTTGCTGAAGTTTGTGATGATGTGGTGGTGATGTACGGCGGTCGTGTTGTAGAACAAGGAACCCTTGAAGATGTTTTTAATCATACGATGCATCCGTACACAGAGGGATTGTTTAATTCCCTTCCCAATATCACGAATCGAACCAGGATGCTAAAACCCATTAAGGGGCTAGTTCCGGATCCAATCGACTTGCCTCCAGGCTGTGCTTTTGCGCCTAGATGTGATTATGTTAAGCCGGAATGTAGCGCTGCGGTGCCACCTCTTAAGGATATTAGTGCAACACACAAAGTAAGGTGTATTGCCTACGAGCGTCAGGCATTTCACATTGAAAGAGGGAAAGGCCGATGAACCGGAATATTCTAGAGGTGCAGAACCTCAAAAAATATTTTAAAACGTCGAAAGGTCCGTTGCACGCAGTGGATGACATCAGCTTTTCCGTGGTTCGTGGGCAAACCCTAGGACTTGTGGGGGAATCGGGCTGTGGCAAATCAACCACGGGCCGTTGTATACTGCGACTCATCGAACCTACCTCTGGAAAGATTTTCTTTGATGGGGTAGATGTGACAAGTCTAGGCCCCAAAGGCATGAGGGCCATGCGGAAAAATATCCAGATCATTTTCCAAGACCCCTTCTCCTCTTTGGACCCCAAGAATACGGTGAGTCAGATTATCGGCGAGCCCATATGGGTTCACAAGATCATCAAAGACAAACACGAGAGGGAAGAGCGTGTCTTGGAGCTCATGGCTACAGTAGGTCTAGCGGAGAGACTGATCAATACCTACCCCCATGAGCTTGACGGCGGTCGGCGGCAGCGGATCGGGATTGCCAGGGCTTTAGCAGTGGATCCGCAGCTGATTATCTGTGATGAGCCAGTCTCAGCCTTGGACGTCTCCATTCAGGCTCAAATCTTGAATCTGTTGAAGGAACTGCAGGATCAGATGGGATTGTCCTATTTGTTTATTACTCATGATTTGTCAGTCGTCAACCATTTCTCAGACATAGTCGCGGTCATGTATCTAGGACAAATTGCAGAGCAAGCTCCAACCGAAGAGCTCTTTGAACATCCGCTCCATCCCTATACAAGGGCGTTACTTTCGGCTATTCCAGTACCTGACATCAATCAAAAACGTGAAAGAATAGCTTTGAAAGGTGAGATCACCAGTCCGATTAACTTGCCCAACGAATGCCGATTCGCAAATCGTTGCCCCGAAGTGGCGCCACATTGTCGTCAAGGAATACCTCCCTTGCGGGAAGTGTCTCCCAATCACTTTGTAGCCTGTTTCAACGTGACAACGTGAGTCAAGCGACGATAGGTGCTTCAGGGTTGAAAACAGAGAAGCTGATGCCGTAAACTAAAAGTGCAGTTTCCTTAATTGAATAAAGCTTATCCAGATACGGCGATAGCATAGGGGAATTGCGCTACATGATTGTCTTTAGCAAGATCGGAATTGTCAACAGGGAGAGCATGGTTGTTGCTGCAACGATGAGTGCAGCGTAATCTTTGCAGCGGTCGAACCTTTCTGCAAAGATGGAAGTCATGGTGGCAGCAGGCATAGCGGTCATGATTACCACGGTGTTTGTCACTTTCGATGGTTCACCCGTTAACAAGGAGAACAAGTAGATGAGCAAGGGGATGATCACGAGCTTGGTGGTGATACCGTAGTATATTGTCCAATCCTTGAGATGATCTCCGAGCTTCACCTCGGCAAGAATTGCACCAATGACTAGCATCGACAGGGGCCCGGTCATATTCCCTATAGCCCTAATGCTCGCAAGAATGCCGTTAGGTACCTGAAGACCAGATGTCATAATGATTAGTCCTGCTCCCACCGCGAGAATGGAAGGGTTGAGCAGGACTTTTTTCAATTCTGCTTTGAACTCCGCCCTAGCAAACTTACCTCTGTACAGGAGGAGCCCGTAAGTCCAGACCAAGAACACAAAGAACATGTTAAATACTGACCCGTAGACGATCCCTTCACTACCATAGACGGAGTTTAAGATGGGGAACCCTACATAGCCAGTGTTGGAAAACACATTAGCAAAGTGGAGGACAGTTTTTTTATTATTTCTGACTGGAAGCAGGAGTAACTGTGAGATCACTATGGTTATCGCATAGGCGATCATGCTGTAAAGGAACGTACGAAACACGTTGGCTTGCATGGATTCATCGTAGGTGAAAATAAACGAAGAAAGAATCATACAAGGCAAGGCGATCTGAATTAGCACAGTGGTTAGGCCGCGATTCAGTTCCGGCGTGATGGTTTTCTTGCGGGCACTGTAGGCGCCGACTAGAATCATGATTAGTAGGGATACAACGCTGTCAAAAATCGTAGTAGAACCCATAGACGCCCTCCTCATATGTTGTGGTGGTAGTTCACTCATCCTATGTTCCTAGAACTAAAAAGCCCCCCTACAGCACAGTAAAGTAGGGAGGTGGACGCTGATACGAGGGATTGCAGTTAGCGCTTGAGGCTCACGGTCTGGCCTGCTTTGGGCAGGATCGTCTGCACCGTGGAGTAATTTAGGCCAAAGTCAAAGAAAAGTCCTGTCCCGTCCGCAGACAGGTAAACCTTGTTTCCGCCAATGCAATCAGAACCATCGAAGACTATCACTTCTACAGACATAGCAATCCCCCCCGTTGCATTTTATGGCCGGGAGGGACTAAGTAGAACAAGCTTGCTTGTATGATGTGATAGGTTTGCGTCAAGCGCGGCGAAGGCTTACTTCTGCGTCAAGGATTTCATCCATGGGGATCACCGTTCCATCGCTTAGAATCAGCAATCGTTCATATTCGTCTATCTTTTTTGCGTTGCCCACAGTCGTGATGTAGGAGCCGCCATCTTTCTTTGCATCAGGCTGGAAGTAGGTGATTTTGACTTGGGGCTGCTCTTTAAGGCGATCTGCAATAAGCCGCAGCTTCTCGTTTAGAGCATCTTGTAGATACTCGTCCAGTTCGATACGCTGATCAGTCAATCTCGCTGTTTCCTGGACAGCGGCTTCATGGCCGGTTAGTGCCGCAAAGGGAGCAAACTGAGCGGACCGATTGATGATTGGCATTTGAGGCCTAGTAGGGGATACGTGGCGCGGTAGATTGATGATGTCATCATAGGACTTGGTCATGCCTTATGACCTCCAATTTGCTGATTGCGATCGATTGTGGTGGCCCCTTCCTCAAGGTTCATTCCCTTCAGGATGGCGTTCTTACCATACTTCTCCCTAATGGCTAGGGCCGCTTCTTGTACTTTTCTTTCCCGCGCTAGGTCCATGTCCTTTTCTTGCTGCGTTTCATAGTCTATGAACAAATCAAGCTGCTGGAAGTTACCTTTTTCCAGAACATTAGCCTCATCCAGAACGTTGTTTGCCCCTAAATTGACCCTGCGAACTAAAAGGTCTTGGTCAACAATACGATCAAAAAGTTCCATCACCGCTTGCGAAATCAACGTTATGGAGGAGGTATACCTAGCGAGATTGATACTGCCGTTGGCCTGTTTGGGAACGGAACGGCCGTAGCTATCGGTGGTCACCCTTCCGTGATAAGATTGTCGCTTATCCTTATTGGAGAGATTTTCGATATCATATCCAACCGTCAATACCATCTGGTTGGTCATCAGTTTCTTGGCCACCAAGTCCAGCACCAAGGTTTCGGTCATTTCACGGGCGATCAGTTTCGCCTTTTCAAAGCTGTAAGGCGCATGCAAGACCTGCCCGGAGCTCACGCTTTTGGAACTCGGCTTGTAGGACTTGATATCAGCAATTGTACAAGGTTCATAGCCCCAGGCATGGTCGATGAGTAGCTCCGCGTTGACACCAAAGAGCTTATAAAGCAAATCCTCGTTGTGACGATCAGAAAAGTTACCTAGGGAGCACCGTGCTATATCACCCATGGTGTAAAGACCGTGTTCCTCAAGCTTTTTGGCATACCCTTTGCCGACACGCCAAAAGTCGGTAAGGGGGCGGTGGGACCAGAGCCGGCGGCGGTAACTCATCTCGTCTAGTTCGGCGATGCGGACACCGTTTTCATCGATGGGAATATGCTTTGCTCCTATATCCATAGCAATCTTGCTCAGGTAGAGATTTGTGCCGATGCCTGCTGTGGCAGTAATCCCCGTTGTCTCCAGAACGTCCAAGATTATTTTCGTCACGAATTCTCGGGCGGAGAGTTTCTGGGCTGCAAGATACTTGGTGGCATCAAAGAAGACCTCATCGATGGAATAGACATGGATATCTTCTGGCGCGAGGTACTTTAGATACACGCCATAGATTTTGGTACTGTATTCGATATAAAGGGCCATGCTTGGAGGCGCGGCAATATAGTCTAGGGCAAGGGAGGGGGAGGAACGCAACTCCAAATCGTGAACGGAGCGTCCCGTGAACATTCCCCTCGGTGCTTGGCGGCGCCGCTTCGCGTTGACCTCTTTGACCTTTTGAACAACCTCAAACAACCTAGGCCGCCCAGGAATGCCATACGCTTTGAGGGAAGGAGAAACGGCGAGGCAGATCGTTTTCTCGCTGCGGCTGGCGTCAGCCACAACGAGGTTGGTGGTCAATGGATCACGTCCCCGTTCCATGCACTCCACGGAGGCATAAAAGGATTTCAAATCGATTGCGACATAGGTTTTCTTCTCCATGTTAATCTTTTTGCTCTCCTTGAAAAGTAGAATAGTTCTTACAACCATTCTACCACATTTCGGGCAGAAAGGGAACATGGGTTCGTATTTTATTGGAGCCACCTGCAAAGACAAGGCTAATCACAATAGGTTAGGCCTGATCCTATTGAATCACAGGTGGGGCGGGAGAGGCACATTGTGTTAGTTTACAAATTGTTAAGATTGCCGGACATTGGTAAACATATACTTTTCAATTTGGCTGTGCTAGAATCAAGATATCAACGGGTGTTGCAAAGAGCAGCGTTCGAGTATCTTGAGTGTTGAACGGCTTTGCCTGTGCAGGGTATTACCGGTTGCTGTTTCTATCGCGTGGAAGTGCGGGTCGTTTTTTCGTGATTTGTAAGGAGGAGGGACAATCAGCAAGCATGGTGTCTATAGTTCGAGAAACGATGTGTCGGTATCTATGTCGTGATTCATAAGAGGGAGTGATAATCATGATGA
>WPCH01161197.1_pt1 | contig 11700 bp, 10 predicted proteins | sample 5399881 | NCBI WGS metagenome assembly WPCH01 (sample SAMN12869468, study PRJNA574797) | sludge metagenome | isolation source: wastewater treatment of pH5 | place: China:Beijing | collected 2019-05-20 | reverse complement strand
TCAACCCCACCAGCATGATGAGTCCGATCTGGCTATATACATTGAGCGTGCCGCCCGTCAGTTTCAGCGCCAGCAGCGCGCCGGTCATCGCCAGCGGCACGGTCAACATGATGACAAGCGGCCCCCTGAAACTTTCAAACTGCGCAGCCAGCACCAGATAAATGAACACCAGCGCCAAGCCAAACGTCACCAACAGGGTCTTGCCGGACTCCCTGAATTCACGCGATTGTCCATCCAGCGTGGTCTGAAAATTGGCAGGCAGGGTTTCCTTTGCCGCCTGATCCATGAAGGTCAGCGCATCGCCCAGGGTGTAGCCAGGTGCGATATTGGCGGAAATGATGGCCGCCCGCTGTCGATTGAAGTGATTGAGTTCCTTGGGCGCCACGGTTTCCTCAATCGCAATCAGATTGGACAGCGGCGTCAGATCGCCATCCGCCCCCCGCACATACACCACCCCCAAATCCTGCGGCGTTGTCCGATCCTTGGGTTCCATCTGCACGATGACATCATATTGTTCGCCTTCCCGCTTGAAGCGGGTGACTTCGCGTCCGCCCATCAGCGATTCCAGTGTTCGGCCAATGCTGTCGACACTGACACCCATATCCGCGGCCTTGTCCCGATTAACCGATACGGAAATTTGCGGTTTGTTGAGCTTGAGGTCGGTATCCGCATTGACCAGACCGGGATAAGCCCGGACCTTGCCCATGAGTTTTTCCAACGCATCATCCAGCGCCTGATAGGTCGGCGCCTGCACCACGAATTGCAGCGGCGGGTTGCGGAAACTTTGCCCCAGCGACGGCGGATTAATCGGAAACGCCAGCACACCCGGCATGGACACGAACATGCGCGGACCCAAAGACTGGGTGATGTCCATCTGACTGCGTGCGCGTTCTTCCCAAGGCTTCAGCATCACAAAAGAAAGCGCGGTATTGACCGGGTTGGGACGCTCCAGGCCCGGCGCCACCACGACAAAAGCCGTGCGGATCTCCGGCACGGTTTTGTAAATACCTTCCAGCTGACGGGCATACTGGTCGGTGTAGGCCATGGTCGAGCCTTCCGGTGCCAGCATGAACCCGATGAAGAACCCGCGATCTTCGGTCGGCGCCAGTTCGGATTTCAGCGATTTCATCAGACCCCAGGCTGCCAGCGCCGCCAGCACGAACAGGACCAGGGTTATCCAGCGCGCATTGAGCACATGGTCCAGCAGATTCCGGTAAGTCCGGTTCATACCATTCAATATCCGTTCACCCAGCATGAACAGCGCGCCATGCCGGGTTTCATGTTTCAGCAATCGGCTGCACATCATGGGCGTCAACGTCAATGCGACGAAGCCGGATACCAGCACAGCCGCCGCCACGGTCAATGCAAATTCAGTAAACAGCCGGCCGGTATTGCCGGTGGCAAACGCCAGTGGGGCAAAAACCGAGGCCAGCGTGAGCGTCATGGCCAATACGGCGAAACCGATTTCCTTGGCGCCTTTCTTTGCGGCCTCCAGCGGTTGCATGCCCTCTTCGATATGGCGGTAGATGTTTTCCAGCATGACGATTGCATCGTCCACCACCAGGCCGATGGCAAGCACTAGGCCAAGCAGGGTCAGCACGTTAATGGTGAAGCCGAATGCGTAAAGGAAGGCAAACGCGCCAATGAGTGAAACCGGGATGGTCACGAAGGGAATCAGGGTGGCGCGCCAGGAACGCAGGAACAGGAAGATCACCGCCACCACCAGCACCAGGGCCTCGCCCATGGTTTTGTAAACGGCATCGATGCTTTTTTCGATGAAGATCGAACTGTCAAAACCGATTCGAAGCTGCATCCCTGGTGGCAGGTTTTTTTCCAGTCTGGGAATTTCCGTCTTCACCGCCCGGGCCACTTCAAGGGTATTGGCCGTTGCCTGTTTGACGATGCCCAAGCCGACTGCCGGCCGGGTGTTGACCCGTACGATGTTCCGGTCATCAGCGGCCCCCAGCTCCACCCGGCCCACGTCACGAATTCGCACCGGCGTGCCACCAACCTGTCGAATGATCACACTGGCGAATTCTTCCGGTGTTTTCAGGTCTGTGGAAGCCTGTACGGTAAATTCGCGCATTTCGCTTTCGATGCGACCCGCCGGAAGCTCGACGTTCTGCGAACGCAAGGCCGCTTCCACGTCCTGCACGGTCAGCCCGTACGCCACCAGCCTTTGGGCATCGAGCCATACGCGCATGGCGTAACGACGTTCTCCCCCGACAATGACCGAAGCCACACCCGGCAGGGTTTTCAGTTGATCCGCAACGATGCGATCTGCGTAATCCGTGATTTCCAGCGGGCTTTGCCGGTCGCTGGAAAATGCCAGCCAGATGATCGCCTGCGCGTCTGCCTCAATTTTGGCCACGACCGAATCGTCCGCTGCTTCCGGCAGCAGGCCACGCACTCGCGCCACCCGGTCGCGGACGTCGTTGGCTGCGGCTTCCGGATCCCTTTCACGCAAAAACTCGACCGTGATCTGGCTGACTTCTTCCCGGCTGACCGACTTGACGGTGCGCACGCCCTCGATTCCTGACAGTGAATCTTCAAGCGGTTGGGTAATCTGGCTTTCAATAACCGAAGCGGAGGCGCCCTTGAACACGGTGCGCACCGACATGATGGGCGCATCGATATTCGGGTATTCACGCACAGGCAGCCGGTCAAAGGAAATCACGCCCAGCAGCATGATCATGAGACTCATGACCGTGGCCAGCACCGGCCGGCTGATGGATAAGGATGACAAGACCATGTTGTACTGACGCCTTCAGTTTTAACGAATCAAGGCTTGGCGCCCGGCTTTTGCTGCTGCATTTTCTGCATCATCCGCATGACGGCCTCGATTGGTGCCACCGGTGCGTCCGGCTTGAGCTTGAGCAGGCCATCAACAACGATGGTGTCGCCCGCCTTGATGCCTGAAACCACCTCCACCTGCCCCGGCGAGCGGCGGCCCAGCTGAACCGGAGTCAGGTTGGCCTTGCCTTCGACTACCTTATATATATATGTCTGCTTGCCCTTGGGCAGAATGGCCTGTTCCGGCACGACGACAGCCGATGGCCGATTGCCCAGGTTGGCCGATACCCTGGCGAACATCCCCGGCTTCAAGTGGCCGCCCGCATTGGCAATCCTGGCTCGAACCAGTGCACCGCGTGTCGCCAGATCCACGACGGGCTCCATGGCATAGACCTTCCCGCTGAATGTCCGGCCAGGCAGCGCATCAACCATTACGCTGACAGGCTGACCGATTTTCACCAAAGGTAAATGAACTTCGGGAACTCGGACATCGAGGTTGAGCTGATCGATGGCGGCCAGTTCGACAATATCGTCGCCTTTCTTGACGTAGGCACCCGGGCTGACTTTGCGCAACCCTGCCAATGCGGTGAAAGGCGCACGAATGACCGTTCTCGCCAACCCAACACGCACCTCCTGAACCTTTGCCTTCACAATATCCAGATTGGCTTGCGCTTCGTCCAATGCCTGCTGGCTGATGAACCCCTTGCCCGCCAGGTCTTCATTGCGCTTGAAGCGGCTCTCGGCAAGTTTTAAATCCGCCTCCGCAGCCGCCAGTGCCGCGCGTTGCTCGGCATCGCCCAGTTTGGCAATCACGCTCCCCTTTTTGACGGTTTGTCCTTCCCGGAATGACAGGCTCACAATCCGGCCATCGATCTCGGGTCTGAGTATGACCTGCTCATGCGGTACCAGCGTTGCAGCCGCCGTAACGGTATCGGAGACAGCGGCGGACTGAACTTGCATCATCCTGACTGGAACAGGCTGATTGCCACCTGGAGGCTGGGCTAAGGCAACCCCGGTCGAAAACAGGAGCACTGACAGGAATTTTTGCATGGCGCACAAATTTGACTTGAAAGACTCATCTTAGCAGGCCACAGCACACTACCGAGGCACTTTACCCCGAGGTTGCGAATTCTGAAGCTGGAAATAATGAGTTTGGCACTCAGCAGGCAATTGGAATTTCCAGAATTGAAAATGAAAAAAGGGGGCCGCATGGGCCCCCTTTGTCTTGCCGAATCCGGCTTGACTCTTAAAGCCCAAAAGGCTTGATGACTGGCATAGAAGGAGCAGGTGCCGGCGCAGGCGCTGCCGCAGGGGCAGGCTTGGCAGGAGCTGCTTTCTTCGCAGCGGGCTTTTTGGCTGCGGGCTTCTTGGCAGCAGCCTTCTTAGGAGCCGCTTTCTTCGCAGCCGGCTTTTTGGCTGCGGGCTTCTTGGGGGCTGCTTTTTTAGCTGCGGGCTTTTTGGCTGCAGGTTTCTTGGGAGCAGCTTTCTTGGCTACAGGCTTTTTGGCAGCGGGCTTCTTGGGGGCTGCTTTTTTAGCTGCGGGCTTTTTGGCTGCGGGTTTCTTGGGGGCTGCTTTTTTGACTACTGGCTTTTTGGCAGCGGGTTTCTTGGCCGGTGCAGCTTTTTTGGCTGCGGGTTTCTTTGCGGCCGGTTTTTTGGCTGCGGGTTTCTTTGCAGTTGCCATACATCACTCCTTAGAAGTTGAACAAATTCACTACTACTACGAATAAAGCGTGCAGAGGTTTGTAAATGCACTTCCAAAGCGTGGCATCCACATCCGGTACCAGTTTTCGAAACCTTCCAACTTCAAAACTTCCGAATCCCGCTTGGGGCGGGCGATACCAAAGCTCCGCTTGGTGAGCCTCATTCTAGATACTTTTTCGGACACTTCAACAATTAGTTGAGGATTTTTGATTTTTTTCTGATCAAAAATGTAGCGCATCCACAAATAATATCGATACGATACTATTTGCGAGTATGTTTTCAGAAACACCACCAAGGCCAGATGCTAGTAAACAAGCCGCTCTCCAGCCATCAGGCTCTCGATGGATTCCCGCTCACGGATGAGTCTGATTTCATTCTTGTTCAACAATATTTCCGCCGCCCGGGGACGGCTATTGTAGTTTGAACTCATGCTCATGCCGTATGCGCCCGCCGAAAGAACCGCCAAAAGCGCGCCTTCCTTGATCGCCAGGCGCCGCTCCAGCCCGATAAAATCGCCCGTTTCGCACACTGGGCCTACAACATCACAGGTCACATCCGGTTCGCTAGTGAGGCTGACGGGAACAATGTCATGGTAGGCATCGTAGAGCGCCGGGCGCATGAGGTCGTTCATGGCCGCATCCACTACGGCAAAGTTTTTGTTGTCGCCAAACTTTACATATTCAACTCGGGTGAGCAGCAATCCCGCGTTCCCTACCAGCGAGCGGCCAGGCTCAATAATGATTTCCTCGGGGCGCCCTTTGAAGCGGGAAAGCAGAATGGTCCGGTAGTCCGCCATATCCGGAGGCGTTTCATCCCGATAGCGAATCCCGATCCCACCGCCAATGTCGATGTGCTTGAGGATGATCCCCGTCCTGGCAAGCGCATCCACCAGATCCAGCACACGGTCCAGCGCTTCTGCAATGGGCGCCATGTCCGTTAACTGGGAGCCAATGTGGCAGTCCACACCAACAACCTCGATGCCAGGCATTCCCGCCGCCTGCCGATACAAGGTCTGGGCCCGCCCAATCGGGATGCCGAACTTGTTCTGCTTCAGTCCGGTGGAGATATAAGGATGGGTTTTAGGATCGACATCCGGATTGACCCTAAAGGAAACAGGAGCGACCCGCCCCACCTCCTTCGCCACCCGATTCAGACGGGCCAGCTCGCTTTCAGACTCAACATTGAAGCATCGGATGCCTGCGTTCAGCGCAGCCCGCATTTCCGGCTCCGACTTTCCCACACCGGAAAATACGATCTTTGATGGTTGGCCGCCCGCCGCCAGAACCCTTGCCAACTCCCCGCCAGACACAATGTCGAAGCCAGCCCCCAGCCTGGAAAAATGCTGAAGGATGGCCAGATTGCCATTCGCCTTGACGGCATAGCAAGTCAGATGAGGCAATCCGGCTAAGGCCTCCTCGTAGGACTGAAAAGCCTCGGTCAGGGCAGTTTGCGAATAGACATATAAAGGCGTGCCATACTCGCGAGCCAAGTCTTCGAGGGACACCTCTTCCAGGAAAAGGCGTCCATCAATTCGGTGCAGGTGATTCATTTGCTGGATTGTTGAAAGTTGACCGGTTTTTGATCCGGCAAGGTTAGCGCGCCCTTGGAGCCGCAGGCGGACAGCTGCGACAATACCAATAACAGAACGGCCGAAATTGAACGAAAATTCATGCTTGCGATGGTAGCATGGGCAACGCCAGTGCGTGTTCGCCCGAATATGAAATCCGTGACCGGCGACCCCGTACAGGAATCCACATCATGAATGAAACTGATTTTCTCAAGCTGACAGGCACAGCCTTGACCCGAATAGAACAAGCACTGGAACAGGCCGACCTGGATTTTGAGCAGCCGGCAGACGGCATTCTGGAAGTGGAGTTTGATGACGGCGGCAAAATTGTGATCAACCGCCATGCCGTGGCCCAAGAAATCTGGGTAGCTGCCCGCGCGGGCGGATTTCATTTCCGCCATGACGGGCAAACCTGGCGCGACACAAGGGACAACTCAGACCTGTTTGTCAGACTGACCGAACTGGTTGCGGCCCACGGCGGCAATCTTGTCTTCAGCTGATCGCCGCCGCTGGCGCTACTTACCAAGCCTATTCTCTCAGGGTGGAAAACAGGTAATTGCTTTCCTTCTGGGGGGCATGACACCCGAAGCAGGCCTGGGCCGCGTTCCCGCCAACGACTGGTTGCTTGGGATCGCCGCCGGCAAAGCCCTCAAACCCCCAGCCCCCTGTTTCAGCAAACCGCCTCTTGTCCCGGACCATAACCCCAAGCACCTTCCGCTTGCCTTCGGTCATGGCATTGCCTTCGCTCCTGGCCTCCAGCAGGTCAAACACGATCACCGCGCCATCGCTGAATTTTCCGGTACGGTAACCCTTCACCGCCTTGGGATTCGCATAGATATGATGCAGGCCGCCAAAGGACTCATATAAAGGATGGCCAGGCTTCAACTCCATTGACTTCACATGGTGCCAGCCCCGATATCCATCCGGGTAAGTCACATTATTGGCCTCAGCTGCCAATGCACCGGCAGCCGCCAGGCAAGTCGCGAGAAAAAACAGAATCTTCATTCCAGTCTCCTTATAAACAGTATTGACACGATACGTTTCGTATCGATACTATTCTATGACTGCTCGCAGTCTTGTCAAGGAATTCCGCCACGCTTAATATGGAAATATGAAGAACCAGACACTTGTTCTGCTGGATACCATTGAACGGCTGGGTAATCTATTGCGGGTAGGGTTGCGCCAGGCCGGCGTGAGCCAAGGCCTGCAACCCATCCACCTTCAGGCATTGCTGTATTTGAATGAGGCCAACCGCTACAGCAACACACCGCAGGCACTGGCTGAATACCTTGGATTGACCAAGGGTACCGTCTCCCAAAGCCTGCTTTTGCTGGCCCGACGGAAATTGATTGCCCGGCATGCCGACGAAAAGGACGGCCGTATTGTCCGGCTGGCCCTGACCGACAAAGGCAAGGAAACATTGAAGGAGCTGGGGTTGACCAATACCTGGCGCGAGGCTTTAGCGGAGGCCAGTCCGGCCAGACTGAGTTCCGCCACCAAGGTTTTGAAGGAAGCGCTGGCCCGGATGCAGGTAAAAAATGGCCATAAAACCTTTGGTGTGTGTTCGACCTGCCAGCACAACCTGCACATTGGCCCCCGCAGCTATGTCTGCGGACTCACCAAGGAAAAACTGTCCAGCCGGGAAGTCAGCAAGATCTGCCGCGAGCACCTGCCTGTCGAAGAAAAGGCCGTTTAACGCACCCCAACCGAGGCCAGCCTTTCCCGGGCACGGGCCACGGCAGCAATGACCTGGTCAGGCGCAGTTCCTCCCACATGATCTCTGGATGACAGCGACCCTTCCAGCGTCAGCATGGCAAATACATCTTCTCCAACCAATGGACTGAATGCCTGCAACTCGACCAAGGTCAGGTCCGCCAAATCGCATTTTTTGGCCTCCGCCGCCCGCACCGCTTGCGCCACCGCCTCGTGCGCATCGCGGAAGGGCAGTCCTTTTTTGACCAGATAGTCGGCCAGATCGGTCGCCGTCGAAAACCCCTGCAAGGCTGCCTGACGCATCGGTTCGGGTTTGACGTGAATACCCTTCAACATGTCCGCGTAAATTTTCAGCGTATCCACAAGGGTGTCCACTGTATCGAACAATGGCTCCTTGTCTTCCTGGTTGTCCTTGTTATATGCCAATGGCTGGCCCTTCATCAGGGTCAGCAGCCCCATCAGATGGCCAAACACCCGGCCGGTCTTGCCCCGGACCAGTTCCGGCACGTCCGGGTTTTTCTTTTGCGGCATGATGGATGAACCGGTGCAAAAGCGATCCGCCAGATCAATAAAGCCAAAGCGGGGACTCATCCACAGAATCAATTCCTCTGACAACCGTGACAGATGCACCATGACCAGCGAAGCCGCGGAGGTGAACTCAATGGCGAAATCCCGGTCGGACACCGCATCGAGGGAGTTTTCGCAAACGCCGTCAAATCCCAGTTCGCGGGCGACAAACTCGCGGTCGATGGGATAGCTGGTACCCGCTAGCGCAGCGGCGCCCAGCGGGAGCCGATTGATACGCTTCCTGACATCCGCCAGGCGCTCATGATCCCTTGCCAGCATCTCGACGTAAGCCAGCATGTGATGCCCGAAGGTCACCGGCTGAGCCACCTGCAAATGTGTAAACCCCGGCATGACGGTACTCGCATGCTGCTCGGCCTGGTCCAGCAAGCTGACCTGGCACGCGCGGATGCCACTCTGGATATGGTCAACGGCGTCACGCAGATACAGACGGACGTCCGTTGCCACCTGGTCGTTGCGCGAACGGCCGGTATGCAACCGTTTGCCCGCATCGCCGATTTTCGCGGTCAACGCCTTTTCGATATTGAGATGCACGTCTTCCAGGTCCAGCGACCACTCAAACCGCCCGGCCTGGATATCCGCCAGAATTTCTCCCATGCCGCGCTCAATCGCCGACAAATCCGCGGGTGAAAGCACCCCGACATGGGCTAGCATGCGGGCGTGGGCGAGCGAACCCTTTATATCGAACTCGGCCAGCCGATAATCAAAAGGTATCGAGGCGGTATAACGCTTGACCAGCTCGTCGACGGGTTCGGAAAACCGCCCCGACCAGGCCCCTGTGGGTTTATCCATGATGACGATTCATGATGCAAAGTAAAAATCATAACAACCAGCCAGGGGTTTTGCCGAATTTCTGCCATTTGGGCACCAGCCTGCGCGTCATTATCGCCGTTGAAGCCGGGGCGTTGTTTGCTGCGTTTGCCAGCGCGATCAGCTTGCGAGATGGCTTTCTTGCTTTCTCCGAATGGTCGGCATTGATCCAGCCGGCTCTATTGTTAACTTTGCTCACGCTCTGCCTGGCTTCGCCCTGGACGCGCAAATTGGACTACCTGGCGGGAATGGGGGTGTTTTTTTCCGTGGGCGCAGTCGTACCCGCCGTTGCGGCCGCATTATTTTCCTGGCTGCTGCCGGATGCGCACCTGCTGTCCCCCATACAAACACTTGCCTTCAGTACCCTTATAAGCGGAATCCTCGCAGGATATTTCCACTTGCGCGGCAAGGCACTTTCGCCCGCCGTCACCGAAGCGCGGTTGCAGGCCCTGCAAGCCAGAATCCGCCCCCATTTTCTGTTCAACAGCCTGAATGCCGTCCTGTCTCTCGTGCGGTCCGATCCGCGCCGGGCAGAACATGCACTTGAGGATTTGTCCGAACTTTTTCGCGCGCTTATGCGCGAAAACCGTGACCTGGTTCCGTTGCAGGATGAAATCGATCTGACCAAAGCCTATCTGGGCCTGGAACAACTGCGTTTGGGTGACCGTTTGTCGGTTGGCTGGCATATCGACAAGATGCCGTCCGACGCCTTGATCCCGCCGCTCGTCATCCAGCCGCTGGTTGAAAACGCGGTCTATCACGGTATCGAACCGCATCGCGAACCCGGGCAAATCAGCCTGAATATCTACCGCAGCGGCGACACGGTACATGTCGTCATTCGCAACCCCTACGCCGAATCCGGATCGCATCACGCAGGCAACAAACTTGCTTTGGGCAATATCCGCGAACGGCTGGCTTTACATTTCGACCTGGACGCCACCCTCAAGTCCGAGTTGATGGGGGCCGTATATCAGGTGCATATCAGTCTGCCCTATACCCGTGCACCCAAACATCGAAACCCCGTTGCGCCTGCTCGTCGTTGATGACGAGGCGCCGGCACGCCGGCGCCTGTGTGAAGTACTGGAAGATTGCAGCCAGCAACTGCCTCTGCAAGTAGTTGGCGAAAGCGACAACGGCGTGGATGCGCTTGAAACTGCTCAGCGCGAACGGCTGGATGCGCTACTACTGGATATCCGCATGCCCGGGATGGACGGCATCGAAGTCGCCCAACACCTGCAAAAACTGCATCGCCCACCCGCCGTGATTTTTACCACTGCCTACGACAACTACGCCTGTCAGGCTTTTGAGGTCAATGCCGTGGATTACCTGATGAAGCCGGTACGCGCCGAGCGTCTGGTTGCCGCCCTCGGCAAAGCCAGAAACCTCACTCAATCAACACTGGATGCCCTGCGGCAAGCCCACCCCAAGGCCCGCACACACCTGTCATTGTCGGAAAAAGGCAAACTCCGGCTGGTGCCGGTTGAAGACATTCTCTACCTGAAAGCGGAACTGAAATACATCACCGTCAAAACCATCGAGCGCGAGTATCTGCTGGAAGAATCGCTGGTCAAACTGGAGTCCGAATTCGGCGACCGTTTCCTGCGCATCCACCGCAATTGCCTGGTCGGAAAAGACCTGGTGGAACAGGTTGGCAAACTGGCTGGCAGCGAAGATGGTCATTTTGTCCGGCTGCGCGGACTGGAAGAAGCGTTGCCAGTCAGCCGGCGCCAGTATTCACAGCTTCGAGAGTTTTTCCGCTAGTTCTTTTTGCCGCGGATTTTTTCGAGTCCCTCATCAATCGCTGACTCGATATAGCCAAAATAAAAGTCCGGCGTCAGCAACCCGACAATGGGTTTGGACAATTCCTTGCCTTGCGCATCCAACACTTTGACAGTTGGCACCATAAAGACTTTCTGGCCTGCCGCATATGCGCCATGCGTGGTTTTTTTGCCATCAAAGCCCACCAGCGTCCAGTCCGATCCAACCTCAACCTGGCGAATGATGACCTTGTTACGGTAAGCCGGGTCATTCACCATGGGGCCCAGGAATTCACTTTTGACCCGCTCGCAATAATGACAATCCGGGCTGGTAAACACCAGCATGATCGGCACCTTGCGACTCGCAGCCTCCCTGCTTTCGGTCTTCAGGCTATCTGTCAGCGGAACATCGGCATGGCCGGCAGCCATCACGGGCAACCCGAATGCGCATGCTAGAATGCAAACGGCCAGTAACCGGGTTCTCATTGATAACTCCTTAAATAAGGTGTGCGGCAGAATACTGCGGCAAGGCTCCGATAAATATGCGGCAAAACGCCACTTGGCAACAGCGTAATTTACTACCAAATCCATGGATCAATCCCGTCCCCTGATCATCGCTACCCGTGAAAGCGCGCTTGCGCTGTGGCAAGCACATCATGTGCGTGACCGTTTGATGAGCCTGCATCCCGGTCTGCAGGTTGAATTGCTGGGCATGACCACTCAGGGTGACCAGATTCTGGATGTCACCCTGAACAAAATCGGCGGCAAGGG
>WPCH01056784.1_pt1 | contig 11707 bp, 11 predicted proteins | sample 5399881 | NCBI WGS metagenome assembly WPCH01 (sample SAMN12869468, study PRJNA574797) | sludge metagenome | isolation source: wastewater treatment of pH5 | place: China:Beijing | collected 2019-05-20 | reverse complement strand
TACTGCAGATCGTTTCTGGTTCTGTATGGATCGTGAACTTTCGGGTGGTCAGCGATTATTAAGGCCAGGTTCACCGCTTGGCATCACACTGAGCTTGAGGCGGAAAGCGCCTACAGATATTGACAAGCTACGCTTTGTTTGGGATTGATAAAAAATTTAGGAAAAAAGGAGGAACTTAAGCGGGAACCAGGGAAATAATACATAATACCTCGTGGTTACCTGAGCAATGGCGGGGGTGTCACCTGCTCGATTTGTTCTTTGACACAGAAAAAGTGATCCTTTAAAAAGGAATCTATGGCGTTTTGTTTTTGAGTGCTCCCAGCGTCGTAAGTTGTTGGCGGGCACTTTTTTTGTATGATGGCCGGAGGGGTAGGGTGCTTGTGAACATACTTTTTGAACTTGTAAAGGAAAACACTAGGGCGGTTGCGCCAATAGCTCTTATTGTAATCTTGTTGAATTTTACGCTAGTGCCGCTGGGGCTGCCGCTAATATTGCGATTTCTTGTAGGCGCTGTTTTGATAGTTGTTGGGCTATCTTTGTTTCTACTTGGTGTGGAAATCGGAATTACCCCGATGGGTAGCGAAACGGGGTCTAGTTTAGTTAAGACGAATAAACTCCCCTTAGTTCTGGTCGGGGGGATCGCCCTTGGTTTCTTCATTTCCATTGCGGAACCTGGTCTCATGGTATTAGCTCAACAAGTGGATTTCGTTACTCTAGGCGCGATCTCTTCGTCGATGCTGTTGGTCGTGGTTTCAATTGGCCTTGCGATCATGGTAGCACTCGGCTTTCTTAGAGTGTTTTACAACATATCGTTGAAGGTGTTTTTGCTGGTATGCTACATCATTATTTTTATTTTGGCGTTTTTTACCCAACCCGAGTTTCTAGCCATTGCCTTCGATGCATCAGGCGCCACCACGGGTATCTTAGCCGTGCCGTTTCTTTTGGCCCTGGCCGTAGGGATATCCCGTTTGCGCAAAGATAGTAAAGCCTCTGAGGAGGACAGTTTTGGATTAGTCGCCATTGCCTCCGCCGGGGCCATCATGGCCGTTATGGTCTTGAACATTGTCATTGGGACCCAAGAGTATGCTGTGGCAAGCCTAGAACCGATAATGCTTGAAAGTGTGGAAATCCTAAGGCCGTTTCTAGATTTCATTTTGGGTGCCGTTCGTGAGAGCTTTCTTAGTCTTTTGCCCTTGACAATCGCCTTGTTTGTACTACAAAAGGGACTATTCCATCTTGAGCAAAAGCAGTTTGCTCGAATGGCCAAAGGGTTCTTGTACGCATTTATTGGGATGATCATATTTTTCGTGGGAGTAAATGGCGGGTTTATGGAGGTCAGCGCCGAGCTCGGCTTGCGCCTCGCGTCACTAGGCAACAAGTTCTGGTTGGTACTAACGGCCTTTGTGATAGGCTTCTTCACCATTTTGGCAGAACCCGCTGTCTTTGTCCTGACGCATCAAATTGAAGATGTGACCAGCGGATACGTTAAACGCAAGGCGGTAGGTGCAGCCCTCTCCATTGGAGTCGGTTTTGCCGTAGCATTGGCCACCGTTCGCATTTTGGTACCCTCAATGCAATTGTGGCATGTCTTACTACCCGGTTATATCATCGCCATCAGCATGATGCACTTTATACCTACGCTGTTTGTGGGGATAGCCTTTGATGCCGGTGGAGTAGCGACAGGACCTATGACGGCTACATTCATCTTGGCTTTTGTCCAAGGGGCGGCGAGTGCCTTTGAAGGCGCTAATCTATTGCGAGACGGCTTCGGCATGATCGCCTTGGTGGCTATGTCTCCAATTCTCACATTACAGATTCTCGGGTTCATATTCCAGGATAGATCGAAAAAACAAGGAGTTGATAGTGATGTACAATCCTGAGTCGAGAGAAGAACGATATGAGATGATCTGCGTGATCGTAAATTTCGGTTTGGGAAGCAAAGCATTGAACGTAGCCCGAGAAAATGGAGTATTAGGTGGTACAATCATGCTAGGCAGGGGTACGGTGGAGAACCGTTGGTTAAGACTCTTGGAGTTGGCGGACATCCGCAAGGAGGTTGTTCTCATGGTGGGCGAGGAGTCAATCAGTAGGCAGGCTCTTGGCGCGATAGATGAGAAGCTCCAGTTTAGTAAGCCTAATCATGGACTAGCCTTTACCATGCCGATTGATTTCGTTGTGGGTGGGGAAAACGAAGAGTCCAAGTCCAATGACGAAGATGGAGGCGGAATTAGCGTGCATAAAGCAGTGTTCGTAGTAGTGGACAAGGGCAAGGGAGAAAGCGTGATGGATGTAGCTAGAGAGGCGGGAGCCCGTGGCGGAACGATTGTCAACGCTCGTGGCTCTGGCATTCATGAAACCGCTACCTTTTTAAACATGGAAATTGAACCCGAAAAAGAGATCGTACTGATGCTTATTCCGACTGCGTTGGCCCAGAATATTGTTGTCGCCATAAGGGACAATTTGAAGATCGACGAGCCGGGTAATGGCATATTATTTGTGCAAGATGTCAAAGAAACCTATGGTCTCCTAAACGGATAGGTTGTCGCTTGAGCAGTCCCTGAGGATACCGATCCTCAGGGATATCGTGGTTTCTCGGAAAGGAGTGTTACCGAATGGTGCAGATTATCAAGACCTATCCGCAAACTGTTCCCGCCATGCGTTTCATTGGAAAGAGGTATGGTGACGAGGATAGAGTCAATGGTGGGTTTGGGAAGCAGTGGGGTCAGTGGTTCTCTAATGCCTGGTTTGAAGAGCTCCAACGAAGCTGTGACCCCAGAATAGCCTATGAAGATGGCGATGCTACGATTGGACTCATGCGGTGGAAACAGGGGGAGCCATTTGAGTATTGGATAGGGTTATTTTGCCCCGAAATGACGGCCGTTCCTGAGGGATATGCCCATGTTGATTTCCCAGAATCCGAGTTGGGAGTGGCTTGGGTATATGGAAAAGAGGCGGAGGTTTTTGGCCAGGAACACAAGTGCATCGAAAGCCTGGAGAAACAGGGTTATGAGGTTATTAACGATAGAATGGGAGCTTGCTGGTTTTTTGAGAGATATTCCTGCCCCCGCTTCATAACTCCCGATGAGCACGGTAATATTGTATTAGATATTTGCCACTATATAGGCAAGACTTGATCTTAAGACAGCCGGCGAACGATCAGGGCAGGTCCACCACCTAAGTACAACAAAGGGACGTTGTTTTTTGCTTAGCGCTCCGAAGAGATTAACTACATATTCGGCTACAGACCCTCAGGGTTTGCTCATCACTATGCCGGAAAGGAGCAATGTTGTGATTTTATCTGACAGAACGATTCGGGAGTTGCTAGATCGGGGAAAACTGACCATCCGCCCTCTTGGGGATGACCAGATCATTGGGGAGCAGATGCGGGTAGGGAGGCAAATTCAGCCTGCTAGTGTTGATTTGAGGTTGGGGACGCACTTTCTAAAACTAGACGAGCATAATATTGCCTTCATTGACCTGGAGCACCCTGCAAAATACATTCCTTTCGAGAAAGCGGAGATCATTTTACCTCCACATTCATTCATGCTCGCAACAACAATGGAGTACATAGGGTTACCCAACAACTTGACAGCCTTTGTGGAAGGCCGAAGTTCAATTGGCCGCATGGGCCTATTCATACAAAACGCCGGTTGGGTCGATCCTGGCTTCGAAGGTGAGATTACCCTTGAATTATATAATGCTAATCATCTGCCCATAAGGCTCACTGCTGGAAGAAGAATCTGCCAACTGGTTTTTGCGCGAATGGACCAGGACGCCCACTATCCTTACAGAGGCAAATACCAGGGCCAGCGTGCCGCCACGGGTAGTCAGATTTATGACGACTTTGAAAACAAGCAATAGACACCAATTTTAGCGGAGTCTGAGACAGAACCCGCTTCAACATCGGAGAGGTTGGTACTTCGCCCATTCGCTAAGTACCTCCCCAAAATTCTGCTAACCCCAGTAACTCCAAGTGGAAACTGGGTAACCTAATAACAATTCCTGGCCAGAAATCGAGCCAAGATTAGTAGTTGGATGAAGTGTAGGTGAAGGAGAGCGAAGAACATGAAACTTTCCGTTTTAGGTTGTGGGCGCTGGGGTACCTTTTTAGCATGGTACACCGCATCAATAGGTCACGAAGTAACCATGTGGGGAAGGGCTGATTCGGCCAGTTTTCAACAACTTTATAATGAACGAAGCAATGAGTATTTAACCCTTCCAATAGGTGTCGATCTCTCGAATTCTCTACCAGGGGTGTTAGATAGTGATTACATCGTTATTTCCATTAACTCACAGAACCTGCGGGACCTCATTCAAGAGCTAAGCGTCCTGAGACCGAGGGGTAAAAAGTTCATTCTTTGTATGAAAGGAATCGAATCAACTACGGGGAAGAGGCTCTCCCAGGTTTTTAATGAAGAAATTGGAACAAACTGTTCGGTAGCCATATGGGTGGGTCCCGGTCACGTACAGGATTTTGTCGCAGGAATCCCAAATTGCATGGTGATAGGCTCCGAAGACATCGAAACCACAAAGGACATCGTTGAGACATTTGGCAGTGATCTGATTCGATTCTATTATGGACAAGATATGATAGGAAATGAAATAGGAGCAGCTGCAAAGAATGTGATGGGCATAGCAGCTGGAATGCTGGACGGCTTTAGCTATAGCAGTCTGAAAGGCGCTCTGATGGCTAGAGGCGCAAGGGAGATCTCCCGTTTGGTCAGGGCCATGGGAGGAAATGAGCTGACTGTCTATGGATTAAGTCATCTTGGTGATTACGAGGCTACCTTATTTTCGCCCCACAGCCATAATAGGCGATATGGCCAGGCATTTGTCGAGGGTAAGAGATTTGAGAAGCTAGCAGAAGGTGTTGAGACCGTGAAGGCCCTCCGCATTCTGTCGGAGCGGCATGAGTTAGAACTTCCGATCTGCAATGCAATTCACTCTATTCTCTTTGAGGATAGAAATGCCAAAGACGTGCTTCTTGACTTGTTTCTAAGGCCTTTGAGATTCGAATTCTAGAGGGAGAATAAGCCCATGAAACCCCTGTCATAGACAGGAGTGGTGGCCTTGAAGTGGATGGGTGGTCGCTGCGGACGCCCGTTCAGGAGTAACTTTACATCCATAATTATTATCTTATGCCCCTCCGGCCGTTCACCACGCCTACCCATTATGCTATAATGGATAGTGGTGCTGAAAATGCTAAAGAAAGGCAGAGTGATTAGTTGAACATACTGGTTAGTTATCTAAAAGACAACACGCAGGCTGTTGTTCCTATTGTCATCATCGTTATGTTACTCCATTTCACGTTGGTTCCCTTGGCCATGCCTGTAGTTATGAGATTTTTAGTGGGGGCTCTCACCTTAACAATCGGACTCTCTATTTTTCTCGTAGGTGTAGAGATCGGCATCACACCCATGGGAACGCGAACGGGTTCGGCCTTGGTTAAGACCAATAAACTGTGGTTATTCCTGCTAGGTGGGGGACTTTTAGGATTTTTTGTCTCCATGGCTGAACCTGGTCTATTGGTGTTGGTCAATCAAATCCAGTATATCACGGCTGGAGGTATCAAAGCGTCCACGCTTCTAGCCTGGGTGCCCACAGGATTTGCTATCATGGTTGCCATGGGATTCGCCCGAGTGTTCTTAGGGCTGTCCATTAAGGTCTTCTTTGCCGTTGGATATGGCTTAATCATGCTCCTGGCTTGGGTTACTTCCCGCACGTCTCCAGAATTCTTAGCGATCGCTTTTGACTCTTCTGGGTCCATCACGGGTATCCTAGTAGTCCCCTTTGTCATGGCCCTAGCTGTAGGGATCTCCGGGATGCGCAAGGATAGTAAGCAAGCGGAGCAAGACAGTTTTGGCCTGGTGGCTGCAGGGGCCATGGGTCCTATTCTGGCAGTGATGATCCTAAATATCATTACACCTGCGCAACAATATCCGGTGATCAGTCTAGAACCGGCAGTAGTAGAAGCAGGTTCCCTGATGAGTGCCTTTTGGAACATTGTTCCGGCCTCTATGAAAGATAGTATGGTTGCGCTCCTGCCTCTGGCCATTTCACTTCTGGTCCTCCAACGAGTGCTATTAAGGTTTGAGAAAAAGCAGTTTGCAAGGATCTTGAAGGGATTTGCCTACACGCTTCTTGGGATGTTCCTCTTTTTCATGGGAGTGAATGGTGGGTTTATGGAGGTGGGCAGTCAACTTGGTTACCTTCTGGCCTCTTTAGATAATAAGATCTGGCTCTTAGTCATCTCCTTTATCCTTGGCTTTGTCACCATTTTGGCCGAGCCCTCTGTTCATGTCTTGACCAAGCAAATTGAAGAAGTGACCAGCGGGTATGTAAAACGAAAAGCGGTGGCCGCTTCCCTATCAATTGGAATTGGCAGTGCCATTCTCCTCTCAGCCATCCGGATACTGGTTCCTTGGCTCAATTTATGGCACCTACTGTTGCCTGGTTACCTGATTGCCCTGGTGATGATTTACTTTGCTCCCAACCTGTTTGTGGGTATCGGTTTCGACGCGGGCAGTGTCGCTACAGGGCCTTTGACAACTACATTCATTTTAGCCTTTATACAAGGTGCCGCCAGCGCCTTTGAAGGTGCCGACCTACTGCGGGATGGTCTGGGAATGATTGCTCTGGTGGCTATGATGGGTATCATTACTTTGCTAGGCCTTGGAGTTGTTTTCGAAGTGAAGTCCAAAAAGCAAGGGGTTGAAGCAGATGCTGCAAGCGAATCCTGAAAAGAAGCACTATGAGCTGATATGTGTAATCGTCAACTTCGGTATGGGAAGCAAAGCCCTCGGCATAGCCAAGAAAAATGGCGTCTCCGGAGGCACAATCATGCTGGGTAGGGGCACAGTTCATAACCGTCTGTTGAAGCTACTTGAGCTGACCGATATCCGCAAAGAAATTGCGTTGATGGTTGCCGAAAAGTCGTTAGCCCGCAAGACCCTTGACTCGATCGATGCAGAACTCGATTTTAGTAAACCGAATCATGGTATTGGATTTGTACTGCCCGTTGGGGCATTTATCGGTACGGGGAGCTATGAATATGACTTAAATGCCGAAGACGGAGGTGTCAAAAGCATGTACAAAGCTATTTTTGTTGTGGTAGATAAAGGTAAGGGTGAAGAGGTAATGACCGTTGCCAAAGAAGTAGGCGCCCGGGGAGGAACGATCATCAACGCTCGCGGGTCTAGTATCCACGAGACTGCGAAACTACTCAACATGGAGATCGAACCCGAAAAAGAGATCGTTTTGATGTTAACCAAGACAGAATCTGCTGACGGCATAGTCAAAGCGGTTCGGGATAACCTAAAGATCGACGAACCAGGAAATGGCATTATTTTCGTTCAGTCAGTGAGCGAAACATATGGTATTTTAAATGCATAGACTTTTTGCTGTAAAACATAGGATTTTATGTATGATGTGGAGAATAGTATAGAATAGAGCACAGGACTTAGTTCCCAAAGGAGGTCAGGTGTATGCTCGAATTAATCGGTGCAGTTGTCGTGATTTGGGTCGTCATCTACTTATTAGGTAGGATAACACCCTAAGACGAACGAGTTGAATGGACACGCTTGCTGGCCTGGTGATCGTGCTGGCTTAGCCAGCGAGCAGTATTGGAGAGATACCCTGCGGCATCTCTCCTTTATTTTTTTCGTGAGGAGAAACATTATGGCAGAAAAGTGGCGCCGTATTAGGGCATTTGTGCTTAAGGACCTTTATGAATCGGTGAAAAACCGTTCTCTACTTATAGCAGTTATCCTTCCGGTTGTGGCTTCCTTGTTATTTGGCGTGTTGGATGCTGTGCAGACCCCAAAGGACTTTTCCATTGCTATTTACGAAGAAACAGGACGTGACTTTACCCAGTTTGTAGCTAATACTGCCGTAAACTTCGATTTAGAAGTGGTTTCCAGTGTGCAGCAGGGCCAAGAGCGAGTACAGGGCGGCCGGGTTCATGGATTTGTTCACGTGAACGCTGGAGATGAGTTTCGGGTCTTTTTAGACAGCGGGCGTCCTGTGTACTTCTTTGCTCTCAGTGAGAGCATTACACAGATGGTTGAAGTCTATCTGGGTCTGCCTATGCGCTATAATCTAGAGATCATTGCCATAGGAGATACCAGTGTGAGCCGTTCTGTACTCCCTGTGTGGATTACGGTCACGATGAGCATGATCGGTGTGATGGTGGTTTCAGGCGTATTTGCGGAAGAAAAGGACACAAAAACGATGGAAGCTATTCGGGTTTCGCCAGCTGGTCACGGTGAGTTGCTGGTAGGAAAAGGCCTCTTTGGCGTCCTCCTCAGCGTGGGGACCGTTGTGATCATGGTACTTCTCAATAGAGTGCATGCCCTAGGGCTTTCGGGCTGGCTAGCATTGGGAGCCCTTACAGTGATGGGGGCAACTTGTTTCACAGCCATTGGGCTTTTAATCGGAGTTTTGTCCAGCGGCCAAGCAAGCGCTCGTTCTGTTGCAACCGTACTTTACTTTCCGTTACTCTTTCCTACTTTGGTTTCTGATCTTTCCGCCTTTACACGCATTCTTGCTGGTTTTTTCCCCACGTTCCATCTCTTTGCCGGGCTAGAAGCAACGTTGCTGCATGGCCGGGGAGTAGGGGAGATTTGGCCGGAACTGTTGAGCCTCTTGCTCTTTTCTGCCTTGCTCATGGGAGTGACGTGGTTTTCCTATCGAAGGATGGTGAACTCATATGACTAGATGGGGCCTTGTATTGCTAATCTGCTTGTGCTTGTTAGTAAGTGGTGTTGCCTATGGGGCTGATCCTTTATCCAATCGCTTGCAAAGCTTTGTATCCCAGGTCTATCAAGACTATGCTACGGGGTCCTTTGGGGCTGTTTATGCAGTAATGTATCCTGGCATAAAAGAAGCTATCTCCGAAGAGGAATATGTTGCGTTCCAGGAGGAGCATTTTGAACGACTCAGTTTGCAGCTGCAAGAAATTCAAGTGGGGGAGATTGGGAATAATCCCAGACTGCCTCGTTCGCTTAGACAGTTACTTCCCGACGATGAAAGCCTATTTGTGTATGGTGTAGACATAAGCTATACTGCTCGCTTTGTGCGTGGGGTGCGGTTTAACCAGACCATATCGAAAGCGGTCTTTGTTGCCCTTGTCAACCCGGGTACCTCCCGTGAGTCTATCTACTTGCTTTGGGATCCAAGCTCAATGAAGGAAGAGGAGATAGCCCATGAGGGTGATTGAGGTCAAAAACCTAACCAAACGCTATGGACAGTTTGTTGCTGTTGACAACATTAGTTTTGCTGTGGGATCTGGCGAGGTCTTTGGTTTTTTGGGACCTAATGGGGTGGGTAAAACATCCACAATCCGCGTATTGACTGGTCTCAGCCGGGCGACGGAGGGCAGTTGCTGCATCCTAGGTGAAGAGATGACGCCTGACAATAAGGCTGTTCGCCACAAAATCGGCGTAGTTTTCGAAGAGCCCAACCTCTATGCTCGTTTATCGGGACAACAAAACCTCCGATTTTTCGCCACTTTGTATGGGGTTCAAAAACAGAGGATAGTCGACTTGCTCGACGAGTTTCAGTTGTCAGACGCCGGCAATAAGCCTGTTGCCAATTACTCCAAGGGCATGAAACAACGCCTCTTGATTTGCCGCGCTCTACTAGGAGATCCAGAACTGCTCATCTTAGACGAACCAACTAGCGGCTTAGACCTAGCATCTGTTGAGCTGATCCGCGGCCACGTTCGTTCCTTTGCTGAGCAGGGCAAGACGGTTTTCATGAGCACCCACTCACTTGAAGAAGCGGATGAGCTTTGTGGAAGAGTAGCATTCATGAATCATGGCAAGATCATTGCGGAAGGTGATCCAGCAACTCTAAAGTTACATTACGGGCAAGATTATGTGCAGATAGACGTAATCCCCATGGTTCCATTACCTGAGTTTCGGGCTATAACGGAGAGATTAGAGCCTATCAGAACGGAACAGGATGGCAAGGTCATCTCAATTTCGCTAGGACTTACTAAGGACACTCTTGGCCATGACATAGACCGCTTGCGGTCGGTAGGCCGTATCTTGCGGATTCACTCCCAAGAGGCCTCTTTAAAAGACGTTTTTAAATCTGTGCTTGGTGGAAAGGACATGTAGTAACCTACTTGATTTTGCGATGGAGGATAACAGGAAAACCCATCGAAATGTATGAGAGGCGTGAAGGAACTAAAGGGTAGAGGCTATGCCACAAGCTGTGTTGCTGCTCTTAGCGCCTGTTCTTCGGAGTTACGTTCGTGGGGTGGCAGCAACAAACTTTTTCACGATTCGGGGGGAGAGGCCTGACCTTGGGCGATAGTCTTCCAGATCCATGTTATGAACGTACTAAGCAATTCTATCGAAATGTCGGGTTCTTCCCCTTAGAAGAATCCAGAAAGATTTGGGATGGGACACCCTGCTTGCTTATGGCAAAATCCCTCAATGACGGTAATGGGGGTAGCGAGAGTTGAAAGAAGGTTTGAGAAAGCTCCGACTCATCTTTTTGGCATTCATGGCTTTATACATCGTGAATCTGGTAGCCCCTTTGATCGGCCCGGTTTCCCACACCCAAAGACTGTGGCTTATAGGCTCGGTGACCATTGGCCTTCTGTCTTTGCTAATTCTGATCAAAGAAGGTCTTCCAACGAAGTCCACCATTCATGTTGGCCTTGGCCTTGCAGTATTGGCTGGCCTGATTCGCCCCTTCACCGGCGTGATCACCTTCTTTGCCTTTCTTGCTTCAATGCGCCTTATGGAAAACTCCACAGATAGAATCAACCTGCTTCGGCGACCTTATCCATTGAGCATAGGCGTGGGTGTGGGAGTTGGGGTAGTCTTGGGTTTCATCAACTTGCCCCTCTCAGGTGCACCGATAGAGTTCACACCAACGCTTTATGCCTTGATCCTATCCTTGAATCCTGGCATCTCAGAGGAAATCATCTATCGTTTGTTCATGTATGCGTTTTCTATTTACCTTCTAGGAGGAAGAATCAGCTCCCGCAAGGAATCCATTTGGGTGTACGTGCTCATGATTGTCCCCCACGTACTCCTGCACTTTCCGGACACCTATTTTGTCAATGGCTCGTTACACTTGGACTTGGGAACCCACTTCGTTGGTCCAGTAATCCTTGGACTGCTATTCGGTTTGCCGATGACATTGGCTATGCGAAAACGAGACCTTGGATCGGCAATCATAATACATACTGTCGTAGATTTGATACGTTTCACTTTCGTTGGGTTACCTTTTTAGACATGGGAAAGGTTGTGAATGGAAATTTGAAGGATTTTCTCAGAACGATCACAGAGTACCATGCCACATCAGATACTTTCAATCCCTGGGCCTCGTTCGATCCGATTTTTGACTTTGGAGAAGAAGCACCCCATATTCGGTTAGCACAATTAGGAGAGTACCTGCGGTGCCGTGTCGACAGGGCAAAGTATCTGTTAGTGGCAGAAGCGGTCGGGTATCAAGGCGGTAAGTTTTCTGGAGTTCCTATGACCTCGGAACGGATGCTCCTCGGCCACCACAGCGATATCAACGTCTTGGATATCCTACCGGTCCTGAAGGCTCGACGTACGAGCAATAAGCTCACAGCCCCTTCCAAGACTGTAGAGGAACATGGTTTTGCAGAACCCACAGCAACGATCGTCTGGGGGCTCATCAGTGAACTGGATCTGCGACCCAGCGAGGTTGTATTGTGGAACAT
>WPCH01092427.1_pt1 | contig 11710 bp, 11 predicted proteins | sample 5399881 | NCBI WGS metagenome assembly WPCH01 (sample SAMN12869468, study PRJNA574797) | sludge metagenome | isolation source: wastewater treatment of pH5 | place: China:Beijing | collected 2019-05-20 | reverse complement strand
CAAGGAAGCGTTGTTTCTAAATTTGGTTGGAAAATGCTATTTGCATCAACACTTGCTTCTATTTTATCTGCGACAATCGCTGGATTGTTTATTTAATAAAAAATCACCTTTGCTTAGACAGCAAGGTGATTTTTTTATTATCATCATTTAAGAAACTGAAGAAAACTCTAATGCCTCTTCCTTATTAATAATTTCCCCCTTATATTTACCTTTCACCGAAATATCAATAATTGATTTATTTTCTGCTTCCATTTTCCCTAAAGAAAATATATATATTAAATCATCTTTTTTTAACATCCATTGTTTTCCGTGCCAAGGACCAGTTAACTTCTGTTCTGATGACGCCAGTATTTCTCCAAAATATTCACATTCGCCTAGAGATGTTTTTACTGTATTCTTCTTCGTATTAATAACTACATATTTAAGGAGCTTTATACTTTCACTTGAAAAAATCTCTACTTCATGATCATTTTTTTTCTTAAATTTCAGCTTTCCATCTTTTGTATTAACCAATTTACTTTGATCAATTGCATTTAGTACAAACTCATACTCTTCTTTTGTAACACCGAAATTAGGGTGATATGGAAAACTTTTTTTCTCTGCATGTTCTTCTACATATTTTAAATACCATTCCATATTACTCGCTAGATGCTCTCTCATTCTTTGACCAATACTCCCTACCTTTTTAAGAGTATCTGGTTCCATCTCTATTGTCATAATATCCGCCGTCACTTCCGCATTCATAAGATGCGATGGAATATACTCTTCCACGCTATTCGCTTTACTCACTTCACTTTGACAACCAACTATAAATAGCGATATGAAAAAGATATATATTATTTTTTTATATTTCATTTCTATTCTCCACTCCATACATTATTCTTACTTAGTTTTATAGCGGTTTTCATTATAGTATAAAATCTTTATATTTTAATAAAATACATATCCTTATGCAAAATTGCATATTAATATGTATTCTTCTTACTTTAAAATTAGCTTAAATCACTTTCCAAATTATACAAATAACAAGTTAAAATGTTATAATTTTCAAAAAACCATTGGAGGATATTATGAAAGCTCACGCTATTTTCGATTTCTTACATTTACTAGTCTTAACGCTGAAAAGCTATTATGTATGGGGAATGCCTATCTATGTCTTCATTATTCCTCTTATCTTTGTAGTCGGTTATATTATTATTAATTCTAATAAGAAACAAAAAAACACATCTATTCAAAGTCACTAATCTATTACCTTAATAGCCTCCTAAAAATCATATTCCCCTCATTTTCTTCAAATGATATGATGAACAAGGGTAAATCCCCACCACTCTTATAGCGGTGGGGATTTTAATGTCAATATGCAACATACTACACAATAGAAGGTGATTTTTATGAGAAAATACGCAGCAATTGCTTTATGTACGTCTGCCATTCTAGCAGGCTGCAATACTAGCAATGTAAGCCAAGAACCTAAAAAAGAGAAAAAGGTTCAAGAAGTAGCTATACAAAAAGAGGCTCTACAAGAACAAGGTAAAATTTCTTATACTCCCATCACACACGAATCTACAAACACAAGTATTCATATTACAGACTTAAAAGATTCTTTAAATGAAGTACAATATAAAATTTGGCGCACAGCTGATGGAAAGGAACGTGCTAAATCTTTTTCTTCTAAAGAAAAGGAGAAACAATTTACAATTCCTTTTGACATAAAAGAATTTGAAGGAAAACGCGGTGAGTTCCAAATTGAAGCAACAGGAATGAAAGAAGATGGGAAAACAATCCCGCTTACGAAATCTACTATTACTTTCGAACAAAAGGTTCCTGTTCTTATGTATCACGCAATCGATGATTATCATGGTCAAGGTATTAAAGACTTATTCGTATCACCAGCTAACTTTGAAGCACAAATGAAACATTTAAAAGACAATGGTTATACGCTTTTAACGTTTGAACGCTGGGGTGATATAAATAAAGTAAATAAGCCGATTTTCGTTACATTTGATGATGGTATGAAAAATAATATGAATGCATTTCGCGTTTTACAAAAGCTAAAAGATGATACTTTTAAACCGGCAGCAACAGAATATATGATTGTTGATAACGTTGATGTAGAAGGAGCATTGTCTACTTCTGAAATAAAAGAAATGGTTGATTCCGGCATTTTCTCGGTGCAATCTCATACTGCAACACATGCAGACTTACCGAAAATTACAAACTATGAGGAAGAGTTAAAAGGTTCAAAAGAAAAACTAGAAAAAATAACAGGTAAGCCTGTTATCGCGATTGCTTATCCATTCGGTCATGTAGATGATAAGGTTGTTACAGAAACGAAGAAGTATTATCAATTTGCGACGACGACAAAGCCTGGGCAATTCATTACGAAGGGTGAACCTGATGAATTGTTAAAGATGAAGCGCGTTCGTATACACCATACAACGACTGTAGAGCAGTTTGCTTCTTCAATTAAGTAAATATAAGGGCTCAATACATTTTGAGCTCTCTTTTTACTTTATATTTATATATATTTTTAGAATTTTCTTGTATTATATATAGTAAGAAATCTTTCAAATTAAAGGAGATTATACATATGTCATTTGAACAAACGTTAGAGAAATATGCTGCTCTTGCAGTTAATGTTGGTGTTAATATTCAACCTGGACAAACTTTATCAATTAGTGCACCTCTTGAAGCTGTACAATTTGTACGCCTCGTTACAGAAAAAGCATATAAATCTGGTGCAAAACACGTATATGTAGATTGGAATGATGAGACGTTAACACGCTTAAAGTTCGATCTAGCTCCTGAAGAAGCTTTCGCTGAATTTCCATCTTGGAAAGCACATGCTCGTGAAGAATTAGCAAAAGAAGGCGCTGCATTTATGTCTATCTATGCAGAAAACCCTGATTTATTAAAAGGTGTAGAAGCATCGCGTATTGCAACAGCTCATAAAGTAGCTGGAGAAGCAATGAAAGTATACCGTGATTACGTACAAGCAGATAAAGTAAGTTGGTGTGTCATTTCTGTTCCTACGAAAGAATGGGCTGCGAAAGTATTCCCTGACGTAGCGCCAGAAGAACAAGAAGCAAAGTTATGGGATGCTATTTTCAAAGCTACTCGTGCTGATTTAGAAAATCCTGTAGAAGCATGGAAAGAACATGATGAAACATTACATACAAAAGTGGATTACTTAAACGAAAAGCATTATAAAGCTCTTCACTATACAGGTCCTGGAACAGATTTAACAATCGAACTTCCAGAAAAACATGTATGGGCTGGTGCTGGTAGCTTAAATGAAAAGAACGTACCATTTATGGCTAATATTCCAACTGAAGAAGTATTTACAATGCCACTTAAAACAGGTGTAAACGGCCAAGTTTCTAGTACAAAACCGTTAGTATTTGCAGGTAATATTATCGATAATTTCACGTTAACATTTGAAAACGGGCGTATCGTAGACTATAAAGCTGAAGCTGGTGAAGAAGCTTTAAAACATTTAGTAGAAACAGATGAAGGTTCTCACTTTTTAGGAGAAGTAGCTTTAGTACCTCATGACTCACCAATTTCAAATACAAATGTTTTATTCTACAATACACTATTTGACGAAAATGCATCTTGCCACCTTGCAATCGGAAATGCTTATGCATTTAACTTAGTTGGCGGAAAAACAATGTCTAAAGAAGAACTTGCTGAAAACGGCGCAAACGCTAGTATCACACACAACGACTTCATGATTGGATCAGCTGAGCTTGATATTGACGGTATTACTGCTGATGGCAGACATGAGCCTATCTTCCGTAAAGGTAACTGGGCGTTTTAAATTTATTACCATAAAGAAACACATTGGATAATCCAATGTGTTTCTTTATTTATTTGGTCTCAATTCAAATTTTATCGTTCTATTTTCATGCGTAAACTCCGGTCTATACGTAGCGATATACGTATTTTCTTTCGCTACGTCAAATAGCATGATATCTTGAATTTTTTCATCTGGTGCTAACTTTTTACTAATAAAGCTATCAGGGTTATTATATTCTTTAAATCTTGTACCTTTCTTATCGGTAATCTCAAATTCATAAAATGCAAAAGGTATTTCCTTTTTACTATTATTTTCTACTTTGAAAATAATCCCCAAAATCTCCTCTTTCTTTTTATTCTCATCATAATCCGGATATCCTAATTTAACTGAATCGATAGTTACTTGCAAACCATCTACGTCTACTGTCTCCCCTATTTTATACACTTTATCTTGAACATCTTCTTGTTTACTTTCATTACTATCTTTAGTCTCAGTGCAAGCACTTAAACTAAAAGCTATGCCAAAAATTAAAACAATTTGACTTACCTTTTTTAACATACTCTTTCCTCCACATAAGACAATATTTCATATGTATCATAACAAAACGCTTTACTCTTTCTTGTCATATTTTGTCGTATTAATTGCTAACTGCACAAATAGAAAAAAGCTATCTTCTACAAAAGATAGCTTTCATGATGCCGATGAAACCTTAAGCCCAATGACACCCAAAACAATAAAAAGAATACAAAATGCTTGAAATAAACTAATATGCTCTTTAAAAAAGTACACACTAATGATTGTAATAAGTAATGTTCCAACGCCAGACCAAATAGCATAAGCAATACTTAAATGAATCTTTTTCACAACGATGGCAAACACGCTGAAACAAATCCCATAAAACACGAAAATCAGTACACTTGGAACGAGCTTTGTTAAACCATTTGATAGTTTCATCGCAATTGTTCCAGCTACTTCAAAAATAATTGTAACAAGTAATAATAGCCAATATACCATACTAGAATCTCCTTCTCTGTTACCTTATAGAGATTCTAGTATACTACTTATAGTCCCAATGAAATATATTTAATTTCTAAATATTCCTCGATGCCGAAATGGCCTCCTTCACGACCGATACCACTTTCTTTAAATCCACCAAATGGTGCTTGTGCAACTGATGGAAGACCATCGTTTAGACCGATAATACCGTACTCTAACGCTTCACTAATTTGGAATGCTTGGCTAATGTCTTTCGTGAAAATATACGCAGCTAAACCGTATGGTGTATTGTTTGCACGTTCGATTACTTCATCAACTGTTTTAAATTTCGCAACTGGTGCCACTGGCCCAAATGTTTCTTCATTCATACAAAGCATCGTATCATTTGCCAACCCAATTACAGTCGGTTGAATGAAATGTCCCTCTAACTCTGCGACCTTTTGACCACCATATAAAACTGTTCCACCTTTTTGAATAGCATCTTCAATATGTTCTTGTACTTTTGAAACTGCATTCTCATCAATAAGTGGCCCGACAGTCGTTCCGTCACCGAAACCGTCTCCTACTTTCAATTGCCCTACTGCCTTTTGGAACTTCTCTACAAATACTTCGTATACTTCTTCTTGAACGAATACTCGGTTTGTACATATACACGTTTGTCCTGCATTACGGAATTTCGAACCAATCACCGCTTCTACTGCTTTATCTAAATCTGCATCATTCATTACGATAAACGGAGCGTGTCCCCCTAACTCAAGCGAAACTTTTTTCATCGTTTGCGCCGCACTAGCCATTAACTCTTTCCCGATTTCCGTTGACCCTGTAAAGGACACTTTTCGAACGCGACCATCTTCCATCCATGTATCAGCAATTGCTTTTGCACTACCTGTTACGATATTGATTACGCCCTTTGGAATATCTGCTTCATGGGCTAATTCAGCTAATTTCAATGCAGTTAATGGCGTTTGACTTGCCGGTTTCACAACGGCTGTACAGCCTGCTGCAAGCGCTGGGGCTACCTTTCTCGTAATCATAGCAGCTGGGAAGTTCCAAGGTGTAATAGCGGCCATAACGCCAACTGGTTGCTTCATAACTAAAATGCGCTTATTCGGATGAGCAGCAGGAATCATTTCACCATATACGCGTTTCCCCTCTTCTGCATACCATTCAACAAAACTGTTTGCATAATTTACTTCACCAAGCGCTTCTGCAAACGGCTTCCCTTGTTCCTTCGTCATAATCGCTGCGATCTCTTCTTTATTTTCATCAATAAGCATGAACCACTTTTTTAACTTCGTTGCACGATCTGCTGCCGTTAACTTAGACCACGTTTTAAAAGCTTCATGTGCAGCATCAACAGCTTGCTTTGCCTCTGTTACTCCGCCTTTTGGTACAGTTGCAAATATTTCCTTCGTCGCAGGATTATTTACTTCAATTTGTTCTTGTAGTGTAATCCACTCACCATTTATATACATCGCCTTTTTATCTATACTTACGAAAGTCGCCTTTTTATCCAATGTTTTCTTCCTCCTCTATGAACTTCTTAATTTTTCTAGTAGCAGCAGATTGACTAATTTGCAAAAACTCAGCCACTTTATAACTTGATCCATACGTTTTATACGCTTTAAGAATTATATTTCTCTCTACCTCTTCCAGCATTTTATAAAGGCTTTGCCCCGATTGTTCAACTGCAGCCTCTTGCATAGAGAGTGGCAAATCCTCTACCGTTACAACATCATCAACAGTAATAACAATTCTCTCAATTACATTCTCTATTTCTCTATTGTTCCCTTCCCACGGATATCCAACAAACATTTGTAACGTACTCGGCGCTAGTTTCACATCACGTCCGTACTTTTTATTAAAGTGCTGCAAGTAATGATAAATAAGCGGCAAAATATCTTCTGTTCTTTCCCTAAGCGGGGGAATTGCAATTGGAATGACATTCAAACGATAGTATAAATCTTTCCGAAATGTTCCTTGTTTCACCATCTCGCTTAAATCTCTATTTGTTGCCGCCACAATTCGAACATCTACTTTTTTTAATTCTCTTCCGCCTATAGGACGAAATGTTTTTTCTTGCAATACTTGCAAAAGCTTCGCTTGAATTTCAAGCGGCATTTCACCGATTTCATCTAAAAAAAGAGTTCCTTTATGCGCGGATTCTAATAGTCCCTTTTTCCCTTCACGATTCGCACCTGTAAAAGATCCACCTGAATATCCAAAAAGCTCCGATTCAATTAAATTAGTTGGTAATGCCGCACAATTAATTTCATAGAAACTTTCATGCTTACGGTGACTCACTTCATGTAAATGGCGTACTAATCGACTTTTTCCTACTCCAGTCTCGCCTAAAACGAGAACAGTACTATCCACTACAGATACTTTTTTGATTGTATCGACTATTTTTTGCATAGCTAGACTTTTAAAAATAAGTCCTTCATGCTCATATGTTTCTCTTAATTCTTTTTTATATGTTTTTAGCTGATTATCCATTTCCTCTACCTTTTGACGTAATTGATAGAGTTCAGTAAGGTCGCGAGAATAACTAATCACTCTTCTTAAATTTCCCTCATCATCAAAAACAGGCCTTGTACGAACGTGTAAATACTCTCCTGATTTTGTCGTTTGAACGAGTTCAATTGGCCTCTTTTTTTCAATCACTTCTAATGTCGCTGATGGATAAAAGATTCCATCCTTTTGTAGTTCTTTTACATGCTTACCAACTAACTCTTCTGCAGCTAGTTGGTAGTGCCTTTCACATGTACTATTTACACGCACAACGATTCCTTGCTCATCTGTAACAAAAATTTCGTCAAACGCATATTCAAATACATCTTTTAAATCCATTAACACTCGTTCCTTTTCTGCAACCATCCTAGCCACCCCTAACTTCAAATCCATCGATCCACTTCACTACCTTTATTATAAAGTGAATTTTCTGCATTTAATATAGAGTCAGCTAGAATGTTTGCTATTTATACTTCAGTTTTTAAACGCGAGCGATGTTTGTTTGCTCATAACAAGCTTGCAATGATTCTTCAATTATTGTTAAACCTTCTTCAAGTTGCTCATCTGTAATAACTAAAGGCATTAACACACGGATAACATTTCCATACGTCCCTGCTGATAATAACAGTAACCCACGCTTATTTGCTTCTGCACATAGATTAGCCGTTAACGTTTTGTCAGGTGCTTTCGTCTTACGATCTTGAACGACCTCAAATGCACACATTGCGCCTAACCCACGCACATCACCGATGCAATGATATTTATTTTTCATCTCTTCGAATCGGTTCATTACGACTTTTCCTAATTCTATCGCTCTATCATTTAATTTCTCATTTTCTATTACATCGAGAACAGCTAATGCAGCCGCACATCCTAATGGACTTCCTGCATACGTTCCACCAAGTTCACCTGGTGCAGACTCATTCATAATTTCTTTACGTCCAATGACACCACTTATCGGTACACCAGCACCTAATGATTTAGACACTGTAATTAAATCTGGAACGACATCATAGTGATCAATTGCAAAATATTTTCCTGTACGACTAAAGCCTGTTTGTATTTCATCCGCTACAAATAAGATGCCGTTCTCTGAACAAATGCGGCGTACTTCTTGAACAAATTTCATACTTGGGACGATAAATCCACCTTCCCCTTGAACAGGTTCCATTACAACAGCTGCAATTGTTTCTGGTGCTACTTCCGATATGAAGAAGTTCTTAAACTCTTCAATAATAAAATCATCATACTGCTCTTCCGTTAATCCCTCTGGGCGACGGTATTCGTATGGAAATGGCGCTTTATATACTTCTGGAGCAAAGGGACCAAACCCAAATTTATATGGCTTCACTTTACTTGTCATCGTCATTGTCATTAATGTACGCCCGTGGAAACCTTTAGAAAATGCGATAATACCAGGTCTCTTCGTATATTTACGAGCGATTTTCACCGCGTTCTCAACTGCTTCTGCACCACTATTTAAAAACAGGACTTGCTTATCGAAACTTCCTGGTGCCAATGCCGCAAGCTTTTCTGCTAATTCAATATATGGCTCATACATCATGACGTTAAATCCAGTATGAATGTATTGATCGACTTGTTTATGGAGCGCTTCTTTAACCGTTGGATGACAATGCCCTACGTTAATTGTCCCGATTGCTCCTGCAAAATCAATGTACTGATTGCCATCAACATCTGTTACAAGAGCACCATTGGCAGATTGTACAAACGTTGGGATGCCGTTACTTACTCCTTTTGGTACTATATTTTGACGGCGTTCTAATAAAGATGCCGCTTTCGGTCCTGGAATTTGTTCATTTACTTTAGCAAATTTTTTTGTGTTCATTGCGTACCCCATCCTTTTCTTTACATTGTTTTCTCTTTTTATTGCAAAATATATGCCAACTTTCTTTTCTAGCATTTATCCTATATTCTTTGTATCCAGGCATAAAAAATAAGTCTATAAAGACTCATTAAGAGTCTTTATAGACTTATTTTCCTTACACATTAGACTTTTCTTTCTCCCAGAAAAACTCACCCGATTGAGAAATAAACTCTCCAACAGAATCTAACACTAAATCAGCAAGTGGTTCTAATGTTGGACGGTCTCCTGTACCAGATAGCACCCCAATTGCATAGCAATCGCCATTTTTAGCTAAATGTAAATCAGTTGGCGTATCTCCAACAACCGCAACCTCACATGATTCTAAATTAAATTTCTCACAAAACACTTCTATAATCTTTTTATCTGGTTTTTGCGCAGGGAATGTATCCGAGGCTATAATATAATCAAAAAAGTTCTCCAACTTATATTGTTTTAAAAATAATTCTGTTGGTGCGAAATCATCCGCCGTGACAACCCCTAATATAAATCCTTTATCTTTTAATGCCTGTAACACTTTCGGTAAGTCTGCTGTCATTTTCATATGCGAACGATGCTCATACATAAGGGAAAATAACTTCTCACTTACCCACTGATGCATCTCTTCTTCTCTAGCAGACTCAATATAATTACAAAGCCCCTTCGCTACATCAAGGCTTGTTCCAGCAGCTATTGCACTCCTTGGATTAACAAATGCTCCCTCTACACCAATCTCTTCTAATAAGGTCTGCCGCATTGTACTTGGTAAATGATATAAACTTATACATTCAGCTACAAGTTCTTCAGCTACTTTTATCCATATTGAATGAAAATCCATTAATGTCCCATCTTTATCAAATAATATCGCCTTTACCTTCTCCATAGCACCCTACCTCTCATTTCTTATCTCTTCCAGTGTATCAATAAAGTATGGATGTAAAATAAAAGAATTGTAAAAATACCATAAAAATCAAACTAACTCCCAATTTACAATTCATTTTAACAAAGTAAAAAAGGATGCCTTTACAGGGCATCCTCTTGATGTTCAGGAACAAATAGTTCTAAACAATGATATATATTTTCGAATTCCATCGGTGCATCTCCACCATACTCACCATCTAAATTAATCATTAGTTTATCTGGTGAATGTACTTTAATTCGGTTCGCTTGTGTATATAACACTTTTGGATTATTAATATGTTCACCACGTTGTGCTTGTGTTGCTGCTTTAATTAAATCAGCGATAGAACCTTTTTTCAATACTAATAGGTCAAATAACCCATCGTTAATAGATGCATACGGTGCTACCTTTTCAAATCCACCTACTGAACGAGTATTCGTAATTAAAAACATCGTAATTTCTTCTTGTAGTAACTTTCCATCATACTCAATTTCAACATATGTCGGATGCAATGATGGTAACATCTCGATACCTTTTAGGTAATAAGCAAGCTGCCCTAATACTGTCTTTAACTTACTCGGTACTTCGTATGTTAATTCTGTAATACGACCGCCACCAGCGATGTTAATAAAATATGTATCGTTCGCTCTACCAAGGTCTAATGGCACTGTTTTTCCTTCGCAAATAATATCTGCTGCCTCTTCAATAGAACGAGGTACACCAATTGCACGTGCAAAGTCATTTGTCGTTCCAACTGGAATAATTCCAAATTTCGGACGGAATTCATGCCCAACTAAACCGTTTACTACTTCATTTAACGTACCGTCGCCACCAGCCGCAATAACAACATCAAACTTACGATCCGCAGCTTGCCTCGCCGCCACAGTAGCGTCTCCAGGACCCGTTGTCGCATGACAAGATGTCTCATAGCCAGCTTGTTCTAATTTTTGTAATACTTCTGGTAAGCTCTTCTTAAATAGCTCACGCCCAGAAGTAGGATTATAAATAATTCTTGCTCGCTTCATCATTTATTAGCACAGGAAATTTCTTTATGTATCGAAAAAGAACATACTGAACTTCTATTCAGTATTCCCATGCCTACCTCCTCTCATCTTGCTATCCTTCTTTTATCCCGCTCAAACAGGCAGTAAGAACCCGATTCGTGTAGTCCATCAAAAGTAAATATTCATTTCAATGGTTTTTTATTTGACTCCAAAATTTATCCCGCTATTTGCGGGCAGTAAATGCCCGATTGGTGAGGGCTAATAATCAGTGTTGGATGAACCTCCCACTGATTAAAGTTTCACTTTATTTCTATCCATTCTTCCATAAAAATTTACATATAACGAATAATAACTATCTATTATTTCATGAGATGAAAAAAACCTCTATGTTTAGATTTATCATTATTCCCACCTTTTTGCAACTATCATACCATAGTTGCTATACAAACATTTTTCCACTTTTGACAGTTAATCAAACGTTTGTTTAAACGATTTTGTCTCATTTAAACAAACGTTTGATTAACCTAGAAAAACACCCATGTACGGGTGTTTTTCTGCTTAATCTTTAAAAGTTACTACTATTATCGCTTATTAATCTCTTCAAGTAAGATTTTGTTAACAAGCGGTGGATTTGCTTG
>WPCH01146126.1_pt1 | contig 11713 bp, 8 predicted proteins | sample 5399881 | NCBI WGS metagenome assembly WPCH01 (sample SAMN12869468, study PRJNA574797) | sludge metagenome | isolation source: wastewater treatment of pH5 | place: China:Beijing | collected 2019-05-20 | reverse complement strand
GAATTTCCCAACCTTTCCGCCTCAAAGGTGACAGTTAAAAATGGTGATGTAGTCTTCTTTCATTACACGGTGACTCCGAATGATGTGCCGGGATCACCCTACTAAAATCCCGCCTGAACATGAAAATATGGAGCAATATTCTTGAAGTCTGCTAAGGGAAAATCCATCAATCTGCGGGCAACCCACCCGTCACTCTTACTTCTGTATTTTTTCTCTGCACTGATCTTTTCCATGCTAACGCTGAATCCCGCCTATCTGCTCCTGTCTTTTTTCGCAGCAGTGGCTTTGAACATTTATTTGGAGGGAGCAGCCAAGCTGTTGCGCTCCTTTCGCTATTTCATTCCCCTCCATCTTTTGATTGTGTTGGCCAATGCACTTTTCAGCGGCAATGGACTCACTGTTCTTTTTTATCTTGGCCTGCGGCCTGTGACTTTGGAAAGCATAATCTATGGCTTCGCAGCCGGTCTGATGCTGCTGACAATCCTGCTCTGGTTCCGCGCCTATCAGGAAGTTTCCAGTTCTGATCAATTGCTTTCCGTGGGCGGCAAGCGTTTTCCCGTCACAAGCCTGCTCCTGGGCATGGTTTTGCGTTATGTCCCCGACACGATCGAGCATGGACAAAAGGTCATGATGAGTCAGAAGGCACTTCTAGGTGAGGAAAACATGCCGCGCAGGGAAAGAGCTGCTTTCTATACACGCATGTCGTCAGTGCTGATGAGCTGGTCAATGGAAAATGCGCTGGATACAAGCATTGCCATGCGGGCAAAAGGTTATCCCTCTGACCGGCGCAGTAGCTATAAGCGTCATCGTTTCAGTGTTTATGACGCCGTCGGAGTAGTTTTTATCCTGCTGATGATTGTCCTGCAGATAATCGGATTTGCCACAGGGACACATTCCTTTCAGTATTATCCCGTCCTGACATTACCTGCAGATATTCCCCCCATATCCTGGCGCCTTATAACATTAGTTTTATACGCACTGTATTTATTTTTCCCTTTCTATCTTGAATTTATGGAATGGAGGGGTAGAAAGAAGATACTGCATGCCGAAAGGCAATTCGGCGGTCAGAGAAAATTCGGTTTGTTATTGGATCAGGAAGTGGATACTAGAAAGCTAGAAAAGAGAAAGATGAATCAGATGAGTAATTCCGGACTAGGCCCGGGAAGTGAATACCAGGTGGACCACCATCATCCGGCACTTGCTGCAGAGTTGGAAAATCTGTCTTTTGCCTATCCGGGCGCAGACTCTAAAGCCCTGGATGGGCTTTCTATAAGCTTTGAGCGCGGCAGCCTCACTCTGCTGACCGGAAGCTCAGGAAGCGGTAAAACCACGCTATTACGGATTCTGTCACCTGTCCTGACTCCGGCCGGAAGTCTGACCGGCAGCAGGATTATTTATGGAGAACCGGCTTCGGCTTATGAAACGGCGGATAAGGCCGTGCAGATAGGTTTTGTGCAGCAGAATCCGGACAATCAGATTATTCTCGACAGTGTCTGGCATGAACTGGCCTTCGGTCTTGAAAACCAGGGTTTATCCAATCAGGATATCGAAAGGCGGCTGGCTGAAACATCGACTTTCTTCGGTATAAGTGACTGGATGGATCGTAAGGTGTCTGAATTATCCGGAGGCGAAAAGCAGATTCTCAATCTTGCCTCCAGCCTGGTCATGCAGCCGGATCTGCTGCTATTGGATGAGCCTATGGCACAACTCGATCCCATTTCACGCAAGCGTTTCCTATCAATGTTGGGTCGGGTCAACGATGAAACCGGTACAACCATAATTATTTCGGAACATATTATTGATGATATTCTGCCTCATGCGGACAAAGTTGCCTTGCTTGAAAACGGCAAAGTAAACTTCTGCGCCAGTGCAGAAGAATATGTGAACATGCTGCTTGAGGCAGATAACAAATTTCAGATATCAATTCCCTTGTCTGCTCGTATGGCAGCGGCAAGTGGAAGCGAAGCCAGGGCAAATGAAAACAAGCTGCCTTTAACTGTGCGCGAGGGCAGGAAGTTCCTCCTTGACCGCCAAGAGATTTCGGAACAGGACACAGGGACAGCTGACGTCAGGCCGGCAGACTTAAATGTAGGTGAGATCGTTTTGTCAGCACGGGATATCTGGTTTCGCTATGAAAAAGATGCACCCTTTGTTTTGCGCGGGGCGTCCTTAGATATTCAAAAAGGTGAGTTGCACGCAATTCTGGGTGGCAATGGCTCGGGCAAGAGTACCTTAATGTATATTCTGAGTCGCAGCCTGCCTGCCTTGCGCGGTAAGATTCGGAGAGCAGAGAAGCAGGAAGTTGCCATGCTGAATCAGAATCCCATGGCTGTATTTTCACAAGACACAGTTTGGGATGAATTAATTGAGTTCCAACAGCGTTTTGCTTATGACAAGACAGACGTTCAGAAAATAATGGAAAGACTGAATCTGAGCCAGCTTAAAGACCGCCATCCTTATGATCTTTCCGGTGGTGAAATGCAGAAAACAGCACTTGCCAAAGCACTTCTGACCAAGCCGGACCTGCTTTTGCTGGATGAGCCGGTGAAGGGTCTGGATCCTGTGGCCAGACGGGAGTTGGCTGCAATCTTAGAAGAGTTAAAGCAGACCGGAATGACGATGATCCTTATCACCCACGATTTGGATTTCATTGCCCGGCTGGCAGACCGCTGCTCCATGCTTTTTGATGGACATGTCGAGGGCAGCGCTCCGATACGGGAATTCTTTGCCGGGAATGCATATTTCACTACTACCGCACACCGTCTGACCAGGGGCATTTTGCCTGGAGTCGTGACAGAAGAAGAATTGCTGAGCCGTGTGCGCCCAATGAAGTTAAGGAAAGAAATGAATGACTGAGTATGAGCAAAAAACTAGGCGGGCAGAGGGAGCAGGCATGCATTTACCGGCCATATTCTCGCTACTGTTTTTGCCGGTTTCGCTCTTGCTTCTGGCCTATCATCAGGTAGAGCAAACTGCGCTCTTGTCTTTTTTGGCAGTAATTATTGCCCTGTTGCCATTTTTCGTCAGCTTTGAAAGACGTAAGTGGCAGGTACGCAACCTGCTGCCGATAGTTGTTATGACAGCACTGGCAACAGCCGGACGTCTGCTCTTTGCCGCTGCTCCGAATTTCAAGCCGGTATTGTCGATCATTATTGTAACCGCCATCTCTTTCGGCCCGGCAAGCGGCTTCATGACCGGAGCCTTAACAGCACTTGCTTCTAATCTGTTTTTTGGTCAGGGGCCCTGGACTCCATGGCAGATGTACGCCTTCGGACTGGTAGCTTACCTTGCAGGTGTGCTGCAGCAAAAGGCATTCTTCAAGCGTCCTTTATTCGTCTATATCTACGGTTTTCTCTCAGCCTTCCTCTACGGTATTATTCTTGATACCTGGCATGTTATCAGTTTTCTGCGACCGGTCACCTGGCAGGGTGCTTTGCTCATTTACGGACAGGGCGCCATCTTCAATCTGTTGCTGGCCATAGCCACAGTTGTCTTTCTGATCCCGATCCGAGCGCCCTGGACACGTCAGCTGGATCGTATTAAACAAAAGTTCGGTCTCATGGGTGGATAAGATTCTGCTATACTAAGCATTCGTTTTCTCTGATCATTATCAGCATAGCTGGTCAAAGTGCGCAAACAGCACATTTACTACACGTTCGTTCGGGCTAACGTGCTAGAATGATTTTAAACATATCTGAATATACTCAGCTTGATTTAAATGGCTCCGGCCTGAAATAAAGGAACAATTGGAAGGAGATATTATCCTGATGAAATTAAAAGCAAAAAGAATTAAACGTCATATGGTGAGAACTTATGAATTTTGGCAGATGAATCTGCGTCTTCTTGTGATCGCAGAAGATCAGAAGAAATTGCTGGAGGATTTTTCAGCTAAGTTACCTCCGAGCGACAGTGGTTATCTGGCCTTCTCATATTTGGACAAGGATCTTCGCATCGCTTTCCTCGGAACTGTCGATGACGAAAGTGATGAATATGAGTTTTTTGATAACAAGGAAATAGTCAGCATACCTGCATCAGCTGTGCCTAACCTTCTGGTGCGAATAGTGAAACTTAGCGAAGAACTGGCAGAGAATCCTTTTATTCAGCAGGTGCTGCAGGAGCAGGCAAACAATGCTTTGGCAATGAGTACGCTCACAATTCGTGCGCTTGATTCCCGGCGGGATCCGCAGCAGCCAAACCGTCTGAGAGCTTTTCTCGTCGAGGATGAAGACATAATTAATGAGTTGATAGAGCTGCATGCTATGCGCCAGTCTGCCTTGGAAGAAGCAGAGGAACAGGCGGCGGCAGCTTCCAAGAAGGCCAAAAGGACTAAAAAGAAAGATTCGGATCATCCGGAAGAAGAAACTGAAGAGGATGATGAAGAGACAGAGGAAGTCAACGAGGATGAGAGTCTTTCGCCGCAGATAAACATTTCTGATGAGCTGGAAAAAGCCTTGCAGGAATTATGGGTTTATGATCTGACACCGGCTAACAACAGCAGCTGGCGTGCCGTGCTGGAGGCGGATCTTTCCGGCTCCAAACTTAAGGCAGGTGATCCGGTCCATGTTGACCTGCGTTTTGTCGAACAGGAGGGCGAAGAAATAGCCCTGGTTTTTGTTGATCCTGAGGCTGAGGTTGAAGATGTCAAAATCGAAGTATCTTCATATCGTGCAACCAGGCTCCCCTGGCGTAAGGCATATGAGCTGGAGTGCTTGGCAAACCACGACTTTCATGAGACTTATTATCTTGGCCGGAATGGAGAAGACAGCAAGCTTTTTAATAAAATTGTAGCCGACATCCGTTATGGACGTCTGGACCCTGCAATGTATATTGATATGGTTCAAAAAGATGATGTTTCAATGGATTTTTCGCGAGAACTTTATCGCTGCCGTCACTGCGGCGACTTGCATGTAACCAGGCGTTTGCGTTTGGTCACGGAAGAAAGTTCCATGTCGGAGCCATATTATTGCCCTAAGTGCGGAGAGCGTTCATCTCAGGTCAAGCGAGTACATATTGCTTCTTTGAATTGTCCCGAGTGCCATAAACCCTTAGATATGAAACCTGAAAAGGTCTGGTATGCGTCTGAAGAAGAGGATGACAGCATTCTGCTGGAGGATTAAGTTAAATGCGTTTCCTACTGCTCAATACCGGAGGTACTATCTCGTCTATCAGCAGCAGTAAAGGTAAGAGACCTGAGCTGACAAGTTCTGACCTGCTGCGACGGACGCAGCCTGTTAACAGCAAATATACAATTGAAGCCCTGGATATTTTACAGCGTGATTCAACGGATATCGGTCCTAAAGAATGGCGGCAGCTGGCACACGAAATTGTCGAAGCTGACCGTCATGAAGGTTACGATGCTTACATCATTCTGCATGGCACCGATACCATGGCATACACTGCCGCAGCTCTGTCCTTTCTCTTGCGTGACTTTCCGAAAACAGTCTTTATGACAGGAGCTCAACGGTCCGCTGATGAGCCTGATTATGACGGTAGCGCTAATATCGGCGACGCTATTGTTGCAGCGCTGGAAATGTCAACTGACTTTGCCGGAGTCTTCCTGGTTTTTGCCGGCAAGATAATCCATGGTTGCCATGCAGTGAAAACTGACACTCGGGATTTTGAAGCTTTTTCATCTATCGGGGCCCCCCCGGTTGCTGAAGTGAAAGAAGATAAGCTGGTCTCTCTGTGCAAGACCTGGTATGAAAAACTGACGGAACGCAGGAGGATAAGTCACCGTTTATATGACTTGGATCAGGAGCACTTTCTGATCGATCCTCTGGATCCTCATGTTTTGGTCATTCAAATGACTCCGGGACTGGATCCCCGGATGCTGCCTCAACTGGCACGAGGAAACTGGCCCTTGCGGGCACTGATCTTGGAGAGTTTTGGCAGTGGAGGTATTCCCGTGTCGCCGCGTGACTACTATCCGTATCTCAAAGAACTGATCAATGACGGAGTCCTTGTAATTTTGGGAACACAAGTTTTATCAAAGGACGAAGATCTCACCAGGTATGAAGTCGGTCAGAGAACCGAAGGACTGGGCCTGTTAGCCCAGGGTGGCCTCAGTACAGAAGCTGCCGTAGCCAAAGTTATGTGGATTTTACCTCAAGCAAGAGACCGCGCCATGCTGGCGGCTTTGTATCAGGAAGATTTTGCCTTTGAGCACCCCGTACTTAGCGAGGGATACTGACATCACCCTGAGCGATAGTGTCCACAATGTATTCGATGGAAGTGATCTGGTCCTCTCCAATATCAGTTGCGTAATCTTCGACTGTAATTAATCCTTCCTTTATCCCGCAGAAAACTGTATCAGCCGGCAAATCTCCGCTGCGAAAGAGCTCATAAGCGTAAAGATAAGCTTCAGCTCGTTTGAGCAGGACTTTGATGGTGGCAGGGTCATATAAATTCGGATCGTCTTCATTTACAGTGCTTCGGGTCGCGCCGGGTGACCAGGGAACCGTTGTAGTCGTTGTAGGAACGGGAAGAGTAGTCGTTGTAGTAGTAACAGTCTCATCGTCCGGGCCTGTCTCCGCAGGCTCCGTGGGCTCAGTTACGGGGCTAAGCAGTTTTATCCCGGTTTCAGCACTTATAATCCTCAAGCCTGCCTTACGGGCGGCCGACATGGCACTTTCGGAAGCACTTCCGGCCATGACGGCGAGTATCGAGGGATTATACATATCGATCAGCTGATCTGTTTGAATAGAGGCATCATTTTGTTTAGGATCCAGAACGAAGCTGCGGACGACAGCAGTGGGGTTGACGAATCTGGTTCCTGCTTCAAAAGCTTCGCTTAAGATTGTTTGCCTGTCTTCCGGATATTTGGCAATAAGTCCGACACTGTCTTCAGGAGTCAGAAGCGCAGATACTGCTCCCAAAAGAAAGCTCTGCTCCTCTTCTCTGAAAGAAATATTCACCAAATTGTTGCCGGTGTTGTTGCCATCGGCCACAAAGAACATAACATTCGGGTTGTTTTTTGCTATATCCGAAGCAATGTCGTCAAAAACCGGAGAATCAAAGAAAATGACGTTATATCCCGCTTTGATTAATTGTTCAGCAATCCTATAGGCCGCAGACACGGTGACATTTTCCACGTATCTGGTTTCTGCATTGGCTGCAGAAATTAACTGAAGACCCTGATAGGCACTCTTGCCGTAATCGCTTGTGATAGAACTTTCCAAAATGAAAGCAACATGATCCCGCTCGCCGGGTTCAAGTTGACCAGGCAGAAGACCATTTGTAGTCGGCCTTGTTCCTGACTGGCCGGGATTCTTTTTTTCGTCACAAGCTGCAAGTGTCAGCATGGAAAATACTATTATGAGAAGCAGGAGAAAAACGCTCCACTTGGTGTGCTTGCTTCTGCTTTTTGTACTTATCTTACTTTTCGAGTTTTGCATCAAAAATCACTCCTGACCTGATACGTTATATATCAATCCTATGAGATTTTAGCATAGCTTTATATAAGATAAGAGGATAAAAGCACGTTTCCGAAAAATTGTCATCTTATCTTTACAATGCAGAGTAGTAGATTCTTACTGCGTCTTCTGCTGTGAGAGGGACGAAGCCCTGCAATGTTCTGCTTTCTACACGTTTACCCATTTCAGCGAAATGCTCATCATCAATGCCGAGCTCAGATAACTTTGCAGGCATATTTAAAGACTTGAAGAAGTCCTCCGTTTTATCAATAGCAAGCCCTGCGATGTCGTAAGGATCCTTTGTCTTATCAATGTCCCAGACATTTACTCCATATTCGGCAAACTTATGAACTGTGCTGTCGTTAAGAATGTACCTCATCCAGGCAGGAGTAAGGATCGCCAGACCCACTCCATGTGTAGTATCGTAGAATGCTGCCAATTCCTGTTCCAGCGGATGGACTGACCACCAGCCGACCTGTTGCCCCCATTTGCAAAGGCCATTAATAGCCAGGGAACTGGTCCACATCAAATTTGCACGGGCCTCGTAGTTTTCAGGAAAATTGCAGGCTATCGGACCATACTTGATACAAGTTAGAAGAAGGGCTTCACAGATGCGCGCCTGAACATAACCGCCCGTCACCGGAGTGAAGTAGTTTTCAAAAGTATGGCTCATAATATCAACAACACCGGCTGCAGTTAGGTGTCCGGGCACTGTCATCGTGTACTCCGGATCGAGAATTGAAAAACGCGGCAAGATCGCTATTGAACCGGTGCCGAGCTTTTGTTTGCCTGCAGGATTTGCAATTACGGCGCCGCCATTCATTTCTGAACCGGTTGCGGAGTTTGTGAGGACTGTGACCACGGGCAGGGCTGTCTGTATTTTGCGGGCATCTTTTACCAGCTCCCAGGGGTCGCCATCATAAAGAGTGCCTGCCGCGACTATTTTTGAACAATCAATGACACTCCCGCCACCGACGGCAAGGACGACATCCAAATTATTCTCGCGACAAATCCTGACTCCTTCTCTGACGGAATCAATTCTCGGGTTCGGTTCAACATTTGCCAATTCGAGGTAGGGCATCCCGATCTCTTGCAAAACAGCGAGGACTGCATCATATATCCCGGTTCTTTTGATGCTTCCTCCGCCGTATACGAGCAGGGCCTTTGTACCAACAGCTTTGATCTCTCTGAGTCTCTCAATTTGACCCTTACCGAAAAATATTCTAGTAGGAACATTGTATTCAAAATTTAACATCTTACTCTCCCGCTGCCATTTTAACATTCTTTCCTAAAAATGGCGCAGCTGCGAATTTTGCCTGACCGGTAAAGTGTTCCTTTTTTACTAAAAAATGATCGGATTGCAATCAACTTGAAATCGATTTGACATCAGTAATATTGTTTGTCAGAATGCTTGCACATATTTCCTACACATCTGTGAAGATTGGGAATATAATTACGTTATTATGAATAATTATAAATTATTCACATGCTTCCAAAGAACGAGAAAACTCGTGAAATGCAGCTATTACAGCACTTGATCCGGAGTGATCAATAATATAGGAGGAATTCAAAGAATGAATTATTCGGAAAAAATCAAGCAAGACCTGTTTAAATTGTATATTGACGGTCAGTTTGTGGAAAGTGAGTCGGGCGAAACTTTTGATTTTGTAAATCCTGCAACCGGTGACGTCTTCGGACAAGGATCCTGGGGCGGACTTGCAGATGTTCAAAAGGCAATCAAAGCCGCACGCAAAGCTTTTGATGAAGGACCCTGGGGGCAGATGTCAGGGCGTGAACGCGGAGCCTATTTGAAGGAAGCCGGACGAATTCTGGAGCGACGCAAAGATGAATTTGCTATTCTCGAGACCCTTGATGCCGGGAAACAGTATATGGGCATGCTTTATTATGAATTGCTTGAGAGTATCGATGCTTTCGATTTTTACTCACATAAGGCTCGCACCCTGGGTGGTGACAGCACACGTTTACATGGCAATACCTTGAATTATGTTGACTGGTATCCTTATGGCGTTGTCGGAGAGATCCTCCCCTGGAACGGTCCTCTGATGATGGGCTGCCAGAAAATTGCAGCAATCCTTGCAGCAGGCAATACAGTGATCGTCAAGCCTCCGACATGGGCAAGCGCAAGCTTGTTGTTACTTGCTGAAGTATTTGACGAAGCCGGATTCCCTCCCGGTGTTGTTAATGTTGTATCCGGACATGGTTCAACCGTCGGCATAGAGCTTGTTAAGAGCGAAGATGTCGATATGGTTTCCATGACAGGCGGCACAGATACAGGAAAACAGATAATGACTGCTGCATCCGATACAGTTAAGGCTATCGCCCTTGAGCTGGGCGGGAAGAGCCCGAATATCTTTTTTGATGATGTCGACGTCAAAGACGCTGCCAGCTGGGCTGTACATGGCTTTACTCTGCACTCCGGTCAGGTTTGTGTATCCGGTACCAGAGTTTTGGTACAAAGAAGCATTTATGAAGAATTGCTGTCAGAGATGGCGGAAGTTGTTAAGCGTTACCACCCCGGCAATGGCTTTGACTTTGAAAAGGGCGTCAATTTCAGCACTTTAATCCATCCCGACCATGCAAAATCAGTCTGGAACTATATTGATATTGCTAAAAAAGAAGGTGGTCGCCTTATCGCAGGCGGAGAACCTTATCAGGATGCCGAACTTCAAAAGGGGAATTATGTTCCTCCCACAATCTTTGCTGATGTTACCCCGGACATGACAATTTTTAACGAAGAAATTTTCGGACCTGTCGGCAGTGTCACTCCTTTTGATACTGAGGAAGAGGCTATTGCATTAGCAAATATGACCAAGTATGGCCTTGCAGGCGGAGTATTCTCCAAAGACATTAAGAGAGCACACAGGGTAGCCCAGAAAATGAAGGGTGGCCAGATTTATGTGAATTCTTATTTCAGCTCGGCAATTCTTGATTCACCCGGAACCGGCTGGAAACAAAGCGGAATAGGTGTTGCAGGCATACACAAGTACATGATCAGCAAAACAGTTTTTGTCGATCTGAATGATGGCAACCAGCCACCTGTATAAGTCTATAAAGGAGAATAAGATGAGTAGATTAAAAGCTGTCTTATATCTGAACCAATTTTACGCAGGCCGCGGTGGTGAAGATATGGCACATAGCGGATTAGAGATTGATAATGAAGCTAAGGGTCCCGGCATAGGCTTGCAAGGTATCTGGAAGGATGAGATGAAAATTGTTAAGACTATCTCAGCCGGAGATAACTTCATCAACCTGGACGAAAATTACGAACTTGTCAAAGATGAGATTGTAGCAGCTGTTCGTGATGCTGAAGCTGACGTGTTCCTTGCCGGACCTGCCTTTAATGCTGGTCGCTATGGCGTGGCATGCGGACGGGTCTGCGAACTTATTGCAACAGAACTGGATATACCGGTAGTGACCAGCATGTTCCCCACCAATCCTGCAGTAGAAATGTTTTTGGGTAAAGTTCTTATTGCAGTAAGTACTGAAACAGCAGTCGGTATGCGCAAATCATTGCCTCAGTTTGCCAATTTGGCATTGAAACTGGCAAAAGGCGAAGCACTTGCACCTGCCAAAGTAGACCGGTATATAGAAACAGGCATCCGGATCAATGAAGTTGATGAACACAGTGCTGCTTATCGTGTTGTATCCATGTTGCTCAACAAACTGAACAACAAGCCCTATATAACTGAGGTTCCCTTGCGCAAGGAGAAACAAGTGGTGGCAGCACCGGCTATTCAGGATGCATCCAAGCTTAAGTTTGGTTTTGTTACTACGGGCGGACTTGTTCCCAAGGGCAACCCCGACAAAATTAAAATGTATGCGGCAGACTCTTATGGTTCATACGATATTGATGTTGATACCTTTAACAAAAAATACTATGAGTCAATTCATGGTGGCTATGACACCACTGCTGTTAATGAGGATCCACAGCGCCTGGTACCTTATACAGCAGCTAAAGATTTAGAGAAGCGCGGAATAATCGGAAGTGTTGCTCCGTATTTCCTGTCAACCAGTGGAATCGGAACCAATGTCGGTATGTCTCAGCAGCTGGGATCTGCAATGGCACAGCAATTTATTGCTGACGGAGTTCAGGCGGTATTCCTGACATCCACCTGAGGAACCTGTACACGTAGCGGTGCTACAATAAGTAAGGAATTAGACAAAGCAGGCATCCCCAATGTTCACATCAACGCATTCATGTCGATTGCGGAATCCGTAGGCTCAAACAGAATAATAATCGGTGGAGACTTCACCTACCCTTCAGGCGATCCGAGCTTACC
>WPCH01237486.1_pt1 | contig 11757 bp, 8 predicted proteins | sample 5399881 | NCBI WGS metagenome assembly WPCH01 (sample SAMN12869468, study PRJNA574797) | sludge metagenome | isolation source: wastewater treatment of pH5 | place: China:Beijing | collected 2019-05-20 | reverse complement strand
AGAGGTTTTACGCACCCAGCTCTAGTGAATGAGCCACCCCGGACATTGTCCGGGGTGCTCTGTTCCTAGAAAGAAATCAGGGAGGAGAAGTACTTGAATTATATTTGGGAACTCGACAAAATTACTCTACAAACATTTTCATTCATGGTGACAGATCTACGCTATATGTTTCTGATGGCCTTGGTTTTCGCCTTGGTCTATCGTCAATACGCGAAAATCCGCCGATACGAACAGGAGTTCTTCGGATTGAAGCGAATTGATCCCTTGATGGAATCAGTGACCTCCCTAGTCTATGGAATTGGTGGGGGTCTTCTGGCAACTATGCTCTTTATTATGTTGGGGGTCTCCATTAGTAATGCCGGCGTCGCTTATTTGTGGCTCGCTGCTGTTTTGCTGATGCTCATTAATCAAAGATTCTTGTGTTTTGCCTATGCAGGCAGTTTAGTTAGTCTTATAGCATTGCTTACTGGTTATCCTGAGATTCACATCGCAACCTTAATGGCCCTTGTGGCGATCTTACATCTGGTAGAGGCCCTCTTAATTTTCGTTAATGGATATCACAATGCTTCACCCATGTTTTTTAAGCACAAAAGTGGCAAAATTGTTGGTGGCTTTGCCCTACGTAAATTCTGGCCTATGCCTACCATAGCTTTAGTAGGAGTTGCCATGGTCAGCTCAGGAGTTGACTTTCAGTCTGTGCCCATGCCAGACTGGTGGCCTCTCTTTAGGCCAGGGGTAGAGCTTCCCGAAAGTCATGTCTTGATCCATGTGTTGTTTCCCTTGGTCGTTGCCCTAGGTTATAGTGATTTTGTCCAGACAGAGTTGCCTAAGACCAAGGCAAGACGCAGTGCAGGAATGCTCTTGTTATACAGTTTCATCCTGCTTGGTTTGGCCGTTTTAGCCAATCAATACAGTTTTTTGGCCATCTTACCTGTGCTCTTTGCACCCTTAGGGCATGAACTGGTTATTCATTGGGGCCAACGGAGGGAAGGAGCCAATCCCCCCATCTTCCACGGCGAAGATGGAGTGATGGTCTTGGCTGTTTATCCTAATTCACCTGCCGAAGAGATGGGCCTGGAGGCCGGAGATGTGATTCGAAGTATTAATGGGGTGGAGATTGTAAATCTGGCCGTTCTGGCTGATCAAATTTCACCTTGGGTCATCGATCCGGTGTTGGTCGTAGAAAACCAGTTTCACGAACCAAGCCAGAGAGAAATAAACTATAAGGGAAAGATCCCCCCCTTGGGAATTGTACCTGCTCCCCATCTGGGGCAAAGTGCCTATATACGCTTTAAAGATGGCTTTCTGAAGACTTTATGGAAGAAATGGAAAGGGAAGAGGAAGTGAGATTGTGACCCAACCTCGACTGAATGAAGAGAAGACTTCCATCCTTGTGCTCTTAGCCGTATTGGCTTTGAGTTCTTTGGGCTTTGCTATTATTGGTCTCTCACTGGGATCAGAGCTCACTTTAGACTTGGATCGCAAGCATCAGGTTGATCTAGAGGTTATAAGGCCAGAGGCTCCCGACCTAGAACACCTGGACGAATTTTGGACAAAAAGCGGATATCGCGTTTTAAAACGCGCGCAAGTCAACCATTTGCAAGTTGGATCCAGTCACAATAATGTGGTCTGGGTACAGGGTCAAGAGACTTTTGTACTGGTTCCCCAAGAACCTAACTTGAAGCTGGTTTCGGCCATCTTTGAGCTGTGCGCTACCTTCCTCGAAGAAGGGTGGATGATCCAACTTGAGGCCACGGATCATGGTTATACCATAGGCTTCTGGAGTCATATTTCTGGACAAGAGGGGTGGGTCTTGACCCATCTGTGGCAAATCGAACTTCTCAGCCCTCACAACTATGCCTATCACTACGGGGGGTTTATACCTGTCATGGGTGAACTCTTTGACCCAGCAGGTTTCTTGAAGGGTACTCCACAGGCTCCTGTTTTGGCTCTCATTATCGACGATTGGGGTTATTTTTCCCAGGCGGCAGAACCCTTGATTTCTTATCCGTTTCCCTTAACCATGGCTGTCTTGCCTCATCTTTTTGTTTCTCAAGAAGTTAGTGAACGGATCCATGAAGCGGGTCATGAAGTGATCTTGCACCAACCCATGGAAGCCGTGGATGGGAGCCTAGATCTAGGCCCCGGTGGCATCACTTTAGCTATGAGCCAAGCGGAGGTCAAGGCCCAATTGCAAAAGAATGTGGCTTCTTTGCCTGTTGTTGTGGGCATAAATAATCATATGGGCTCTCTGGTCACTGCGGATCATGCTGCAATGACCAATGTTTTAGAGGTCGTGGGGGAGTTGGGTTTATTTTTTGTGGATAGTCGCACATCTAATTCTAGTGTGGTTGGGGACGTAGCTTCTGAGCTTGGGGTACCTTATGGGGTCAACAACTTGTTTATAGACAACGAAAATGATATAGAGAAAATCAAAACACAGGTGCGGGCCGGATTGGCCTTAGCACAAAAGCAAGGACATGCCGTTATGATTGGGCATGTCCGGCCAACGACTGCAGATGCCCTGTGGGAAATGATTCCCGAGTTTTTAGATTCAGGCGTGCAACTTGTGCCGATTTCCAGCTTACTTTTTTAATCGTTAACCTTTATGGATGTAACGTGCTTGGGCTTCGGCCACAAATCGCATGGCTTCATCTTTGTCCAACCAATTCCCTACTTTTGTCTTCTTCTTCTCCAAATCCTTGTAGACCTGGAAGAAGTGTGTTATTTCCCTCAGTAGATGTGTCGGAACATCGTCCAAACTTTGTACCCAGTTCCACTGGGGATCGCTCACAGGTACACAGAGGATCTTTTGATCCGGTCCTTTTTCGTCCCACATTTCAAAGGCTCCAACAGGTTCTACTCTAATTAGGCAACCAGGAAAAGTAGCTTCGCCTACGATGACAAGTGCATCTAGCTCATCGCCATCCTCGGCCAGAGTGTCTGGGATAAAACCATAGTCCGATGGGTAATGAACTGATGAGAATAGCATGCGATCTAAGTAGAAGCGTTTCTCTTCGTAATTGTACTCATATTTGTTGCGGCTACCGCGGGGAATCTCCACCATCACGATTAAGCTCATTGAAATGACCTCCCATTATGTAGTTGCTTATATGATTGGCTAAAAAATTGAAATTACCTACTTAAACCTGAAAAAAAGGGGATTCAGATGTAAAATGGCTGTGAACAATACTTTTCAAGTTGTGGCTCCTTTTGAACCCGCTGGGGATCAACCAAAGGCCATCGGTGAACTAGTATCGGGAATTCAATCTGGTAAGAAGCACCAAACATTACTCGGTGTTACCGGTTCGGGGAAAACCTATACCATGGCCAAAGTGGTGGAAGCTGTACAAAAGCCCACCTTAGTGTTGGCCCATAATAAAACCTTGGCAGCGCAGTTATGTAACGAGTTCAGGGAGTTCTTTCCCCATAACGCGGTGCATTATTTCGTCAGCTACTACGACTACTATCAGCCTGAGGCATACGTGCCCACAAGCGATACCTATATCGAGAAAGATGCTTCGATTAATGACGAGATTGACCGCTTACGCCATGCGGCTACGAGTGCCCTCTTTGAGCGTCGTGACGTGATCATCGTGGCCAGTGTTTCTTGTATCTATGGATTGGGCTCCCCTGAAGATTATTCTGGGATGACCTTTTCGCTGAAAAATGGGGAATACCGGGATCGGGACCATATTCTACGCCGATTGGTTGGAATTCAATATGAGCGAAATGATATTGGCTTTACTCGAGGTACCTTTAGGGTGCGGGGCGATGTTATCGAGATAAACCCCGTTGGTAGCGAATCTTTGATTCGTGTAGAGCTCTTTGGCGATGAAATTGAGCGGATCCAAGAAATCGATCCAATTACTGGCGAAGTCGTGGGTAGGCGGGAAGAACTGACAATTTATCCCGCTTCTCACTTCATTACTCCTGAAGAAAAGCTTCAAAGGGCTATACCTGTCATTGAAGCTGAATTAGAAGATCGCCTGAAGGTCTTGCGCAGTCAGGATAAACTCCTCGAAGCACAGCGACTCGAACAACGTACACGCTATGATTTGGAGATGTTGACTGAACTAGGTTATTGCACGGGAGTTGAAAACTACTCCGCACCTTTAGGTGGGCGTAAAGCTGGAGAAACGCCGGCCACGCTTTTGGACTACTTTCCGAAGGACTATCTAATGATTATTGATGAAGCCCATGTGACAATACCCCAGGTTCGGGCCATGTATTTTGGAGACAGGTCTCGAAAGGAAAACCTAGTGGAATATGGATTTCGCCTGCCTTCGGCTCTGGATAATCGTCCTTTGCAGTTTCCAGAATTTGAAGCCCATATGAATCAAGTGGTGTATGTATCGGCCACACCGGGAGCCTATGAATTAGAACATTCAGAGCAAGTTGTGGAGCAGGTCATTAGACCAACGGGACTTGTAGACCCCGAGATCGTAGTCCGACCGGTCAAGGGACAGATCGATGATCTCATTGACGAAATCGGGCTCGTCCTGAAGCGCCAGGAGCGGGTTTTGGTCACAACGCTTACCAAACGTATGGCTGAGGACCTCACCCAGTACTTTGCGGAGGTGGGTCTCAAAGTGCGCTACTTGCACTCTGATGTTGAAACGCTAGACAGAATTGAGATCTTGCGTGAGCTACGTCAAGGAGTCTTTGATGTCTTAGTGGGTATCAACCTTCTAAGGGAAGGCTTGGATCTACCAGAAGTTTCCCTGGTGGCCATTTTGGATGCAGACCAGGAGGGCTTTTTACGTTCGTCAACATCCTTGGTTCAAACCATTGGTCGCGCCGCCCGTAATGTGGATGGTAAAGTCATTATGTATGCAGATCGCATTACGGATTCTATGCGCTATGCCATGGATGAAACCAATCGAAGGCGCAATATTCAGCTTGAGCATAATGAGCGGATGGGAATTACCCCAACTAGCATTAAGAAAGCCATTAAGGACATTGCTCAAGATTTGCCAGAAGATCAGGTTGCAGAAGAAAGAACTGATTATGATGCACGCCGCACTGGGTCGCTCAAGGAAGTGATTGCCCTGATTCAAGAACTTGAAGAGGAAATGTATAGAGAGGCTCAAGACCTCAATTTTGAGCGGGCTGCCCAATTGAGAGATGAGATCCAGGAGATCCGGATGGAAATGGGGTTATCAGTTTGAAGGATAAACTTGTAATCAAGGGTGCGAGACAGCATAACTTGAAAAATATAAATGTCGAGATTCCCAGAAATAAGCTAGTTGTGATTACAGGATTGTCTGGGTCGGGTAAGTCTTCTCTGGCCTTTGACACCATTTATGCAGAAGGGCAAAGAAGGTATGTAGAGTCACTTTCTGCCTATGCTCGGCAATTCTTGGGGCAGATGGATAAGCCCGACGTAGATTTAATCGAAGGTCTTTCACCAGCTATCGCCATTGACCAAAAGACGACAAGTCGTAATCCACGGTCCACGGTGGGTACTGTGACAGAGGTCTATGATTATTTGCGTTTGCTCTTTGCCAGGGTAGGAAGGCCCCATTGTCCTAGTTGCGGAAAACCCATCGCGCAGCAGACTGTTGAACAAATTGTTGATCAGATCCTTACCTTGCCTGAGGGGACCCGGATTCAAGTCTTGGCTCCTATTATTAGGGGACGAAAGGGCGAGCATAAGCGAGTTATTGAAGGGATTAATAAAGATGGTTTTATTCGAATTCGAGTAGATGGTGAGATCAGAGAGGTTACGGACGAACTCAATTTGGACAAGAATAGAAAGCACAGTATTGAGATTGTGGTGGATCGCATTAGTGTCCGTGCAGATTTGGCCGGACGCATTGGTGATTCGGTGCAGACAGCCCTGAAATATGGTGATGGGATCGTCTTTATTGACGTCATTGGCCAAGAAGAGCTGATGTTCAGTGAAAAGTTCTCCTGTATTGATTGCGGTATTTCCATGGAGGAACTTGCTCCCCGCATGTTTTCGTTTAATAGCCCCTTTGGTGCCTGTCCTAGCTGTGAGGGTCTCGGAACGAAGCAAGAGATCGATCCTGAATTAATTCTGGATATGGAGCTATCCATTTCGGAAGGTGGCCTCATCCCTTGGCGAAACAGTAAGAGCAGGTGGATGCAGGCGATTATCGAGAGTGTTTCTGAAAAGTACAAGATTGACCGGGAACTTCCCTTAAAGGAGCTTACAGGAGACCACTTAGATATCCTACTCCATGGTCTCGGTTCTGAACTCGTCAGCTTTTATTACACGAATAATGCGGGCCGAGAGCGGATGTATGAAGCGCCCTTTGAAGGTTTGATTCCTTCCTTGGAACGTCGCTACCGTGAAAGCGGTTCTGATTGGGTTAGGCAAGATGTAGAACAGTTCATGAGTATTCGTACTTGCCACGAATGTAATGGCAAGCGCCTGCGCCCAGAAGTTTTAGGAGTCACGGTAGGTGGCAAGAATATTATGGAAGTGACGGAGTTTTCCATTGAGGAGTCCCTAGAATTTTTCGCTAATTTGAGCCTCACTTCTCGGGAAGAAATGATTGGCCGACAGATTCTCAAGGAGATTCGCGAGCGTTTAGGCTTCCTGGCCAATGTAGGTTTGGACTACTTGGCCTTAAGCCGTGCGTCGGCAACCCTGTCTGGAGGGGAAGCACAGCGGATTCGCTTGGCAACCCAAATTGGATCGAGTCTCATGGGTGTTCTCTACATTCTCGACGAGCCCAGCATTGGTCTTCATCAACGGGATAATGCAAAACTACTAGAGACCCTAGAAAGACTTCGGGACTTGGGTAACACCTTGATTGTGGTGGAGCATGATGAAGATACCATGGCCGCCGCGGACTGGATCATTGATATGGGGCCTGGAGCTGGTAGCCACGGTGGAGAGGTCGTGGCCGAAGGGCGCTGGGATGACATTTGTAAAGCACCTGGTTCCATCACAGGTCGGTATTTAAGTGGGGAGAGGATGATTCGGGTTCCTCGTAAACGACGGAAGCCTAATGGTAACTGGCTGACGATTCGAGGTGCCAGGGAGAATAACTTAAAGAATCTTGATGTAAAGATTCCCCTAGGAGTGTCCGTTGCTATTACCGGCGTGTCAGGATCTGGTAAGAGCACTTTGATTAACGAAATTCTATTTAAGAAGCTCAGTCAAGTTATGTATCGGTCCCATGCAAGGCCAGGGGAACACGATTCTATAGAAGGTCTCGAGTTCATTGATAAGATCATTGAAATTGATCAATCGCCCATTGGTCGAACACCTCGTTCGAATCCTGCTACGTATACAGGTGCCTTTGATGGAATTCGGGAACTCTTTTCCATGACCAATGAGGCTAAGATTCGAGGTTATGACCGAGGACGGTTTAGCTTTAATGTGAAAGGTGGCCGCTGCGAAGCCTGTAAAGGGGATGGAATTCTCAAGATTGAGATGCACTTTCTACCCGATGTCTATGTTCCCTGTGAGGTCTGTAAGGGTAAACGCTATGGAAGGGAAACCCTAGAAGTGAAGTATAAGGGGAAATCCATTGCCGACGTCTTAGATATGCAGGTGGAAGAGGCGGTTGAGTTCTTCAAGAACGTACCTAAGATTCATCGACGAATCCAAACCCTCCATGATGTGGGGTTGGGTTATGTTAAACTGGGACAACCTGCTACAGAACTCTCTGGGGGAGAGGCCCAGCGCGTGAAACTAGCCACAGAATTGAGCCGGAGGAGTAATGGAAAAACTCTCTACCTCTTAGATGAACCCACAACGGGGCTTCACTTTGAGGACGTTCGTAAGCTCCTTTCGGTTTTGGAGCGCCTGGTTGATGCAGGTGATACGGTGGTTGTGATTGAACACAACCTTGACGTAATCAAGACAGCCGACTACGTCATCGATTTAGGTCCCGAGGGAGGGGCCAAGGGTGGTACCGTTGTGGCCCAGGGCACTCCTGAAGAGGTGGCCGAGGTTACTCAGTCCTATACAGGACAATTCCTTAAAAGAGCACTAAATGATAGCCGTTTGGTAAAGTAGGTGATATAGGATGGAACTCCAAAATAAATTAGCCACCTTGCCACAAGCACCAGGGGTGTACCTCATGTTAAATGAGGCTGGAGAGGTCATCTATGTTGGCAAGGCCATCAACTTACGCAATCGGGTGCGGTCTTACTTCCAAAAATCTGCCGCTCATCCCATTAAAGTCCAGGTCCTCGTTGAGCATATTGCTGACTTCGAGTACATTGTCACTGATTCGGAGATGGAAGCTTTAATTTTGGAGAACAATCTGATCAAGAAGCACTCTCCCCATTACAATGTGCGCTTGAAGGACGATAAGACCTACCCCTACATCAAAGTGACAGTGCAGGAGACGTTTCCCAGGGTATTGATGGTGCGCAAGCGTCTAAATGATGGTGCCCGCTATTTCGGTCCATATACCGATGTGACGGTGGTTAAAAAGACACTTGCTTTCTTGAGAACTCTTTTCCCTATTCGAAGTTGCAACAAGGTTATTGAAGAGGGAGCACAAGATCGTCCTTGTCTGAATTACCATATTGGACGGTGCTTGGCGCCTTGTGCGGGGCTCGTCAGCAAAGAAAAATATGGAGAGATGATGGCTGAGGTTCTGTTGTTCCTGGAAGGGCGTATTGAGAGCTTGATACCTGACCTCACGAAAAAAATGCAAGAAGCATCTGCGCAGCTTGAATATGAGAAGGCTGCCCGCTTTCGTAATCAAATTCAGGGCCTTAAGACCTTGATGGAGAAGCAAAAAATTGTGGCCCAACATACAGAAGATCAAGACTATGTGGGCTACGCGCGTCATGGAGAGTTAGCCTGTGTTCAAGTATTTTTTGTTCGTACGGGGAAACTGATAGGCCGAGATCACTTTTTACTGGAATGCTCCGCAGATGAGGAAGAAACCGAAATTCTCCGTGCTTTCCTCCAACAGTATTACGAAGAGGCATCCTATGTTCCGCGAGAAGTACTCACGGCAGTAGCATTGGCTGAGCCAGATGTTATGGAAAATTGGTTGGGAACCCTTAGAGGTAGCCGGGTGTACCTGCGGGCTCCCCAAAGGGGTGCCAAGCGGCAACTAATGGACTTAGTGATGAAAAATGCTCAAATTGTACTCGATGAAACTCGTACCCGTAACACTTTTAAACAAAGGGCTATGGAAAGGGCGTTACAGGAATTACAGGAAATAGCTCAACTACCTGAACCCCCAGAGCGCATTGAAGCTTTTGACATTTCTAACCTCCAAGGCACCAATATAGTGGCCTCTTTGGTGGTTTGGGAAAATGGAGACTTTAAGAGCGCTGATTATCGTAGGTTTAGAATCCGAGGTGTAGAAGGCGCCCCTAATGACTATGCGGCCATGGGAGAGGCAGTTTCGCGCAGGTTCAAGAGAGGTTTGCAAGAACAGGAAGAAGAGTCCCTAGAACAAAAATTTTCTGCATTCCCTGATTTGGTCTTAATCGATGGGGGAAAGGGGCAACTTGGAGTGGCTCTGGAAGTTCGGAATGAGTTGGGGCTGATTATGCCATTCTTGTCTTTGGCTGAAAAAAGGGAAGAGATCTATCTTGAGGGACGTTCGCAGCCGGTGATCTTACCTGTTGATTCCCCTGGTCTGCTCTTACTCCGCAAGATTCGGGATGAAGCCCATCGTTTTGCCCTCACGTACCATCGTAATCTTAGGAACAAAGCCACCCGCGGTTCTATTCTGGACGAAGTTCCTGGAATTGGACCTAAGCGAAAAAGAGATTTGATCAGATACTTTGGTAGCGTTAAGAAAATCCGCCAGGCTACTGTAGAAGAACTCCAAGGGGCGCCTGGCATCAGTCCTAAGCTGGCAGCTGATATTTTTCAATTTATGCAAAAGAGCTAGTAGCAAGTAGATATTGGTATAGTTTTAGCTAATTTAGCTAACGTTTCAGTGAGGTGTAAGTAATGTTGAGGGTCAGTTCTACTGAGGTTCAAAACAATTTTGGCAGATACTTGATGTTAGTTCAAGAACAGGACGTTATTGTTACGCGGAATGGGCAAGATGTAGCCCGTCTTTCGGGATTGAGTGCCTGTAATGATGGAGCTAGTTATGTTTCGGAAGAAGTGTTGGCCGAAGGGTATGGGCTCCGGAAGGCAACCTATGAGGAATTTCTGGAATTCACAAAAAACAGCGGTGAGCATGAACGCTACGAGTATATTGATGGTGAGATCTTCCTTCAAGCTTCACCGAAAGGAGATCACCAATGGGCACAGATGGAGCTCATTGGCGTCTTTTATCAGTTTTTTGCAGGCAAGACTTGCCGGCCCTTTGTTGCACCTTTTGATATCACTATTAGGCGTTCCAACGATATTAATGTGGTGCAGCCTGATCTTATGGTGATTTGTGACTTCAAGGAAAAACTAGGGGGTGATGGCTACTACCACGGAGTGCCAGCTTTGGTAGTGGAGATTCTCTCGGAAAGCACGAAACGAAATGATCTCATCAAGAAGCTGAACCTTTACATGCAGGGTGGGGTCAAGGAGTATTGGGTTGTGGATTCGAAGTCCAAGCAGATTACTATCTACGCCTTTGAGAATCAGGACATTCAAGAGTACCTGACGTATAAGGCGCCAGAAAAAGCGCAATCAGTGCTTTTTCCTGAGTTGGTTGTTGATTTGACGGGAGTGTTTATATTTTAAAGGACCCCGTGTTAGGGTCCTCATAATTGGTCTTTAGACGTTTAGAAGCTGCGGGTTACACCTAGATTTATGCTCGTTGAAGTACTTCTAGTCGCTCCTACCGTGCCGAACGAAGGAACTCTGTAGTTGTTGCCAAGGAGACTGAGATGTGCCCCGAAGTCATCGGAAAAGTCATAGAAGAGCTCAACTTTGTAGATGAAGGCTTGTCCGGATTCATCACTAGCCACCGTGGTGTTGCCGGAACTGCGCGACCACTTGGCCCAGGGGTTGCCTGCCACTGTAGCCGTGGTGCGAAATTCTTCGCTGATGGCGATATCCACCACAACTTGTCCTGCGAACCCATGACCTGTTAAAGTATTTGTGTTGCCTCCGTCTACTTGGGGAGTATCAAAACGAGTGGAGATCAATTGATAACCTAGACCCCCAAAGACTTGGAGTACATCTTCTTCAAAAAAGAGATAACTTACACCAACATGCCCTAAGTGGCGACTGACTTTAAAATCTTGAATACCAAGACTTCCTTGATAAAATCCTTCAAAGAATAGATCTTCGTGGCGGTAATTGGCCCATACACCACTGGACCATTCGGTGTTGCTCACCTTATTGTCACCAAGGACTTGAGAGTAATTCGTGCGGCCGTAACCTAGATGCACACCTGCCAACAACTCGGCTGAAGCAACGTTAGGTACTAACAAGAAGCAGCAAAGAATGATGAGGGGTAGACTGCTTACTATGAATCGTTTGCGCATTTTTGTTTCTCCTCCTTCTTCATGGCTTTCACACGATTGAAATTCGAGTTCCGGACTGGTAAAACCTGCTAGTCTAGGAAGGTTTTGTAAGTTCTTCCGAGAATTAGAGAGGAAACTAGATTGGGAGGCAAGAATCGTGAGGAAACCAATATGTTTTGTGATTGTGTTGACTGTTGTCTTCATTGCCACAGCTTTCGTTGCCCATGCTGTATCCTTTGAGGGTGATGCTAGCTACCTTTTTGGAATAAGTACAAAGAGCCAAGGATTTGCTACCCATGCCATGGTTGAAGTCATTGACCAGGTGTTTGTGGATGGCTCGTTCCTCAGCACTAGTGTCAAGTTGGCTGGCGGTGATGGACCGGA
>WPCH01168583.1_pt1 | contig 11775 bp, 10 predicted proteins | sample 5399881 | NCBI WGS metagenome assembly WPCH01 (sample SAMN12869468, study PRJNA574797) | sludge metagenome | isolation source: wastewater treatment of pH5 | place: China:Beijing | collected 2019-05-20 | reverse complement strand
CCAATACGCCTGCCATGGGCGGATTGCTCAGGGCTCCCAATTCCTCCGCCGGCATAACTCCCATACTTAATATCGATATCATCAGATAGATGGCGAAGAGACTCAGGAAAGAAATAACCGTAGCCCGCCCGGCGTCCCTGGTGCCCCTGGCCCGTCCTGAAATGACTACGGCTCCTTCAATTCCTACGAAAACCCATACCGTGGTATATATAGTGGCCTTTACCTGCTCCATAAAAGGCAGTCCCGCCGGCCCTTCCATAAAGTTATCCATAAAAATAGAGACTTCGAAGGCTCTGGAGAAGATGATGGCTACAATCAACACCATGATAGGCATTATTTTGGCAATAACCACCGCCAGATTTATAGATGTGGCTTCACTGACTCCTCTCAATACCAGATATACGGTAAACCAGATCAGGACAGAGGCACAAATGACGGAGGCCAGATTGTTGCCTTCTCCGAAAACCGGGAAAAAGTATCCCAGGGCCGCAAAGAGCAGGGTGGCAAAGGATACATTGGCCAGCAATGCGCTGATCCAGTACCCCCATGCGGAGTTAAATCCCACGTAATCGCCGAAGCCTTCCTTAGCATAACTGTAGATACCGCTGGTCAGATCCGGTCTTAACTTATTTAAATTGTAGAAACACATCATCAAAGCCATCATTCCGACGCCGCAGATCAGCCAGCCCAGCAAAATGGCAGCGGTACCGGCTCCGTTGGCGGCCATATCACCGGAAAGGCTGAAGATTCCGCTGGCCAGGGTCGTTCCTATGGCAAATCCCGTCAGCCTTATGACTCCTATCTTTTGATCTTTACCGTTTGCTACTTGTTTTCCCATTGTTTTTTCCTCCTATTTTCGAGGGTATGCGCGGTAACAGTTCAAACAGTGCTTTTATAAATGTAAATGCAGGCGGCGGACTTTCAGTACCACCGCTGTGAAAAAATCAAAACCTCAGGGACAGGCAGGAAAGTCCGCCGTCAAGCTTTCTGTATTCCGATGTGTCAACCAGGATCACCTCGTATCCCGCTTCTTTTACCTTAGCTAAAACCGTAGGAAAGCCTTCCGGTACAATAAGCTTGTCGTTGACCCAAATACAGTTTGCCGCATAGGCTTCTTCTTCAGGGATTACGATTTTATTATATTTATCAAACTCCGGCTTCTCAATAAATTCTCCGGATACCAGCATATTGTTGTCTTCAATATAGTTTATGCCGGTCTTCAAGTGCAATACTTCGTTCAAAGTAACTTCGGAGCCCGACAGACCGTGCTTTTCCAGGATACTGATAAACTGGCGTATTCCCTCCGCGTTGGTTCTGGCGGAGCGTCCCACATAGAAATGGTCCCCAACCATCATCACATCTCCCCCTTCCAAGGTTCCCGGGGATTTGATGTATTCAATTTTATCGTCGGAGAAAAATTTTCGGACGGCGGGAAGAATGAGCTCAGCCTCTCCCCTTCTGCTGTCCGCTCCGGGATTGGTGATGATGGCACACTTTTTCGTAATCACCGCAGGGTCCTCTACAAAGCAGGAATCCGGATACCTTTCATCCGCAGGAAGTACCGTAACTTCTACTCCGCATGTTTTGAGAGCTTCAATGTACGCGTCATGCTGTTTTAATGCCAGTTCATAGTCCGGTTTTCCCAGCTCCGGCGCCGATGAAATCCCTTCCACCATGGCCTTGCACGGTCTTCTTACTATTACGTTTTTGAACATGTTCTTCCTCCTTTTCTCCTAAATCCCTTTAGGATTAAAAATCGGTTTTAATTTTGATTGGGGTTGTTGTTCTCATTTTAGTTTCGGTTAATAACATCGATTACGCCGCAAGTCTTGCTCCAATTGAATTTTGTATATAGTATATTGTATATTATATACAGGATATTTCAATAGCACATTTTAAAATTCTTACAAGTTTTACGTGAAGCTCCCTTTTTTTCTCATCAGTTTTGCTTTATTCAGGTATTGCATAGAAATAGCATTTCGGTTTATAATTATTTTTGGACTTGATGGCGGCATTTTGTCGCCGGTGTAATGCCTGTTTGTAATTTGAAATAAATGCGCCGAGTAAATCTTCGGCCTGACAGGCGGAGCACAATATCCTGAGTCCAGTCCGGTTTCTATTCGATTATCGTGTTTATTATCATATTTCAGGAGGTGAAAGTATACATGGATTCCGGCCCCAGTCCTACCGGCAAACGCATCGGTAAAAAATACGCGCATGTCCCTGCTTTCACGGAGTATTACCCATTTCGCTGAACCTGGCGGAGTTTTTCACAAGCTGTGGACGTTGTGCAAGTGTAGCGTTGGGCAAACATCTTAGTTTGCAGGCGTTGCGCGAAAATAAACGAGGAGGTACACGCCCATGGATTACGATAGAGAAAAGCTCCCCGAGGAAAGCATCTCTTTGATTTTAGAGTTTCTGGAGCAAAAAAATTATATCAAGGCGAGGGAAGAGCTCTTGCTTTTTAATGAGGTGGATATCGCGGAGATCCTGGAGGAAGTTATGGAGGAAGCGGGAGTGGACAAGGCCATTGTGCTTTTTCGTACTCTTCCAAAGGATATATCCGTTGAAGTATTCTCATATCTCGATATTGAAGAGCAGCTGACGATCATCAACGGTATTACCGACAAAGAGCTCCTCTATATTTTCGAAGAACTGGCTTTCGACGACATGATCGACGTTTTGGAGGAGCTTCCCGCCAATATTGTGAGCAAGATATTGGATAAAGCTACGAGAGAAGAGCGGAAGCTCATCAACACCTTTTTAAACTACCCCGAATACAGCGCGGGAAGCCTCATGACTCCGGATTACATCAGTCTGGAGAAGGATATGACCGTAAAAGAAGCTTTGGCTCACATCAAAAAGGAAGGCATGGACAGTGAGACGGTCTATACCTGTTATGTAAAGGATAAGGGGCGCAAACTTATCGGTATCATCTCCCTTCGGTCTCTGGTTATCTCAAGCGACGAGGTGATCCTGTCGGACATTATGCAGACCGACTTTGTATATGTCAACGTTATGGACGATCAGGAGGAAGTTTCAAACCAGTTTAAGAAATACGGCTTCCTGGCCATACCCGTAGTGGACAACGAAAATCGTCTCGTGGGCATTATCACCGTGGACGATATTCTGGACATCATCGACGAAGAAACTACAGAGGATTTTCATAAAATGGCAGGGGTTACGGCCTCTACGGAAGAATATTTGGATATGAACGTCTGGACTCATGTGAAAAACCGGCTTCCATGGCTTACTTTTCTGATGGTTTCTTCGATGATTACAGGCTTGATCATTACGCAATTTGAACTCCTTTTATCCCAGGTCATCATCCTTGTGGCCTACCTCCCTCTGCTCATGGGAACAGGGGGTAATTCCGGGGCGCAATCTGCCACTCTGGTCATACGCGGGATAGCCGTTGGCGATATCCTTTCTAAAGATGTTTGGCGCATACTTTGGAAGGAGCTGCGAATCGGATTTTCAATAGGGTTTTCACTCAGCATTCTCAACTTTACCAAGATTATTCTGCTGGATGGCCAAAGCCCCATAGTTGCGCTTACAATATGCAGTTCGATGCTCCTTATCATTACAATGGCCAAGGCCACCGGCGGAATGCTGCCCATGCTGGCAAAAAAGCTGGGAATCGACCCGGCGCTTATGGCAAATCCCACAATAGCCTCCCTTACCGATATGTTTTCAGTGGTTACTTACTTTTCACTTGCAACCCTTATATTAGGTATTTGAGCATCCACGGGAAGCCTCGCTCGCTAAGGTCTATCCGGCAGAGATAATATTTAAAACAGCTTCCCAAAGGAGGAGAAGACAATTATGAAACAAACCGTTATCGAGCAGACCATTGAGAACCTCAAGCGAAATGGCTTCGGCGCCAAATACTTTGAGGACAGCGAATCTGCCATAGAGGCCATCCTTGAGGATGTGGAGCCGGGACAGTCCGTCGGCTTCGGCGGATCCATGACCCTTTCCGATATGGGCGTTTACGAAGTAATAAAGGAAAGAGGCAATCCTGTGTTCTGGCACTTTCGGCTGGATAAGCCCGAAGACAGAAAAGACATCCTCAGGCAGGCCGCAACCGCCGACGTCTATCTTTCCAGCACCAACGCCCTCACGGAAAGCGGCAGCCTGGTCAATATCGACGGAACGGGCAACCGCCTCTCCGGTCTGCTTTACGGACATGAAAAGGTTATCATCGTCGCAGGCGTGAATAAAATTACCCGCAGCCTGGATGAAGCGCTGATCCGCGTTAAAAATGTGGCGACTCCCCCCAACGCCAAACGGCTGGGCAGAAACACCCCCTGTGCGAAGCTGGGGCGGTGCATGAACTGCGATGTACCGGACCGCGTATGCAGGGCGACTCTTATTATAGACCGCCAGCCGGGAGGCGTTCCCATCACGGTTTACCTGATAAATGAAGATTTGGGACTATAGATCTGAGAATTCACTCTTACAGAAAAACAGGAAACGGCAAGCCGTTTCCTGTTTTTCTGTAAGAGGAGGAAGCCTGTGTTATTTTCCTTTAAGGAAGACTTCTATATTTTTCCTATGGGGAATCGGCGCTACAGCGCCGTGACCCATGGTAGACAAAGCTGCTGCCGCATTTGCATACCTGGCCGATTCAAAAATGCCGTTTCCCTCCAGATATTGCGCGCAGAAGGCTCCGTCAAAAGTGTCGCCTGCGCCGGACTGATCGACAGTATCTACTTTAAAACCCGGTATCAATTCTCTCGATGCTCCATCCGAAACGAGTACGCCCTTTGACCCCAATTTCAGCAGTATTGTCTTTATTCCCAATGAATGATAGTAATCCACAAGGGCTTCCGGGTCCGAAAGACCCGCCAGCTGCCGCACATCGTCGATGCTCGGTAAAAAAATGTCCGACATAGCCGCGGTGGCGTGTATTATAGCCCGGGCCCGTTCTACTCCCCAGAGCTTTAAACGCAAATTCGGATCGTAAGATACGATGGTCCCGCTTTCTTTTGCAATATCTATGGCATGGAATACCGCGTCGCAGGCCGATTCGCTTATGGCCTGGCTGATACCCGACACATGGAAAAGCTTTGCTTCTCTGATTAAAGCTTCGGGCACGTCCTGGGCTTTGACTCTGCTGGCCGCCGAATTTTTCCGCATATAAGTAAATTGATGTCCGGCCTCCGTATAGGTTATGAAATACATGCCTGTATGGGCATCCGGCGAGGGCACGATATGAGAGGTGTCAATGCCTTCCTCCTGCCAGAGGTTCATCAGCTGATCTCCGAACACATCCGCTCCTATATGTGTAAAATATGACGCAGACGCGCCTTGTCGGGCTGCGGCAACTACAAAGTTGGAGGTATCTCCTCCAAACCCCGAAAGGTAAAGGTTGTGCCCTTGCTCGTTTGATATGTTGGACAATTCCATTAAGGGTTCGCCCATCGCTACAATATGCATGAATTATTATAGATGCGCAGATTTATTACGCACCTTATCCTCCTTCCTCATTTGCCGCGCGGCTACCTATATCCGGTTGTATTTTGCAATACCCTGAATCAGCGAACCCGTTTCAATTATATATTTTGTCTGTTCCGCTTCCCTCGCTTCAATTTCCTCCGCCATCGTCAAAACCTCTTCCACATGTTCTTTCGGAACAACAACCACTCCATCCAGATCCGCCACAATCAGGTCGCCGGGATTCACAGCTATTCCGCCGCAGGTAACGGGAACATTGCCGGCCAGCGTTTTATAGCGGCCCAAGGTTGTGCCTGGAGAAATGCTTCTTGAAAAAACCTGGAAGTCGAAATCTCTTCGTATCTCTGTAACATCGCGAAGCCCCGCGTCCAGCACGGCCCCTCCAAGCTTATTAGCAACAGATCCTGCCGTCATCAGACCTCCCCAAACGGCAACGTCTTTATCGCTGCCTTCCAAGCCGATTACGAGGATATCTCCTTCTTCGCATGAATCGATTGCCTCCAAAGCATGGGTAGGGGGAAGCACCTCCGTTGTGGGACCCTCCTGAACTGTGACCGCGGGTCCGACAATTTTTTTGTCGCTGATCCGCGGCTTAATCTCATAGCCCATATAACAAGTCTTTCCCACTATTTTGTCCGCCGCGTCCGCCACTGAAGCGGAGGCGAGTTTCAGGAATCTCTCTCTGATCTCTTTACTATACATTTATCTGGCTCCTTTCTTATACGCATCAAGGATATCTATATATCCTTTAAACTGTTCCTGCGCCTGAACAAAATCGGACTCCTTAAGAGCTTGAAAATCAATTAAGGAACTCCCGGCCCCTAAAAAGGATGCGCCTGCCTCCAGGTATTCAACAAGGTTCTCAGCCCTGATTCCCCCCGTTGGCATGAACAACGTGTCCGGAAATATATCCAGCAGCGCCTTTATGTGAGATGGACCGCCGACAGAACTGGCGGGATATACCTTCACAATATCGCATCCTGCCTGTAAAACCGTACTGACCTCATTGGGAGTCAAGGCTCCTAATATACAAATCACATCATTGCTGCGACAAAGCTCCGGCAGTCCATCTATGTTGATCGGCGATACAATAAAGCTTGCGCCAGCATCTATACATCGCCGCGCGCTTTCAAGATTCAATACGGTTCCCGCTCCGACCCGCATTCTTTCCTTTGACCACTTTCTAATCAGGTCATAAATTCCCGGTATGGTCATAGTAATTTCTACTGTAGTAAAGCCTGCACCTTCAAGACAGCTGATGGCTTTGTCTGCCAATTCAGTAGAACTCGTACGCAGGACGGGTACAAGTATGCCATCGCGAAGTGCTTTCATTGTTTCAATAGAGTTCACCCTGTCACTCCTTCCAGCGATTTACCCAAGATAGGGGCTGTTGGTTTGAAAAAACGCGCGCAACCTCTTCCGCGGCCTTTCTTTGAAGTATTTCCAGCGACTCAACGGAATACCACCCCGTATGATCACTGACGACTACATTCTTCAGCGCAAAGCAGGGATGTGTAAGCGAAGGCGGCTCCGTTTCAAAAACATCGATGCCGGCTCCATAAATCCGATTTTCCCGCAAAGCGTTTGCTAAACTTACTTCATCCACTAACCCTCCTCGCGAAGTATTGATGAGAATAGCGTTTGGCTTCATTTGAGATATAACCTCTTCGTTGATGATATGCCTTGATTCACTTGTGAGAGGCATATGAAGGGATATTACATCGGATTCTCTGAAAACGGTGTCTATATCCATCATTTCTGCTCCTTCAAGTTCCGTAATAAACGGATCATACACCAATGCCTTTCTAAACCCAAGGGCCGACACCTTACGCAAAAAGGCCTTCCCAATTTTGCCACAGCCTATAATGCCTACCGTTTTATCCATAAATGAATAAAGTGGTTGGGCAGCGCCAACATCCCAGATGCCTTTCCTTACCTCCTGATCGCGGGTTACAATCCTGCGAGCAACCGCAAACATTAAAGCGACAGCGTGCTCTGCTACTGTCTCGGTACCGTAATCCTTCACATTTGCAACAAAGATCTTTTTGCGCGCAGCCGCCTGTAAATCTATGTTATCGACGCCCACGCCGTACCTGACTATGACTTTGCATTTCTGCAGTTCGTCAATGAACTGCAGAGGCAGCTCGGTTTCCCTCGTCATGATCGCGTCGGCAAACCGAGCCGCTTCTATAGTTTTCAATAGGTCATTTCCGGTTGTCACATGGGAGATCTCTGCATCAAAGGGCGATAGAATCTTTTTCTCCACCTCATAATGCGGATAATATGCGTTTATGATTACTACAGACAAGCTCATATCAGTATCTCCCTTTCATTATTAATTCGACTGAACCCTCTAGTTACGGATTGCCTCTATCTCTGCAAGAAGGTCGTCAACCCATGTTCCGCCATATTCATCCTTCATCCACTGAACAACAGTGGGTTGGGTCGCATCACGGAACTCTTGAATTACATCCGGGGTAAGCTCAGTTACTTCCATCCCGTAGGACGTCAATACAGGGGTAATTGTATTATCCTGATATGAAGTCATCCCCCGGTGAATCCATTTCACCAGATCCACTCCCTGCTGAATAATTGCCTGCTGTTCTCCTGTAAGACTCTGATAGAAGTTATCACTGATTAAATATGCATGATAGCTGTATACATGCCCGTCTAAGGTTATGTATTTCTGAGTCTCGTACAGATTTGCGGCAAGTATGTTTGTAATACCATTTTCCTGCCCGTCCGCAACTCCCTGCTGCAAAGCTGCTGGTAGCTCACTCCATGCAACCTCAACCGCATTAGCCCCGATACCGCTGATTATCGCGTTATAGATGGCGCTGGGCTGAATTCGGATTGTCAGGCCGGCGGCATCCGCCACACTGGTTATAGGCCGAACGCTATTCGTCAAATGCCTGACGCCATTATCCGCCATTCCCAGTAAACGTATACCTGTAGCATCCAGCATTGCCTCTCCCAGCTTTGCAGTATATTCGCCGTCATAAATTGTCCATGCTTCTGCGTGATCGTTGAAAAGGAACGGCATATTAAAGACTCCAAGAGGAGCATACAACGCCGATACCGGTCCATCATGAACCACAGTCATCTGAATTGTATTGGCCTGCATTGCCTCTAAAACCGCAGGACCGTCACCAAGCTCACTGTTCGGATAGATAACTACATCGATCTCACCATTGGTCTGATTCTCAACGAATGCTTCAAAGGCGAGAGCCGCGGCTTGTTTTGGCTGATCGGGGGTTCCCGGCTGATAGTGAGTATAAATGAGAGTAATCGCATCCTTTTTCACTGCGTCGCCGTCTGTTCCGGAGGTCTCTCCTCCGCATCCGCTCATCAGAAACATCGCGGATAATAATATCAGAACCGTAATAACCGATACTATTCTTTTCATGATACACTTCCTTTCAAACTAATTTTTTCAATATTTGATAATGGATCCAATTAGATTAACAGGCTATTAAATCGCATGGCGATATTTAGTCAGCATCACCTTCTCTCTTGTTTTTGCTTCGATTAACTTCTTCAATTCGAGTTACCCTATGCGGTCCGCTGCCCGGCGAATATCCGCGAGATAGTCAAATCGTTTAATTTCCTAACCGCCGTAGCCCAATACCGAAGGGAGCCAGGTGGATAACGACGGCACTAAAATTAACAATATTAGTACGGCAAGTTCAATAAGCATAAACGGCAGCGACGCGACTATCAGTTTTTCCAGCCTTAATTGTCCTATTGAACTCGTAATGAAAAGAAGGGGGGCAACCGGAGGCGTCAGCATCCCGACCCCGATGCCTACCACGACGATCAGGCCCGTCTGGAAGGGATTGATTCCATAGCTTGCGCCAATTGCGGAAACGATAGGCGCCAGAATCATAATTGCGGGAATCGTGTCCACGAACATGCCGGTTATGACAACCAAAGCAGAAATAAGGAAAAGCATGACCGTGGGATTATCTGTTAAAGTTCCCACAAATGCGGCCGCCTGCTGCGGAATTCGCGCAAAGGTCAGCACCCATGAAAACAAATAGCCCATGGCTACGATCATCAGAACGGAAGAGCTGACGATGGCGCTCTGAACCAGTGTATTTTTGAGGCGTTTAAAGGTAAGGCTGCGCGTAACAAAAAATCCGATAAGCAGCGCATAGGCTACGGCAAGAGCTCCTGCTTCCGTCGGCGTTGTGACGCCTCCAACGGTGCATACAATTATAATAACGGGCATCATCAGTCCGGGAAGCGCGTGCCAGAAGCTCTTCATCTTTTGTTTCCAGGTCAGCTTCTCTTCACTGAAACGATATCCCTTACGCCTTGATATGAGCGCATTTACTCCCATTAAAGACAAACCTACCAGGATGCCCGGTATGTAACCGGCTGCAAACAATCCCATCGTTGAGGTTTTTCCATCGCTCAGAGCGTATATTACCATTGGTATACTAGGAGGTATAACAATGCCAATTACCGAAGAGGCTGCCGTTATCCCTCCCGCATAGTAACGGTCGTAACCTGCTCCTCTCATCATGAACATTACGATTTTACTGGGCCCTGCCGCGTCGGCTACCGCAGAGCCGCTTATCCCCCCGAAAATCATGGAGAGCGCCACGTTGACATGTCCTAATCCTCCTGAGATACGGCCCAAATAATCGTCACAGAATTTGATCAGTATATCTGTCAGTTTGCCTTCTGTCATAAGATCGGAAGCCAGAATGAACAAAGGGATAGCCATTACGGGAAAAGAATTAATTCCCGCGAATATCTGTTGAGGCAGCATGGTCATCGCTATGCCGCCCTGAGTGATGAAGGCGAGCAGCGCGGCAATACACATAGTTAGAAACACGGGAAGCCCCATAAATAAAGCGATGAAAAAAACAACAATCAATACAGTTGCCATCAGATACTCCCCCCCTTTCTGTCCTCCTCTGCAATGTCAGTATCAATCACCTGTTTGAGAAAAACAGAAGCTCCTACCAGCTTCTCTCCTGCAAGAATCTCCTCCTCCAGGTCCGCATCCTTTTTCTTATTTATATATTCTACAAAGCTGCTGATGAAATGATAGATAAAAAGAAGGGCCCCCAGTGGAATTGTCAAATACCAATAGCCTACCGGCCAACGGAGAACCTCTGTCAGGTTTTCCATATACGAAAACGCATACTGCGCTCCGAATATTAACAAAATGCCCATGACGGCAATTATGACCAGGGCGTCGATGACTCTGAGTATTTTTCTCGGCATTCCAGGCAACAGATCCTGAAAAATGAAGAAAGCGGAATGGCGGTTCTGCTTCATAGCAAGACCCATTCCAAGAAAAGCGGAGCTAACCATCAGGTAGCGTGAGATTTCCGTCGCCCAGGATATTGAGTTAGAAAAGACGTAACGGCCAATAACATTTGCAAATACTAACACAAACATAACGGAAAGAGCAATTAACAACAAAGTTTCATTTACCTTTGTTACTACATATGTAACCTTGTCAAGAGTTTTCGAAGTACCCAAATCAACCCTCCTATTCTTCACTATCTGTATCAGCAGCTGAGTATTTGATCTGCATTAATGACTCCTTCATTCGTTTCATGCGGTCCGTAGCCTGCGTTCCTTTTTTCAGCATAACTCCCACCGTTAATATATCAATTACCATCAGATGGGCGAGACGGGAAAGCATTGGAAGATAGATATCAGTATCCTCATCTACATTCACTCCCACTGTTTGCGTGCAAATTCCCGCCAGTGGAGAGCTGTCCATGGTAATGCCGATTACTATACCCCCCTGAGCTTTTGCTATTTTAGCGTTTTTTATCAGATTTTCTGATCTGCCTGTATGAGAGATTGCCACCACTACGTCGCCTTCCGACATTACTCCGGCCGACATACACTGCATATGCGGGTCGGAGGAGGCCACGCAGGATATGCCGGCCCGGAAAAACTTATGGTACGCGTCTTGCGCCACCACCGCAGAGGCGCCCTGGCCCCAAAACTCTATTTTGTTCGCTCCCGATAATATCTCTACCAGCGTTTCAATGGACTTTTCATCCAGGCCGCTCAATACCTCATTCAAAGTCGATATCGATGCAACGCCCACTTTATGGATATAAGAATCCGGGTTGCCGTTCTGTTCGACGCTCCAGTGGACATAGTTTTCTTTGATTGCCAACTCCTTAGCTAATTGAAGTTTAAAATCCTTAAAGCCGGAGAAACCCAGCATTGCACAAAACCGCATAATCGTAGGATCGCTGACATTAGCAAGCTGAGACAGTTTGCTAATGCTCATCCTTACTATTTTTTCTGGTTGCTCTAAAATTATCTCGGCTATTC
>WPCH01211002.1_pt1 | contig 11777 bp, 14 predicted proteins | sample 5399881 | NCBI WGS metagenome assembly WPCH01 (sample SAMN12869468, study PRJNA574797) | sludge metagenome | isolation source: wastewater treatment of pH5 | place: China:Beijing | collected 2019-05-20 | reverse complement strand
CATAAGGTGGCTACAGGAACCACAAACAAACCACCATAATTACAATTTTGCCCCCATCGTCTAGCGGCCTAGGACACCGCCCTTTCACGGCGAAGGCACCGGTTCAAATCCGGTTGGGGGTACCATAATTTGGGTCCATAGCTCAGTTGGGAGAGCGCTTGAATGGCATTCAAGAGGCCGTCGGTTCGATTCCGTCTGGATCCACCATCGAAGTTGAAGCACCGCTATTGCGGTGCTTTTTGTTTGGAGGGATCTCCACGGCCTAGGGGTTGTTCCAAATGTAAGCAATATGGTTGACATGGCTTATTCATCACGTTATACTTAAATCAATAGAACCCACCACGCCTCTGCTCGGGTTTGAGCATGCGCACCAGGGTGGGGCGTTTTATTTCTGCGGAGAAATGATATGACTGCTAAGCACCCTATGAAAGCTCCAACGACATTTCAAGAACAAGTGGACATCCTTAAGAAAAGGGGTCTGCTAATTCAAGACGAAAGCAAAGCGCTTCATGTTTTGAGTAAAGTGAACTATTATCGTCTGAGTGCCTACTGGTTGACGTACCAAGCTGGTACTCGGTTTGTGGCCGGGACCTCCTTTGACGGTATCTACAGTTTGTATGAGTTTGATAGAAACCTCCGTAGTCTACTGTTGAGTTGTTTGGAAGCTATTGAAGTGGGTTTTCGGACCCAGATCGCATATACTATTGCACACGCATATGGGCCGTTGGGCCATGTGGATTCCCGCAATTTTGAGAATCCTCACTATCACGCTGGCATGATGGAGGAAATTGAAAAAGAAGTGGGTCGGAGCAAAGAGCTCTTCGTAAGACATCATAAGGAAAAGTACGATAGAGCCTTTCCAATATGGGTGGTTGTGGAGCTTATGTCTTTTGGGACGCTCTCAAAGATGTACTCGAACGTAAAGCTCGAGATCGGGAAGGCGATAGCTGACACCCACTATGGCGTGGAGTGCGGGTATGTTAAGAATTGGTTCCATGCGTTGTCCATTTTCAGAAATATTTGTGCACATTACGGAAGAATCTACAATAGAACACTTGCCTTTAAGCCTAAGCTGCTGAGACGAGACAAAAAGCATAGAATACAGAATGATAGCGTGTTTGCGATTCTGTTGATCATGAGTAGGCTTGTCGACGATGATCAATGGCGTTCAACGGTCACACAGCTAGCCGCGTTGATTGACGCGTGTAGTGAAGTCGACGTGAAGTACTTGGGTTTCCCGATCAATTGGGCACAGATATTGATGGTTGATATGGGTGCAACTGAAGACGAAGTAGCAAGTTCTCTAGATGACTAAAGAAAGGTATCACGTTTTTTCCGTGCGCATAGCTCAGTTGGGAGAGCGCTTGAATGGCATTCAAGAGGCCGTCGGTTCGATTCCGTCTGGATCCACCATCGAAGTTGAAGCACCGCAATTGCGGTGTTTTTTGTTTTTGGGCATATGGTATAATGATCGTAGGAGGCCTGAAGACCTCCGGGAGCAGAAGAAACTGTGGTTAGAAAGGGGCTTAGCCATGATTATAGACAAGAAGAATCCACGCGTTACTCTCGAAACTTTAGAGCGATTTATGGTCGACGTACTCCTTGGGGCGGGATTGCCGCTTGAGGACGCCAAAATTGTTGCGGATGTATTGGCTACTGCTGATAAGTTTGGTATTGATTCCCATGGAATCGGACGATTGAAGCCCATCTATTATGACCGCATTAAAGAAGGCATACTGAATCCCAGAACTGATTTCGAAGTGTTGAGGGAAGGGCCCACAACAGCTGTGGTTGATGGTCATCACGGTATGGGCCATGTGATATCGAAACGAGCGATGGAAATGGCTATTTCCAAAGCGAAAGAATACGGTATGGGTATGATAGCAGTGCGCAATTCCAGCCACTACGGTATAGCCGGTTATTACACTCTCATGGCATCGAATGCTGGTATGATCGGCATTACCGGAACGAATGCCCGTCCATCGCTTGCTCCCACCTTTGGAATAGAGCCGATGCTGGGTACGAACCCTTTGACCTTTACGATGCCGTCTGATGAAGAGTTCCCCTTTTTCTTAGATTGTGCCACCTCTGCGAGCCAAAGGGGGAGAATTGAGGTGTATGCTCGAATGGACAAGGAGATGCCTGAAGGATTGGTGATCGGAAATGACGGTCAAACCCGTACCGATACCCATGCCATTCTAAGAGATCTTTCCACTGGTGATGCTGCGCTAACTCCCCTGGGGGGACTATCTGAAGTTAGTGGAGGGCACAAAGGGTATGGATACGCGACAGTTGTCGAAATTCTATCTTCAGCACTCCAGGGAGGCGCCTTCTTGCATGCGCTCTCGGGAGAAAGAGATGGCAAGAAGGTTCCCCATGCTTTGGGACATTTCTTTATTGCCATTGATATCGAGGCTTTCACCAGTTTGGATGCGTTCAAGAAGACCACAGGCGACATTCTGAGGGAACTGCGTGCTTCTAAGAAAGCTCCTGGTCAAGAACGGATCTATACTGCGGGAGAAAAGGAGTATCTTGCCTCCATCGAGAGGTCTCAGCATGGTGTTCCCATTGGAGAGAGCCTGCAGAAAGACATTCGATACCTGATGAAAGAGCTCAACTTGGCTTACGATTTTCCGTTCTAAGTAATCAGGTTTCTAGATCCTTTTAATCCAGTTTTAATGTTACACAAATTGGGTTTAAAGTTCGTCCCCGTATAATCAAGGTATCAAAGCTTCTGAAGGGAGTATTAAGATGGATAAACTTGAGCAAATTGAAAAATTACGGGAACGGGCACAGGTAAGTTACGATGAGGCGCGAACTGCCTATGAGGCCGCGAACGGGGATCTTTTGGATGCACTCATTTTCTTGGAAAGACAGGGTAAAGTAGCTGCACCAAAGGGTGATGGTTACTATCGTAGTGAACAACAGCCTACAAGCGGACCGGTCCATGAGAACAGGGGGCAACAATCACGGGAAGGTAGAACTGAGAATGAAGAAGAGAATGAGAACAAGAATAACAATTTCAAAGAGACGCTAGACAGGATTTGGAAGTTCTTCACAGGTCTGGTCAAGAAGGGTAATGAAACCAGCTTTGAAGTCCTCAGAGACAGAGAGCATATGGCCAGCTTCCCTGTGACGGTATTGGCTTTATTGCTTCTCTTCGCACCTTGGGTTACACTTCCACTAATTGTCATTGGTTTGTTCTTCGGATTCCACTACCAGTTTGTGAGCAGTGACAGGAATAGCTAGAACTTGACTGAAAGGGAGCACACCTGATGAAAACCAAGATTCTAATCATTGAGGATGAAGAGAAGTTCGCCCGTTTCGTAGAGATGGAACTTACCTATGAAGGTTATGAGGTAAGCAAAGCCCACCACGGGCGAACTGGCCTAGAAATGGCTGAATCTGGAGACTACGACCTAGTGCTTTTGGATGTCATGCTTCCGGGATTAAGTGGTATGGAGGTGCTGCGTCGCCTGAGGCGCACATCCTCCGTGCCAGTTATTATGCTTACCGCCCGGGACAGTGTCATGGACAAGGTCTCGGGTTTAGATAGTGGCGCAGATGATTACATTACGAAGCCCTTTGCCATTGAAGAACTTTTGGCCCGTATCCGCACTGTTTTGCGCAAAGCACCTGCGGCTAGGCCAGAAGGGGAATTGTTGAGGGCGGGTACCCTGGAACTCGATGTTTCTAGCCGGCAAGTGAGCGTAAGGGGCACCCCAGTTGACCTCACCAAGAGAGAGTTTGATCTGCTCCAGTTTTTATTAGAGAATAAAGGGATCGTAGTATCCCGAGACACGATCTTGGAAAAAGTGTGGGGTTTTGATTTTGAAGGCGAGACCAACGCAGTTGATGTCTATGTGCGTTTCTTGCGGGGCAAGATTGATGAGGTCTTCGATATTAAATTGATTTCTACTATTCGGGGTGTGGGGTACGTGATCCGCGATGAGTAACAAACAGGAAAAGGTTCATACCATTGGCTTTTCCATTGTTTCTAAGTTAAATGTCCAGCTCTGGGTACGCTCCCTCGGGCTTTTCTTAACGTTGAATATCTTTTTTCTGGTGGTGAGTGGCGTACTGCTGTTAGTGACGGGGGAACGCAAAGCTCTCCAGGCAGTGCAACATGTTCAGGTTTACGGCCAGCCTAACGAAGGAGAGAGGCGCTGGCTCTTAGAGCAGGGGCTTGAGGTCGCGCCGACAGCCTTGCCTACAAGAGGCATTGCTTTACCTGGGAGGATTCAGGAGGTTTTGCCCCTGGAGACCCAGGCCGCTCTGAGGAGTGTCCACCTTCCCCGGAAAGCAGATGTGTCGTTATTCTATCTCTTCGATAATCTCCAGTATCAACTGGAGTTGGATCTTGACGGCTATGCGACCACGATCATTGTGCATTTTGGATCCATCGTTTGGATCCTGAAGACGCTTTTCTTGGTGCTTTTAATCGCTCAACTTATAAATCTCTTCAAACAGATGATCACCAGGGCTGATTTGATTCGGGGTGTCTTACGTCCCATTTCTGATTTGGCCCAGCAGGCTCAAACCCTGTCCAAGGAGAAAGGCCCCCTCTCCGTTCGAGAAATGCAAGCCCTAGCGGGCACTCTTGACGAAATCAACGCTGCCAAACTCGATACACGCATTGACCTAGATGGTACCCAGGACGAGCTGAAGGATGTGGCCATTGCCATCAATGGGCTTTTGGCGAGGATTAATGAGTCCTATCGCTTACAGGCCCGCTTCGTGTCTGATGCATCCCATGAACTGAGAACCCCCATTGCAGCCATTCAGGGTTATGCCAATCTCTTGGACCGCTGGGGCAAAAATGATCCCGAGGCCCTACAGGAGTCCATCGATGCCTTGAAAGAAGAGGCGGCGAATATGAAGGATCTTGTTGAACAACTCCTTTTCTTGGCCCGTGGTGATAATAACACGATGCACTTAGACTTAGAACGCTTTGACTTGGGGAGTTTGGCCGAGACAATACACCGCGAGACGGAGATGATTGATGGCGGCCATAAATTTGAAGTCCAAGCTAATGAAGCCGTTGTCTTGGCTGATCAAGGTCTGGTTAAACAGGCTGCTCGCATCTTGGTGGACAATGCCATTAAGTATACTCCTGTGGGTGGGACGATTCGCATTATAGTCATGGGTGAACAAGGCAAAGTCTGGTTTACAGTGCAGGATTCAGGGATCGGCATTCCTCCCCAGGATATTCCCCATATTTTTGACCGGTTTTATCGGGCCGACGAGTCCAGGGCGCGGGTCACAGGGGGAACGGGTTTAGGCTTGTCCATCGCCACGTGGATCGCAGAACGCCATGGTGGCCATCTAGAAGTTTTGAGTAGGGAAGATTTTGGAAGTCGCATTTCTTTGGTGTTGCCGCGAAGTGACGCTATCTAAGCTGATCGCTATTGGGCACCAAGAATTCTTCCATATTCTTATCAATTGTAGTGGTGTCGCCCTCAATCAGGCTGATCAGGCCCTCCTCTTCTAAGAGGGTGACTACATTAAAAAGCGAGCGGCGTTGGGTATCGGATAGCCCATCTACGAACGAGTTGACTTCTTCGGGTGAGGCGTTATTGATAAAGCGTACGCCTCCGTATTTGAGGTACTGTTTTTCCATGTCGATTCTCCTTCCAGCCTTAGCATGCCTTGTTTCCACCACAATTAAACTTTTAGTCCTGGGCCACTCCTAAGCGAAGTAGTTTGTTACTACTTGCTAGGAGTTCTTGTTTTGTTGCCAGCTTTTCAAGGAAAACAGTTGACACTATTGATTTAACTGTATATAGTGTATATGAACGGTATGGGAGGTGGCTTGCATTGATATCATCATAACCAATAACGGTGAGACGCCCATTTATCAGCAAATTGTTGATCAAATTAAGGTAGCGATTTTTCGGGGCGAGCTAGATGCAGATCAACCACTTCCGTCCATCCGCATGTTGGCTAAAGAGCTCAAGATCAGTGTTATTACCACCAAACGGGCCTATGAGGAACTGGAGAAGGATGGTCTGATTTATACGATGCCGGGCAAGGGCTCTTTTGTGGCGGAGCATGATGAAAGTGGATTAGAAGAATCAAAAAGACGTGTTGTAGAAGGTAAGTTCAGGGAGGCCCTGGATGTAGCGAGAACGATGGGGCTCACTAAGGCTGAACTTAGCAAGATCTTCAAGTCTGTATTGGAGGGTGACTGATGGGATCGATCCTAGAACTGAAGAATGTTGTGAAGACCTTTGTGGACTTTAGAATTAACGGAGTTAGCTTTTCTTTAGAGCCCGGCTACATCATGGGATTCATTGGTGCCAATGGTTCCGGTAAGACAACTACAATTAAGCTCATTATGAATCTTCTTCATCTTGACGGGGGAGAAATCAAAGTCTTTGGTCTTGATTCAAGGAGACAGGAACAACGAGTTAAACAGAGGATTGGCTTTGTCTACGACGACAACCACTTCTACGAAGAACTGACGATTGTTCAGATGACCAGGGTTGTGGCCCCCTTCTATCAGAATTGGGATTGGGATACTTACAATCACTATGTGGATCGCTTTGCCCTGCCGGCGGCTAAGAAGATTAAGACTTTCTCCCGGGGGATGAAGATGAAGTACGCTCTAGCGGTGGCCTTATCTCACAAGGCAGAACTGTTGATTATGGATGAGCCCACATCGGGTCTAGATCCCATTGTCCGTAGTGAGCTCTTGGACGTTCTGAGCGAGGTGATCCAGGATGAAAGTTGTTCTGTGCTTTTCTCTTCCCACATTACCTCTGACTTAGACCGGGTTGCAGACTACGTAACCCTTATTCATCAGGGAAACATCCTTTTCAGTACCTCCAAGGAGGATCTCTTCGAAAGGTACTCCCTGATAAAGGGTGAACGAAGCCTCTTGAACTCGAATCTCCAGCCTTACTTAGTAGGCGTGCGAGAAAATCAATTTGGCTTTGAAGCGCTGGTTACCGATAAGGAGCATGCCCTGCGTCTAACAGGCGGCAAGGCCGTCTTGGAGAGGCCAACTCTAGAGGACATCATGCTCTTTTGCACAAGGGAAAAGGCAGTATGAGGCACTTGCTTCTCAAGGATCTTCTATTGCAGAAGCGCAACCTGGCGATTGTACTCGTCTATGTGAGTCTCTTCAGTTTTGCGTTTTCTAAGATGAATGAAAAGCAGATTACCTTTGGGATCAGTATGATTGGCTACTTGCTACTAATGTTCAGCACGGCATGGGAAAGTAAAGGTGATATTCTTTGGAACAGTCTGCCTGTTCCGAAGTGGAAAATCGTAGGAGCGAAATATTTAGCTGGCTTCTTTTACATGGGGATCGCTATGGGAGTCGTTTTTCTATTCAACGCTGTCACGGCACGCCTTGGTTCTTCTTGGACTGCGGTGATGGCTAGTTCCTCAAATGCATTTCCCGGATTGCTAATAGTTATTCTTTTGGCCGGTCTGCATTGGCCTTTGTATTTTGCACTTGGTCTCGTTAAATCGCGCTATACTAACATCGTTTTATATATAGCTCTTTTTTACGTGGCCACGTCAGGTAATCTATTTTTGGTAAAGGCAGCCATCGGCCCGGATCATGGCACTGTGTTGCTGCTACTTATGATGGGTCTGTTGGTCGCCATATCTTTTGGGGTTTCTCTTCACTTTTATCGTCGCCGAAAGTTTTAGCAAGGGGGAAAGGCTATGGGACATTTGATTCTTAAAGACTTGTTGCTTCAAAAAAGAATGCTTCTACTAGCGTTTGTGTATGTTCTTATGTTCACGTTCGCGTTTCAGGGTATGGGTGAAGAGCAACTCGTTGCCATTATTAGCGCCGTTGGTTATATGTTTGTCATGATGGGAGGGGCCTGGGAAGAAAAGAATAACTCTGACGTGTTATGGAATAGCCTTCCCGCCTCCAAATGGAAGATTGTGGGTTCTAAGTATCTGTCGACTCCCCTTTATGTAGTCATTGTTATTGCCGTTTATTGGGTTGTGAGCACCGTCTTATTCATGCTGCGTGTTCCTATCAAAGCGACGCCCTTGGATCTTGTTGGGGCGGGAGTTGGAATGCTTGCGGTTTTTATGACAGCGAGTGTGTACTATCCCGTCTACTTTGCACTTGGCTATACCAAGTCTCGCTATTGGCACTTCATTTTGTTTTTCGGCATCATGATCTTGGGGCCAATGCTGGCCAACCTATTTCCGCAAAAACCAGCTTGGGTGGATCCTCTTCTTGAAGGACTTCCAAGTTTAACCAGTATCTTGATTCTCGTCGGATTCGGGATCGCGATCATGGTAGGAATTTCGTTTTTGCTCTCGCTGCGATTCTACGAGGGGAGGGAGTTTTAGGACCCATAAGGCACCTGGTTTGGAAAGATTTATTGCTTCAAAAATGGATGCTAATTGCAATGTTTCTGTTTAGTTTCATCTGGAGAGCAATGGATCCCTACTTTGCAGGTAGTCTCCTTGGTTATATACTCGTAATTTTGGTTGCAGGCTCTGACGGAGGGGACAGATCTGACATACTGTTAGACAGCCTTCCCATAGCGAGATGGAAAACTGTGGGTGCTAAATACCTATCAATGCTCACCTATGGAGCCATAATTACTTTGGTTGCTTCTATGCTTACTCTTGTACTGGGCACCCCTAGTGTGAATTTAAACAATTTTCTGCTTCGACTCGTGTCAGTTGCCGCTCTAGCTAGTTTATATTGGCCAGTTCATTTTCGCTTAGGAATAGCGAAGGCACGTTACTGGAACTTCGTCATTTTCATTGGTTTGAACATTGTTTTACCACTCGCAATGTCGGTAGTAGGTGCTTTAATTCCTGAAATACCACACCATGATCTGGCTGTAGTCCTGGTCATGGCGGGATTGACAACTACCATGATGGTGATTTCACTTGGGCTTGCGGTCAAGCTATATATGCGAAGAGAATTTTGATATGAGAGAAAGGTGGCTGTTTGCATGAATCCAGTTCGTTTGCAGGAGCTCCTCTCTGCTGCACGTATCGCTTTTTTGATCACATTCTTAGCTTGGTTTGTAGCGGAAGATCATCTCCAAACGACACATTTTGCCGTCATCTACGTGCTTTCTTTTGCAGGAGCCTATGTTGCGAAAAATAATTTTTAGCCTTGTCTTGTGATGTAAAAGAGCTTTTTGGCTTGAACTCGGGTGGATAATAGGGTACGATTAACATAGGGTAAGAAAGAGAGCACCCCTAGCGTTAACTAGGGGTAAGGCAACGGAGCTCTCACTGTGTTGTGTAGTCCCTAAGCTAACGCTTGGGGTCTACTTTTTTCTTTTCTAGCCAAGCTTTGATAAGGTCTGCAATTGCTGCAATGGCTCGAAGTATGGCCACTAGAAAAGCCAACATAGCGTCACCTCCCTCGGTTTAAATGGTACATTGCCTCGTACCGTCCCGAGAAAGATTCGCTCGCTCTCCTTTTGAAGGGAATGGCTCGGTGGAGTCATGTGCCCTTCTGGAGACAGTATAGCCCATAGGTTGCGAAAACGCAATATATAAACAGAAAAATCAGAAATACAGGTAAAGATTTTGGTTGGAAAACGCTTGACAGCCATGCGAGTCCCTGATAGACTAAACGAAAGCAAACACAAAATAGACCTTTAAGCCAATCCAGAGAGGTTGGGAAGGACGCCTACACAAAGCACAAGAGTGTCATGTAATCTCAGTGCTATGACTTTGCGAAGATGGGCTTTCTACCAACCGGTAGAAGCCCTTTTTGGATCTGTGTAGGGGGAGGTCTGACAAGGGGGAGCCAAGTTGAATTCTCTAGTCAGTAGTAAGGATTTAGGACGCCACACCATCGAACTATTACTCCAAAACGCTCAGGCCTATGCGGATAAGAACCAAATAGGCGAGAATCACGGGACCGTGGTCAATCTCTTCTTCGAAAACAGTACCCGCACAGATTTGTCCTTCCAAATGGCAGCCCAGCGTTTAGGCATGCGTACTCTGAACTTTGATGTTGCCCATTCTAGTACAAGCAAGGGCGAATCCCTCCTAGATACCCTGGAGACGTTAGAAGCACTAGGTGTTGATGTAGTTATCATTCGGCATCAGATTGACTGGCCCACAGCTTTGGCCGGTCATAAGTTCAATCTTGGCTTAATTAACGCAGGATCAGGTAGCTTTGAACATCCGACGCAAGCATTACTCGATGCCCTGACGATGCGGCAACACTTTGGCAATCTCCGGGGCCTTAGGGTCACAATTGCAGGAGACATCAGACACAGCAGGGTGGCCCGTTCCAATCTGCATATCCTGACAGAGTTAGGTGCACATGTGCAATTCGCAGGTCCCGATGACTTTAGACCCGCTGACTTACCTGAAGTGCCTTGGGTTGATTTTGATCAGGCAATAAAAGAGACGAATGTTCTGATGATGCTCAGAGTGCAGTATGAACGGCATGCCCAGAGTACAGATGTTGCCACCTACCATCAGCAATATGGTTTGACAGTCGAACGATTAGATCGACTACGGAAAGATGCGTTGATTATGCACCCTGGTCCTGTGAATCGCGGCGTGGAAATCTGTACAGAGGCCATGGAGGATCCCCGTAGTCAGATTCTGAAACAGGTGAGCAACGGAGTAGAAGTGCGTATGGCAGTCTTGGATTGGTGTTTACAGGGAGGAAAACATGGTAAACTGGTATCTGCATAAGGGCTCAGTGTATCGTAATCGAGAGATAAAGCAGGAAAGTGTCCTTGTCCTAGGGGGCATGATCGTGGCTTTCGGCGACGCCGCCGATGAGGCCAGGCGATTGTTTCAAGGTTCCATTACGGATTTCGATGCTAGGGGGCAGAACATTGCCCCAGGTTTCATTGATCTCCACACCCATCTGCGGGAGCCTGGTTTTGAGAGCAAAGAGACCATTGCCAGTGGTACCCTTGCTGCGGTAGCAGGGGGATTTACCACAGTTTGTCCCATGCCGAACACAAATCCGGTCTTGGATTCCTTGGAAGTATTAGACCGCCTCAAAGAATGTATTCGTGAGACCGCCCACTGTAAGGTTCGGCCCGTCGCCGCTTTGACCAAGGGACGGCAGGGTAAAGAAATCGTGGATTATCAAAGTTTTGCAGTAAGGGGAGTTTCCCTCTTTTCTGACGATGGGGATCCCTTAAACGAAAATATTGCGCAAGAGGTTTTCCTTGGAGTGAAAGAGGTTGGTGGTATTGTCATCAACCATCTTGAAGATGAAACTCTAGTTAAGGAGGGCTTTTTTTATGAGGAAATCTCCCCCGAGTCTGAATACCTCATGTTGCAGAGGGATCTCGAACTCGTGAGGAAAACCCGCTGTCGCTACCATGTGGCCCATGTGAGTGCCTGGCAGACGGTGGAGCTTATTGCTAAGGCTAAAGAAGAAGGCCTACCCATCACGGCAGAGGTTACCCCCCATCACCTAACCCTCACCTATAGTGATATAAAAGGGCCTAAGGGGCATTTTCAGATGAAACCGCCTCTCCGTACCGAAAAAGACCGCATGGCCCTTGTAGAAGCCTTAAAAAGTGGAGTCATTGACATCATTGCGACGGACCATGCGCCCCATGGAACGGAAAAGGAAAATGGACTCTTTGAGGGCTCCCCTTTTGGGGTCACTGCTTTAGAAACAGCCTTTCCTTCGTTGTATACCAAACTTGTGCGGGCTGGGGAACTTACACTAGAGCAGGTGCTACACAGCCTCACAGAAGCACCTGCTACAATTCTTGGAGTTGAAGCGGAGCTTAAGGTGGGGGCCAGTGCCGACCTTGTCGTCCTGGATTTGGCCGACGGTAGATTGG
>WPCH01043422.1_pt1 | contig 11777 bp, 9 predicted proteins | sample 5399881 | NCBI WGS metagenome assembly WPCH01 (sample SAMN12869468, study PRJNA574797) | sludge metagenome | isolation source: wastewater treatment of pH5 | place: China:Beijing | collected 2019-05-20 | reverse complement strand
GGGAAAATACCCATCCGCCTGCTCAAAACCTTCGTTCTAGAGACCTAATTGTTCAGCAGTGTAGTAGCCGCTTTCGACGAGTAGTTCGTAGTAGTTGTTGATATCGGCAAATACTGGTGCACTGAGATAGGTTGGGACTACCTTCACACCATTGTCATAGGTTTCTGTGTCGTTGATTGTTGGTTCTTCACCGTTGAGGATGGCTTGCACCATACCAACAACGTTACTTGCTAGCGTACGAGTATCTTTAAAGATGGACATGGCTTGGAGACCAGCCAAGATATTCTTGGTGTTGGCAATGTCACAGTCTTGACCAGTAATCACTGGGAAATCTTCAAAACCAGCGTTTACCAAAGAGTTGGTCACACCAAGAGCTGTGGAGTCGTTGGAGCAAAGAACTGCATCAAGTTTTCTGCCATCGGAGTAGTGGGCGGCAATGAGGTTATCCATACGAGCCTGGGCTCTTTCGGAGGACCATGCCATGGTTGCAATGGCTTCAAAAGCGGTCTGGCCAGAAGGTACAACAACAATACCACTTTCAATGAAAGGTACAATCACATCATAGGCACCTTGGTAGAAGTAGCGGGCATTGTTATCATCGGCGGATCCACCAACGATTTCGATGTTCACTGGGTCTTTGCGTGTAGCTAGCTCAAGCTTTTCTGCTAGGTATTCACCTTGAATGGTTCCAACCATGTAGTTATCAAAAGTTGCGTAGTAGGAAACAGCATCGGTTGCCATAATCAAGCGGTCATAGGCAATTACAGGAATGCCTTCGTCTTTGGCTACTGCCAAGACTGTACCCAACGAAGCGCCGTCGATGGAAGCGATTACGAGAATTTCGGCCCCGTTAAGAATCATGTTCTCAAGCTGAGATACCTGAAGTGCTACGTCATTGTTCGCATATTGCAGATCCACAACATAGCCAGCTGCTTCAAGCTGGGCTTTCATGTTACTACCATCTTGATTCCAGCGTTGGAGACTCTGGGTGGGCATTGCTACGCCAACTCTTACAGCAGCGGAAGCCATCCCGGGAAATACCATTACAGCCAGTAACAAAACAACCAATAAAATTCTCTTCATGTTTTAGTTAACCCCTTCCAAATATCTGTAATTTGTTCCACAAACCGAATGAACTACTCGCCAACCGAACCTGCTTTGTCCTACCGCCTCCCCTCAATCTGCTCTTTGGAATCTACATTCAACCTTCCGTCGGGCTGTTCTAACAAGGTATCCAAGAGTAAAGCTATACAACCCATCAAAGCAACCTCATCGCCAAGCTCGGTGGGAGCAAGGCGCACCGTTTCCGCTGGGATTTGCAAACTACGTTCCCTTATCACACTAGTTATCTCATCAAAGAGGAGTTCCGATGCTGCAATGCGTCCGCCCACAACGACCAAATCAGGGTTTACCCCATTGACGATGTTTGCGATGCCGATACCTAGATACCAGCCACTCTCCCGGATAACATCTATCGCCACTTCATCGCCCTGACTTGCTGCGCAGACGATATCATCCACCGTCAATTTCCGGTTCTCCGAAATAGGGCACTGAAAGAGCAACGAACTCCGCCCGGCGCTTAAGGCTCGAAACGCTCGGTCAATAATGGCCTGCTCGTCGCTATAAACTTCCCAGCATCCCCGACTCCCGCATGAACACTTCGGTCCATGAGGATCGATCGACATATGCCCAAGTTCACCAGCACTGCCACTTACGCCAAGGTTGAGGCTTCGCTCATTCATGATTCCACAACCCAATCCGCCCTTGACGGAAACGTAGACGAGCACCCGGGCATCCCTGCCCCGCCCAAACCATTTTTCCGCCATCGCTGCTAGCATGGCCTCGTTCGAGACCAAGACTGGAAGGTGCAGGTGGCCTTGGAGATCATCAGCCAGGGGAGCTTCTCGCCACCTAAGATTTGGGGCAAAGGTCACCACCCTACGAGTCAAGTCGATCTGGCCAGGTACTGCCACACCAATTCCTAAAACATCATCTCGTTTAATCCTCTGTTGATTCAAAAGACTCTCGATCGTTTGCAGGCAAAGGCCGAGCACGAAGTCATAATCATATGTCATAAACTCCCCACGGCGCTTGACAAGAACCTCTCCCATAAGGTTAGTAACTGCCACAACAATCCAGCCCACATCGATTTCGACGGCGATTAGGTAGAACCGCAGGGGGTTGACTTCAAGCTTCACTGGTGGTCGTCCCCGTGATGTACTGTCGGCTCCGACTTCGCGCACAAAGTGCCTCTCCAAAAGTTCCCTTACGGTTTCGGATACGGTTGCTCGACTCAATCCGGTTACTTCCGCCAATTCTGAACGGGATATGCTGCCCTGTTCCCGAATGGTGCTAAACGTTTTTACACAATTGACCCGCCTGAGGTATGCGCTGTCAAACTTAATTTTAGCGTTCACGACACAATCTCCCATCCTCTAATCCCATTAACTATTTGCAAAATGGTCTAGTGCCAAAGGTGTTATTTCGAGTGTCAGATTAAATATTTGACAAAGTCCGCAGGTATCCTTCTTTATTTTGCAATTTATTTAACATTGGTCAAGTGGGTGTAAAGGATGGGTTTCGGATATGGCGTATTGATGCATCTGGCGCCGACTCGGAACCCTTCCTTGGGTCGAAAACTGCGATTTCCTTCACCCCTCGAATTAAATACAACTTCCATGATTGGGGGAAGAAACTCACCGCAAAAGCGGTGAGGATACAGGTCTAACGATAGGCGTTTTCCATGATTTCTATCGTTTCTTCTAAGGACAGTTGATATCTATCCATGGCAAAGAGTCCACCCATCGTGTCCCGGGCGTTTTGAGCAAGCTTGGGTATGTCACTAAGTGTGATGCCCCAATCGGACATCTTCAGATCCGCCACGCCGCACTTCTCCTTGAGCTCCCGCAAAGCATTTAGAAACGATGCAGGTCGTTCCTTTTTGAGGACAGAATCAACATCAACGCCCATGGCTTTGGCCAAACCGACAAAACGCTCGGGTATCTTAGTACTAAAGAAAGTAAAGTACGCTTCAGACAGCAAAATCAATCCTGCGCCGTGGGGCAACTCGGGATAAAAGGCACTAAGTGCATGTTCCATCGAATGTTCCGACGTACAACTTGACTCCGTTTGGACAAAACCTGCATAGGTATTGGCCAAAGCTACATTAGTACGGGCCTCTAAGTTGTTACCATTTACTATACACTCCGGTAGGTATTGGTTCACAAGCTCAATGGAGCGTAAGGCATACATGTCACTAATAGGAGTAGCTACATTGGCAATGTAACCCTCAAGAGAATGGAACAATGCATCGAACCCTTGGTAGGCTGTGAGCTTGGGAGGGACCGAAAGCATAAGCTCGGGATCGACAACGGATAGTGTCGGAAACGTGGATTGATTTCCGAAGCCAATTTTCTCATTGGTGTCTTCGTTGGTAATCACCGTCCAGGGATCCGCTTCGGTACCGGTGCCAGCTGTCGTGGTAATTGCCACAACGGGCAAAAGCCCATTTGGAACTGGTTGTCCTTTGCCGGTTCCACCACCAACATAATCCCAATAGTCACCTGGATTTTTCGCCATGATGGCTATGCTTTTCGCCGAGTCAATGCTGCTTCCGCCACCAAGACCTATAACAAAATCGCAATTCTCCTCCTTGCAGAGCGCTGCCCCTTCCATCACGTGGGATTTGATTGGATTCGGCAAGATCTTGTCGAAGACCGCGTAACCGATCCCCTTCTCACGGAGAATCTCTTGCAGGCGCTTTAGGTAACCGAGTTTACGCATGGAGTTACCCGATGAAATAACAATAAGAGCTTTTCTGCCCGGAAGCTCCTCCTGAGCCAATTCGCCTAGCTTACCTGGTCCAAAGAGGATTTTTGTAGGCATGTAATAGTTGAAGCTCATCTGAATCCCGCCTTCCTAGGTTCTAATTACCGGAACAAAAACAAAGGTGTAATCCGCCCAATTTACGGTTACACCTTTATTATAAAGGATCGCCCATTCGCGAAGCCATTTAATATCTTTCCTTTTCTTTTAATATTTTTCCCAGCCAGTGTCCGGAATTAATCCTTCGTTGACATTTCGCCCCTAAATTCCGTGGGAGTACAACCCACCGTTCTTCTAAACCAGGAGCTAAAATAATAGGCATCGCTAAAACCAAGATGATCGGCTATCTCATAAATCCGGTTGTCTGTGCCCTTCAGTAACTCCTTCGCCTTCTGTACTTTGAGCCCGGTCACGTAATCCGAAAAGTGCTCCCCGGAATATTCGGAAAAGAGTTTGCTTAGCTGCGACGGACTCATATTGACCCGTTCTGCCATGGTGTTGAGGGTGATTCCTGTGCGGTAGTGGTCGGTAACATAGGCTTTGATCTCACGAATCAGTTGTTCCACACTACCACTTTGCCTTGACTCCACAAGCTCATTAATGTCTAGGAGAAAGTCCCCCACCCACTGCTGTAAGTCTGAGAACTCGGTTTGAGCGCTAGCGGGCAAATGTTTGAACATCAAACTAATACCCTGCTCCACATCGAAACCCAAGGTTTTAATCGTGCCCAGAGTAGAGATAACAATATCATTGAGGATGATCAAAAGGCGATCCGGGTCCATTCTGGACTGATCCATAGACTGCTGAAGGAGGCGAATTTCCTCGCCAAGTTGCTGCGGGGTGCCGGACTTGAGGATTTCTTCTAGGCGATGGTGAATGGGAACTGGGGGTTGGTTCAAAAAGGAGTGGGGGTTGGCTAGCCAGCCAAAGACACTACTGAAGCGTTCTTCTAGGCTGCGCCGGGCCAAAGCTTCTTGTTGCAGGGCATGGTTCCTGCGCCTTCGTTCAGTTTCCAGTTTTACTCTGGCCTTTTGAACCACCTCAAAGAGGCGCTCGGTACGGAAGGGTTTGAGCAAGTAGTCTTCAACACCTAAGCGAATGGAGGTTTGGGCCAGTTCGAACTCGGCGTGCCCTGAAATTATAATAATTTTGAGATCCTCGTTGATGGCTTTGGCTTCCCCCGTTAACTCTAAACCGTCCATACCTGGCATACGGATGTCCGTGACCAGGATATCGATGGGCTCGGTGCGAATGATTTCCAAAGCCTCTTCCCCGTCAGAAGCCACATGGATTTTGTAGCCATGCTTTTCCCAATCCACATTGCGTGTTACTTTTTCCCTGAGGTATTTCTCGTCTTCAGCGATCAACAGATTACACATTGGGTTCCTCCTTAATCGCTTTGATGCTCAAGGTGGCGATGGTGCCCTGACCTAACTCACTTGCCAGAACAACGCCATAATCCTCGCCAAACATAAGCTGGGCGCGTTTATTGACATTACGCAAACCAAAGTACTCTTTGTCGTTTCTCAGTCTGCGTACTCCACGCAAAACCTCATTAATGTCTTGCAGCTTCGCTGGATCTATCCCTGCACCATCGTCCCTGATCTCGAAAATAATGTTGCCAGCGGTCCTGTAACCCAAAATGCGAATTTTTCCCTGACGATTGGACCTTAAGATACCGTGGTAAATAGCGTTTTCCACCAGAGGCTGGAGCAAAAGCCGGGGAATATACTTGTCTAGAATATCCTGTTCAATGGCGAGTTCGTACTGGTACTCTTCACCATGGCGCAGTTGCTGAATAAACAGGTAATTGCGCACATGTTCCACTTCACTGGCGATAGGAACGATTTCCCGCCCCTTGCTGAGACTCAGGCGAAAGAAGCTGCCTAGGGCCTCAATAAGTAAACTGGCCTGCTCATTCTGGTTACTCTCCAACTGCCCTATGATTAGATCGAGGGTGTTGTAGATAAAATGCGGCTTAATCTGGTTATCTAGGCTCTCCATTTCCAGTTTCCGCAGCAGCTTTTGCTCCCGCACATTTTCGTCCATCAACTTTTGGATGCGGCTGATCATCTTGTTGAAACTATGACCGAGCATGGCAATTTCGTCATTGCCCTGGGGTTCGATATGCACAGATAGTTCGTGATTGGCCGCCCGTTGGGTCAAATCTTGTAGTTCCTTAATCGGTCGACTAAGGGAATGAGACAGATAGGCCGCCAGAAGCACTACACCCACCAAGATCAAGGCGACTACCACAATTGTTATGCGTTGTATTGACGCTACTTGGGCTCCTATCTCATCAGCATAGGCCACACTCACCACGCTCCAACCCGTCACGGGAGAATGGGATGTTGTCAAGAAATAGTGCTCATTGCCATAATCGCCAAAGCCCCCAGTAAATCCGTGGGTTTCATTCAGGCGATAAAAACCACTGGTGGTGCCGATCTCTACCGAACTAGGATGATAGATAACCCGCCCTCGCCCGTCTGCGACAAAGACGTAGCCCCTCGTTCCGAGCCGGACATCGGTGATGTTGGCCAGCCGATCTAGATTGATATCGGCAGTCATAAACACCGCGTTCTCTGCTGTAGGGGAGGTGTAGGGCTTTACCATCGTAATGACAAGACGGTTCAAGAAATTCCTGTGGGGTCCCAAGAGCGCAATTCCCCGTGCTTGCTGGTTAGCCTCGAATTGCGTCCTAAACAAAGGTGAGTCCAGGGAATAGAGCCCATAGCTACTGAGGCGATTTCCCTCCGAAAACACCAGCGAAATCTCCTCCAAGCCAGGCTTGACCCTGTAGAGATTGTTGAGGTCTTCCCAGATGCGGAAGACGTACTTGCGATTGTTAAAGTCATTTCCGTCCACAAGCTTAATCAGCTGATCCATATAAAAATCCTGGTCTCGAGTGAGTAGTACTTCGAGGTCGGAGAAATAATCATCTAAGTCTTTAGCCATCCGGGTGACGACTTCATGGGAATAGGCCGTGACGCTCTGGGTGAGGCTCCCATAATAGATTTGATAGGAAAAGACGGCCATGATGCCCAAGGGAATCAAAGCAATCACCAGAAACGAAAGGATCAGTTTGGTACGAATCGTATGAATCTCGGCCTTCTTGGCTAACTTGGACCAAAATCTCTCAATGAGTCTCACCGCAAACCTCCTACTTAACCAACCAGGGCTTGTGAATTTCCAACAGCCGGTCTAGATTCGATTCATTAGCGTGCTCGAGACCTGTCTCTACAATCTCAGGGGGAACCTGGCCGTAACGAATATAATTGACCATGAGCTCTAACCCTAGGGATCCCATGGTGCTCATGTCTTGACCGATTAAGTATTGAATTAAGCCCTCCTTTTGTAGGAGCAAGGCATCGTAGAAAAGATCGATCCCCACAGCGATGCCCCCTTCTTGGGCCCACTGGCGAAAATTCGGTAAGGCGTCGCTGGTCACATAAAAGGGCCAGCCTCCGACGAAGTAAATGACATCTACTTCGGGATTTATCTTGAGGTAATCTTCCAAGAGGATGATAGACTTTTCTACTGTGTCTTCGTTTTCCAAGATATCTGCAATATGCAGTTTGACGCCTGCACTGGTTGCATCTAAGAAGCCTCGAATGCGCTCTTCGAGGTTCAGGGCCTCGCGATAACCTGTCATAATCATGGTGTTAAGGACCTTTTCTTCGAGGCCTTTGTTCTTAATAACATCCACTAAGGCGCTTCCAATCTCTGCGCCGGCCTCATAATTATTGATGCCAATATAAAAGAGACGGCCACTGCCCGGGCTGTCTGCGTCAAAAGTTGCCACTGGAATACCCTGATCCATGGCCTCTTGAAAAACACGACGAATTTCTTCCTCATCATTCACGCTAGCTACAATCCCATCTGCTTTACGGCGAATGAGATTTTCGATCATTTCTACTTGCAGATCGCTATCGAAGTCAAAGGGGGCTACCCATTCGAGGCGCACTCCTAATTCGTAAGCCTTTTTCTGAGCTGCTTCAAAGGCATCTAGGAAGATAGGGTTCCCAAGTGAGCGCGGCAAGAAGGCAATTGTTAGCTGATCATTTTGATAACCATCTGCTGCCACAGGTTGCATGCCAAATAATGCGAGAAGGCCTAGTATCACGCATAGGGCAACCCCCTTAGAGCAATCTTTCAGCATCAGCCCACCTCCCAATCTCTAGGTAGCAAGTTCGTCAGAAGGCCTACAATTTCCTGCGACCGAGCACGAACGCAAAAGACACACCGCCTAGACGTTGTGTCTTTTATATTCTGCTACTAATCCAAAATTTTGGGGCACCATTCTAGGGAACCTAGATATGCCTCACCAACCATCGTTAAATCCAAGCCAAGCCTCTGTGCACACGCCTCTAGATCCTCCCACTGTCCCTGTTCGTAGGCTAAAAGCAGACCCCAAAGGTCTTGATAGGGTCCTCGCCCATGGACGAGCAAGTCGATTGTCTCTGGCGGCGCCTGTAACTCCTCTAAGATGCTTTTCAGCGGGCGCTGCAAAATCACATCCAAAAGAGAAAAAAGGCCACAAAGAAATAGCGTTCCCTTGGCATCCTTCCATTTCGTCTTTTCAGCCAACAACTCTACAAAACGTCCCCGCACGAGGGATGTAATGACGGGGGCTTCTAGTTTTGTGCTACACATGCGTTGTAGGGCGATGAGGGAGACCCATTTTCTTATTTCCCGCTGTCCCAAGAAAATCAGAGCCTGTTTAACTGTAGTGGTGGGATGCTTTCTCGCAAAGGCGGCAGAGTTGGCTAAACGCAGCAGACTGTAGGTAAGGGATAGATCCTGAGATATGATTGCCGTTAAGCGGTGGAGCTCAATTTCATCCTTATTTGCCTCTGCGATCAGTTCAAAACAGACCAGATGCAGGGGGACCAAAGCCTTAGCGGATATCATTTCGGGGCGACTGAAGAAGTAGCCTTGGAACAAGGTAAAGCCGAGCCCTACAGCCGTTTTAAAGGCCTCATGGGTTTCTACTTTCTCGGCTAAAAGGACCACATCCCGTTCTTTCAAGCGATCGGACACATGCTCTAGCTGCGTCCTATCTGTGACCAGCAGGTCGATCTTGACGATATCGGCCAGTTCCAAGAACTCCTCGCTATCATCGTTAAAAACAAAGTCATCGAGGGCGATCGTATATCCTGCCTCTTTTAGCTCCCGACATTTCTCTAAAACCTCTTTACTTCGCCGCACGGACTCTAACACTTCTACTACGAGCTGCTCCTTAGGGAACAAGGTGGCTACTCCGCGTTCGAGAAGAGCAGTGGAGAAATTGATGAAGGCAGGCTTGCCTGCGGTAAGCGCGTCCAGGCCGAGGTTCTGAAAGGTATCGATGATCACCTTGGACGTGGCTTCATCAGGGTCCGTGCCTGTGTACATGTTAACTAACCCACTGCGATAAAAAATCTCGTAGGCAAACACCCTCTGCTTTTCGTCGAGAATGGGTTGTCTAGCAAGGAATACGTTCATGACATCGCCACCGCGTCTCTAAAGGGTTCTTAAGCTTCACTTAGCATGGATATTACTTCGACCTTTCAGTGGCATGTCCTGCCAATAGTAAAACGGGGTTTCACAAAAAAGGGGGTTGCCGCACGGGCAACCCCCCTATTATTCTTTATAGCTTAATTTGCAATATCAACTACGATAAACGGTTGTAGTTGGAATGGTTTCGGTGCAACATTGCGATCCGCCCACATGTAGAACCAGCGCTCTAACGGATAGTAATAGTAACCGTCTTGCCAGTGATCCGAGGTGTCATAGGGGTCTGCAAAGACCAAAATGTCATCACCGATCTCCGGTGTTCCGTTAGTGTCGTAGCCGATGATCGCTTGCCAATGGCCGTCCCAGTCGCCCCATTCAACCATGATGGGTCTTCCGGCACCTAGGTGGTCGGTGAGCCAAGTTACGAAGTAACTATCAGCTGCATCAGCCCAGTCTTCACTGGCATTATCGTTTTCTGTTGTGTACAGGCTGTTCGCAGAGAAGGTTGGCCAAAGATTGCCCACATCATTCGGTGTAAAACCATCGTCCTCGCCAATTAGATCGCTTTGGTCATATTCCGCTCTGTAACTTGTCTCCAAGACTTCAAAGCCTGCGAGACTGTTGAAGAATTCATAGAGCTGCCCTACATCAGTGCCGTATTCAAAGAAGTTGTTGGCACTGCCAGGCTTGGAGCCTGGTATATCTAAATCCGTCGATGACTGCATGATTTCCGCCAATTCCATTTCGGTAAAGTCGGTGTTGCCAAAATGGTGCAAGACCATGAGGGCGGCGACATTGCCGCACGACCACTCTGTAGTTTGCTGCATTGTTTTGAATCTGGGAATAATCGTTAACTGGTCATCTGACGTCATATTATAGAAGTCAAGATTCACGTAATAACGAGAGTTTGGATTGTCTCCAGCGTTAGCATAGGCATCGGCTCCACCGTATTCGTCGTAGTCAAGCCCGACGATCATTTCTGGTGTCGCTTTTTCTGGAGTCTGCCCACTTATACCCACAGTAGTATTTCCTACCACAAGACTAAGTGCCACTAACAGTACAACCAGGGACAAAACTTTTTTCATTTATCAGCAACCTTTCTTTATTCCATCAGATTTTTTGGGGATGGAATCTGATCTGATTATATAGATTATTGGGGGCCCGTCAATGCATTTTTTAGCGCAGGCAAGGTTCTCTGGAGCCCTGGCGACAACGCCTAAACCTCTTTTCAGCCAGCAAATAAAAAAAGTAAAACAAGGGGAAATGTGGTAAGAATGTTCCAAAAGATGCATAAGCTGAGAACTAGTTGGAAAAAACTATAACAGACAGAAGGCATAGCATGTCACTGCTGGCTGTGCGGGGAGGTTAAAGAAGTTTGTCCCAGTTATTCGTGTTTTTGGTATTAAGCGGAAACAGGGTGAATAGATTGAGGGTGACAAGCCCACCCAAGCATCCCACCTGATGCATATCTTTCCTACGCAACGGGCATGGTCAATTTGAAAGGTTTGTCAACTACCTGGGTTCGATCAGCGAAAAGGGTCATCGCTCCTAACTAGGAGTTCATGATAGATCTCACTACGAGTCATACTCATAAAGGGGGTGTCTAACAAAAACGACGAGTTGTCGATTGAAACAGCTATACAATGCACTTTGACAAAAAAAGGAGGAATTTGGTAGTGAAAAGAATTCTAGCGTTATCTCTACTGCTGGTATTGGTTCTATCGATGGGGGCAATGGCTCAGGGGCTAGTTTATGATATTGGCTCCCTCGAGAATGGAGATCTCGAAATCGACGTAGAGTTTAGTGTGACTATCGACAAGTATGCACGAGTGTGGTTAACGGAAAATAAGCTCTTCAAGAATGCATTGCTTGGCAGGCCCGGCCTCTACACATCGGATGAGGATCAAGTGATAGATTTGGCTGAAGAATACTTTGCAACAAAACTTGCTACAACATATTGGCCCCAAGCAAATGAGGACTGGATGGGCAAGCTTGAACCAGATGAGGCTAACGTTGGCTACGACAGGAAGGGTGGGGCACTGTTCCGGGTAGAAAGCAACTGCGACACCAACGTCAACGTAGAACTTGCTTGGAACAACGGCATGGAATCCGAGTTAGTCCTGTGGGTTTTCCGGCATCAAGACGTCACTCCGTATTCGGACTATCCACCTGTAAACTCGACTACTCAGGCTTCCTTGATTTCCACTAAAAATCCCACCCCCATCAACTTTGAACACGTCTACGGGAATCAGAGAGACAAAATGGCAGGGAGTGCTATCGAGTACAAGTATAGCGAGTACAAGATTGGTGGTGCCGTGTTCATCGACTATATCGGCCAACAAGCGGCCGCCACATATAGTGGCACAATTACCATCACCGTATCTGCACCGGTCCAATAGGTTTCTACCAGAACAGAGTTACAATGGAGTAGCAGACACTTATTCAGCACGTGTCTA
>WPCH01098854.1_pt1 | contig 11784 bp, 9 predicted proteins | sample 5399881 | NCBI WGS metagenome assembly WPCH01 (sample SAMN12869468, study PRJNA574797) | sludge metagenome | isolation source: wastewater treatment of pH5 | place: China:Beijing | collected 2019-05-20 | reverse complement strand
TACTTCAATATCTCTTGGATTTTTTGACTTTTTTAGGTGATTATAATAGTTATACAAAATCGTTACTATACCCCCAGAATTAGGATTTTCCTTTGAAAATTCATATACTTGTATAAGAAATTTTTGGTGCATATTTACATCTATTTTATCTTTGAATATTTTCTCTAACACAATTCTTTTAACTTTATCTTTTTTTAAAGCATACCCTACAATATCATCAGTTATAAGCGTCTTTTTATCATTAAGTTTTAAATTCAAAGATAACAAAACTTCCGATATTATTTTTCCGATTTTTTCTATTTCTTCTTTTTTAGATGAGAACACTCTATAATCGTCGCGATACCTAATAATTCTATAGTCCGTAATTCGATTTTCTTTTAATTTGTCTCCTATCAAATAATCTCCATAAGCAAGTACTATTTCAGCAACCAAGTCCATTAAAACACTTCCTTCTGGGATTCCGTTAGTTTGATTATGTTGCATAATTCGTATCAATTTATCGATTTCTTCACCTAAGTATGAGATACGCGGTGTAGATAAGAGGTTATCCTTTATTACATCTTTGTCGTGTAAAGCCCATCCTATAGAATGCGTATAAATAGAACTGTAACAATTTGTAACATCGGTAATAAACATATATTTATAACTTAACGACATTTTAAAAGTCTCTTGCTCAAGATGTTCAATCCAAGTTCTTATATTTGCAGCCTTTTGTCTTTTATACTTTTTTTTATCATGAGGTAGTGAAACACACTTAATTTTCTTGTTCTTGGATAGAAAAATAAGTCTTTGTCTGATTATTTTCCAATTTTCTTCTTTAACAATCAATTCAACTAAAGTTTTATACAAAACTGGATGTAAAAGCTGTATGTTTCTCCATGATAATCGTCCATCTTTATTGCTGTATAGATTACAGTTAACACCTTCATATTGTTTTGCTTTCGTATTGTTTAATGGGTTTAGATTTAGTGGGGCAATATTATGCAAGATTGTTTTGAAATCATAAAATTCAGGCCATGATAATCTTGTATATGATTCTTGCCTTAAAAAGAAATCACGCGCCTGGGTTGAATTCATTTCTAAAACTGTTTTTGACATCTTCACTACCTCTTATTTCATTGTAACCTATTTACTGATAATTAGACCTCGTTCTTCTTTTTAGAAAAATACATTTTTCATATCATTTCTTTTCATAATTTAAACCATTTGACAAATGGTCATCTCTTCTTTAATATGAAGGTGTTAGTATCCGTTTTTATGATTTTTTACACCCCTATTTGTTGCTGAGCAGTAAATATAAAAAATTAACTTACTTTTTTAGGAATACGAAAAAGGGGGTGGTGAAACAAACAATAATTAAAAGTTACCATGAATTTTTATTTCATTTGGTTTTTTTATGTGAAAGGAGTAATCAATGATGAAATTCAAAAAACTATTACTACTTCCCTTGGCTGCGCTACTCTTAGCTGGGTGTAATCCAACACCGTCAGCAAGTGAAACGCCAAGCGAAGCCCCCACATCAAGTGCCGCCGAAATTGACCCTGTTGGCATTAACATTAGTGCCGCTGGTGATGTGACGACGTTAGAAATTGGGCAAACACTCGCCTTAACCGCGACTGTATTACCCGCCGGTGCGGTCCAAACCGTAACATGGACAACGAGTGACGAAGCTAAAGCAACTGTTTCGGCTGCTGGTGTTGTGACCGGTGTTGGTGCCGGTAGTGTCTTTATTACCGCAACATCAACCGTTAATGAACTTGTCTCCAAACAACACCCATTAACAATCGTAACGCCACCTGATCCAGTTATCGAACCAGAAGATATTATGATTAAGGCAGTTGGTGACGCAACTTCAGTTGCCGTTGGGGCCACGCTCCAATTAGGCGCTACTGTTGCGCCAGCTGGTGCCCCACAAGGTGTCACTTGGACAAGTAATGACACAAATAAAGCAACCGTTAGTGCAACTGGCTTAGTAACTGGTGTCGCGGTTGGTGATGTCATCATTACGGCAACAAGTACGGAAAAGGCTACAGTAAGTGAAACATACGGCTTAGCCGTAACCGAAGCCGAAGTCCCAGGCCAAACCGAAGACTGGGAAAATATGGACTACAGTGATCACGAAGACTTTGTTGGCTATCCGCACGTTGCACCCGACACCCCATTTAAAGTTAAAGGGGTTGTAACGCACGTTGCCCCAGTTGCTGATGGCAAAGTTAACTACTACATTCAAGACGGCGCGGAAGGTTATTACATTTATGGCCAAGACGCTGTTGCTTTCCCCGTTGTTAAAGGGAAATCGTACGCTGTTGGTGGTTTTTATAAAAACTTTAACGGTACACGTGAATTAGTCGACGTTGAATACTTTGTCGAACTTGATGAAGTACTAAACTTCACCGTTTCTAACGTCAGTGACAAAGACTTCTCAAGCTTAGATGATTTAGCGCCATATCACGCTTCCTTCATCGACATTGATCTTGCGGTTATTGTAAGCATCCCAAATATTGGGGCAAGTGCCTACACTGTCCGCGCAAAAGTCAATGACTTTGAACTTGAAGTGCGCATTGACCCAAGTAATATGGTCGCCGAAGAATTTAATGATATTAACTACAAATTTAATAATGCGCCTGTTGGCTCATCATTAAGTATGCGCGGTATTATGTCGGCCTTTGGCTACGGAACGCCGAAAAACCAAGTATTAATCGTTAGTGCTGCCGACTTAGTCACTGCGACATTAACACCAAACGAACGGGCCGAAGTTGCCTTAAGTACATTAGAAATTTTAGAAAGTGTTGTGCCAACCGTCAACACTATCGAATTACCACTTGATCATGATGGTTATGAAGGCTTAACATTTGCATGGGCAAGTAATAAACCAGCAATTATTAGTAATGCTGGCGCCGTTACGCACCCCGAACTTACAACCGAAGTTATCTTAACAGCAACCGCATCATTAGAAGGCGCGACGAAAACACGTGACTTCCACATCGTTGTCTTTGGGACGGATAATACAAAATTAACAGTCCTCCATACATTAGACCTTGAAGATGCTGGTCCCGCAAACCAATATGGCAACAGCACAATGAAAGGCTCGTATGATGATAAAAAAGGTAACGTTGTTGAATCCGGTACGCCATTAACGCAATGGTGGCTCCATAACACCTTAATTGGTGGTGACGGTAGTGACAAACGGACCGGTGAATTTGCGATGCGGACGCAAAGTAATGCGGACCAAGCACGCTCGGGTCGGATTGAACTTGTTGATAATACATACACATTCAACATGATTGAATTTGATTCCGGCATTTACGGCGCAAACCGTAAAGGGATGGTTATCCACTTTGAAATCTCGACCGACGACGGTGCAACATGGGTTGAACTTGATCGCACATTTACGATCAACCACTTCACCTTAGAAACATACCGTGTGCAATTTGACGCTGCTGGACCAGTACGTATTGCGCTCGTCATGGAAGCGGGGACAGGTCAACGGATTAATATTGATAATCTTAAACTTATTCAAGAGGCCCGTTAATAATGCGGAAGCGTAACGTCCTCTTCTCCTTAGTCTTTGTCTTAGGGCTTAGTGGTTGTACACCACAACCCTCCGCTTCGGAGGCACCAACGAGCACACTTAGTGAACCAACAAGTTTAGTGGCAACACCGCTTAGTGTGACAATTAACCATGAAGACGAAGCAATTACAAACTTTGCAGTGCTAACGGGTGATACGTATGCCCTTAGTGCGACAATTCTCCCAAGTAACGCTGATCAAAGTGTCGTATGGTCGTCAAGTGACGAAGATATCGCAACAATCTCTAGTGTTGGGCTTGTAACAGCTGTGAGTCGCGGTGACGCAGTTATTACCGCAACGTCAACGGTGAACGAATACGCGACACAAAGTATTTTCCTCCACGTGATTGATCCAATCATCCAAACGGGTGTTGGCAGTGGTACGTCAATCGATGACCCCATCTTTAAAGGTAATGAAGGTTATGATGCGCCACTAGAAGTGTACTTTATTGAAACACACCACCTCTACGCTGATTCATTACTGCTTAAAAAAGGTAATGTTGAAGTATTAATTGATGGTGGTTGGGCGTATGACGGCGAAATGAACCGCGAAATTATTAATGAACTTGTCGAAGATAAACGGCTTGATATGGTTATTGGTAGTCACGGCCACGCCGATCACGTCCAAGCGATCCCAAACTTAGTGCGGGACATGGAACATATCTCAACATTCTTAGACTACGGACCAGCCGTTGGTGAATCATCGGGCTACAAACAAGTTATTAGTGATTATGTCGCAAATGATAATGCGAAGTATTACGGAGCGTATGATTCGATTCATGGCCTAAACGGCGCGGCAAAACGATATTACTTAACAAATGAGTTTTACGTTGAAGTATTAAATACGGGTGTTTACGGTAACGGACCAGGTGCGAGTTTTGGGAATCCGCAAAGCTTAGCGGTCATGTTCTATTACCGCGACTTCACCTTCTTTAGTGCTGGTGACTTAACGACGGGTTCGGAACAATCAATGATGCGTAATGAACTCTTACCAGAAATCTCATTATATAAAGCGTCACATCACGGTAGTCACGGGAGTAACCACCAAGCACTCCTTGATACGCTGAATCCATATATGGTTGGTATTCCGGCCTCACGCGCTGGTACGTACGGTGCCATCCCGGGACCCGCTGATCCAAGTCGGACTGGTAACCTGAATGGGGCAGGTGGTCACCCGGCTGCTGAAGCCGTTAGTCGCTTCTATCAAGCACCACGGATCTCGATGAACTTAAATGTATATTGGAATATGCCAAGTGGCACGATGAAGTTTACAACGTACGGTGGCGCGCATGACGTCGTGATGACGGGCTCACCAACACGGACTGGCTACTATGATTTAACCTTAACGGGTGGATCACCAGTGTGGGACGAAGAAATCCATGACTGGAAAAATAAAGTTACGGGTGAAGAAAACTTTAAACTGCACGAAACGAAAGTATTTGGTTTCCGTGGGTATGAACAATATCTGCCCGAATGGGTAATGGGCGCTAATTAAGTAACCCCCTATATTAACCCTTGTTAGTCATCAAACTTGCAAGGGTTTTTCTTTTGGCGGAAAAATGAGTCATAATAACAAGGAATGGAAAACTATTTTAAAATAAGTGAAGCGGCTATTACTTATTTAAGTAATAAAGATAAGAAGCTTGGGGCGGCCATAAAAAGAATTGGCATCATAAAGCGGCCGACTGAGCCCCTTTTAGTCCGTGGGGTGATTGATTCCATTATTAGTCAACAAATCTCGACCAAAGCGGCGCTAACGGTCAAAGAACGCTTTTATACACTGCTTAGTCCGTTTACAATTATAACTATTTTAAATACTGACCCACTCTTAATTCAAAAATGCGGTTTATCGCATCGTAAAGTAAGTTATATCCTAGCGTTTGTTAATTCGGTAAATAATAAAGAAATCGATTTAGAAAGCTTACACACTTTACCAAATGACGAAGTAATTAAAGTATTAACTTCAATTAAGGGGATTGGCAGATGGACGGCCGAAATGCTTTTAATCTTTTCTTTAGAACGACAAGACATTATTAGTGATCTTGATTTAGGCATCATCCGTGGTTTAAAAAGACTATACGGACATAAAGAAATAAGTAAAGAATTATTCACCAAATATAAAAACCGCTACGGAATGTATGCAAGCGTAGCGAGTTTATATTTATGGGAATTATCGGTGTTCTAACCACCTTGATAGCAACTTAAGTTTGTTAAATTTTTTGCCTTTTTCGAATTTAAACTAAAAAATAACTAGGGCATGCATTAAATTTTATTAGCTAATTATTAAAATCAATAAGAATATTTAAAATGTATTGTTCTAGTCATTGCATAATATAAACTAAAGAATGACTCACTTTCATGAAGGCGTTTCTCTTTTATCTATTTATTTATAAGTATGATACAATTTGATTGTTCGATAGAAAAACAATTGGGAACCTTAGATGGGTAAAACATATTTCATGCCTACCGCTAAATATAAAAAATATCTTGTTTTAGATATTATTAAAAAGAAAAGTACTATAACACTTCGGGAAATATCAAACACTACTTCCATTTCGTTATCAATGGTTCACCAATATTTAACTGATTATGAACACAAAGGTTATCTTATCAAAGAATATACTACGAAAAAACAAGTTAAATATCTATTGACTGATAAGGGTTTTCAGTATTTAAGGATGTTAAATATTGGTTATCTTTCAGAAACCCAAAATCTTTATAACAAAGCTAAAGAGGAAATTATTGAATTTATAGATAGAATTATTACATCTGGATATAAAGATATCCTTTTATATGGTGCGGGGGAAGTTGCCGAAATTATTCTTGCAACAATTAATAATGACAGTCGTATCCCCTTGTCAATTATAGCTGTAATCGATGATGATCCACTAAAGCAAGGAAAAGTGTTATATAATAGTTTAGTCACAAATCTTGAGTACATCAAAAAAGTTCCACACGATTGTCTTATTGTAGCTAGTTATACAAATTATAAAACCATGATGGATAAATTAATTAAAATCAATTATCCTAAATCTAAGATAGAATATTTTTTTAACAAATAAAAAGTGAGGTTAAGTTATGGAAAAAAGAAATATACCATTTTCCCCCCCAGATATGACTAATGAAGAAGTTAAGCTAGTTTCCGATGCACTTCTTTCCGGTTGGATTACCACAGGACCAAAAACAAAACTATTTGAGGAAAAATTGTCTGAGTATAGTGGAACAAATAGAACCGTGGCATTAAATAGTGCCACGGCAGCTATGGAGATGACCCTTAGACTCTTAGATATTGGGCCAGGAGATGAAGTCATTACGTCCGCGTATACATATACCGCCAGCGCTAGTGTTATTTTTCATGTTGGCGCAAAAATAATTATGATAGATACACAAAAAGATAGCGTAGAAATGGATTATGATGAGTTGGCGACAAAGATAACCGATAAAACAAAGGCAATTATACCAATTGATATTGCTGGTATTATGATTGATTATGACAAACTATATAGTGTTATTGAAAGTAAAAAACACTTATTTAAACCGAATACAAGTTTACAAAAAAAAATTGGCAGAATAGCAGTAATTGCAGATGCTGCTCATTCCGTTGGAGCAAAGTATAAAGGGAAACCAAACGGATCTATTGCTGATTTTACTTGCTATTCGTTCCATGCTGTTAAAAACCTAACAACAGCAGAGGGTGGTTCTGTAACTTGGAATCGAAAACTGGGTTTAAATGACGCCGATATTTATCAAGGGTTTCAATTACTATCACTACATGGGCAAAACAAAGATGCCTTGGCAAAAACTAAACTTGGAGCATGGGAATATGACATTATTTATCCTGCCTACAAGTGTAACATGACTGATATCGTTTCTGCTGTTGGTTTAGTCCAATTTGATAGATATGAAAACTTACTTAAAAGAAGACATGAAATTGTTAAAATGTTTAATGAAGGATTAGATAAATTTGGCGTTTCTTATCTAAATCATTATGAATCAAGCGCACACTTATATATTACTAGAATACCTGGAATTACAGTTGAACAAAGAAACAAAATAATTGAAATAATGGCCGAAAATGGTATCGCTTGCAATGTCCATTATAAACCACTTCCAATGATGACGGCATATAAAAATTTAGGCTTTAATATTAAAGATTATCCTAATTCATATGATTACTACCATAATGCTATCACACTACCGCTTCATACCAAATTAAGTGATGAAGATGTGGATTATATTATAGATAACTATGAGAAAGCCATAAAAGTTGTTAAAAATGTATAAGTACATTATAAAAAGGTTTTTGGATATTTTATTTTCTTTATTTTTATTACCTTTTGTGTTATTTGTTTTAATTATTATTTACCCATTCGTAAAAATTGATTCAAAAGGACCTTTTATATACAAAAGTGACCGAATCGGATTAAACGAAAAAAAATATAAAATGTATAAGATTAGAACAATGCGAATGGGGTCGCCAGATATTAGAAATGAGGACGGATCAACATTTAACTCTAACAAGGATCCACGGGTCACTACTATTGGCAACCTCTTAAGAAAATCAAGTTTAGATGAATTGCCTCAATTATTCAATGTTTTATTAGGAACGATGAGTTTTATCGGCCCAAGGCCAGACCTCTATAATCAGTTAGAATTATACGAAATCAACAATTATGAAAGGTCCAAATTTAAAGTTAAACCCGGCATTACCGGTTATGCTCAAGTTAAAGGAAGAAACCTAATAACTTGGGAACAAAAAAATAAGTTAGATGTTTACTATGCCGATAAAATTAGCTTTTTTTTAGATATCAAAATATTCTTTTTAACGATTGTTAAAGTTTTTAAAAGAGAAGGTGTAAATAAAAAATGAAAATACTATTAGACGAATACAACTCTAAGATATTTAATTTGAGAATGGGTAATATTGTTGATTACGATCATTGCATAGACGCTTTATCTTTTAATAGTATTATTGATAATTCATCTTTTAATCATTTGAGTATAAAAATAAATACAAACAATAAAGAAATTGCCAACCTTTTTTTAAAAAACGGTTTCTACTTAGTTGATACACAAATTACCTATAAACTAAAATTAGAAAACCAACAATTCGAAAAGAATGTTAATGTCCAAATAGCAACCCAGAATGAAGCAAGGGAGATTGCGAAAATAGCTAAAAACAGTTTTTCTTTAGATAGATTTCATAGTGACACAAACTTGAGTAAGGAAAAGGCTAATAATTATTATAAACAGTGGGCACTAAATTTATTAGATAATATATCAATAATTTCTCTTGTATATAAAGACAATAACAAAATAAATGGCTTTTCGTTTTGGAAAATAGAACATAGTACCGCCAAATTAATTCTTGTTGCTGTTTCTAATAAAGAACGAGGAAAAGGTATCTATGGAAAAATGATTTCACACTTCCTGAATACTTACTCAAAAAATATAAAAGAAATTTTCATGGGGACTCAAATAAATAACTACCCGGTACATAAATATTGGTCAAAACTGGGTGCTGAAATAGTAGAAAGCAACTATGTACTGCATAAGGTGATTTAAAATGCAAATTTTGTATTTAACAAATTTAGAGATTAATACCACTTCTGATTTGATGGATCGGTATATTTATCAAGACCTGATGAGAGAATTGTTAAAACGTAATGTGAAATTAACCGTTGTTTCTCAAACAAAAAATAAAACAAAATTACTTAAGGAAAATAATCTTGTTTTGTTGACAGTTAATGTAAAACCAAATACAAAAATCAAAAGTTTCCTAAAAAAAGGGTTTAATGCCTTGTTACAAAAAATTGTATTTGAAAAAGCAATAAAAAAGTACATAAAGTTAAAAAATTATGATTTGGTTTTATACTATTCGCCACCATTTATATTTAACGGTATAATAAAGCACATGAAAAAGAAGTATAATACAAAAACCTACTTAATGTTAAAGGATATTTTTCCACAAAATTCAATTGATTTGGGAATATTAAAAGATAATGGAATATTAAAATATATATATACTTTTTATAGAACACAAGAGCAAAACCTATATTATCTATCTGATTATATTGGCTGCATGTCAGAAGCAAATAGAAAATATATAATAAACAACAATAAGGGAATAAAGAAAATCGCTGATAAATTGGAAGTAAACCCTAATTCAATAGAATTACAAAACCACTCAATATTAAATATAAATCAAATTAATAAAATTAAAAATGAGTTAAATATTCCCTTACATAAAAAGATTTTTTTATACGGAGGAAATTTGGGCAAGCCGCAAGGTATTGACTTTTTGATTGAAATATTAAAAAGAACTAAAGAAAGACGAGATATGTTGTTTATCATTGTTGGGAGTGGGACAGAATATGAAAAAATTAGAAATTACCATAAAATAAATAGTAATTTTATGCTACTTAAAAATATCCCTAGCGAGGAGTATAAAAAATATCTTTTAATATCTGATGTTGGTTTAATATTCCTGGATTATAGATTTACAATTCCCAATTTTCCATCTAGATTGCTTTCATATATGGAATACTCAAAACCTATATTTATGGCAAGTGATACTGCCACCGATCTAAAAGATATTATCCTAAATAATAATTTGGGCTTTTGGGTCCCGAGTAACAATGTTGAAGTATATATTGAAACAATAGAAAAAATTATTAAAGACGAAAACCTTACTAAATATGGAAATAATTCAAGAAGATATTTAGAAAAACACTATAATGTTGAATACTCCGCAAATTTGATATTAAACAAGGTGTCAATAGCTAAAAATACATTAAAAAAGAAAATTAATTAGCTCTATTGCTATAAATTATTAGAAAGAATTAGGTGAAGTTACATGAATACTAAAACTCCAATATTATCAATAATAATACCAACCAAAAACAGGCCCAACTTTTTAATTGAGCCAGTAAATATTTTTTCTAAATTTATCCCTCAAATAGAATTAATTGTGATAGATGATGGTTCGAAAATCGAGGATTATGAGAAAAACAAGCTTTTAGTAACTAAACATGGCGGAAAATTATTTAGAAACGAAACTTCACTAGGAGCACCGCGAGCCAGAAATATTGGATCAATAAACTCAAAAGGTGCTTATATTTGGTATTTTGATGATGATGATGTGCCAACCGCCAAAACAATAATAGACATACTTGAGTATTTAACTATTAATGAAGTTAGCACCTTATTATTACCAATGAGACTACTAAAAAGCAGTGTTGAATATAAAACGATTTATCCATCTTTATACCAAAACAACTTTAATTATTATAGAAAACATTCTCACCAAGTCAATACTTCCTGTGCTGTTTTTTCAAAAACATTACTAGAAAGTATAAATTATTGGGATGAAAATTTAGTTAGTGGCCAAGATACAGATCTGTTTTATAGAGCATCTATGAATCATCCAATAAATATTTTAAAAACAGAGCCCATTCGGGTTAACATAGGGCATCTTGAACGAATATCACGCTCTCCAAAAATAATAATGAAGGGGTATTTCCAATTTTTAGCAAAGCATCGGAAAACTTTGAGTTTTAGAAAAAAAACCAAATATTATTTGAGAATATTGCTATTAATCCCTTATTTGAAGTATTTTTTATATAAAATTTTGAAAAAAAGGGAAAGAAACTATAAGGTTTAGATTATATCATTATAAAACGCAGGAGACGACATTAAAATAAATGAATATTAAAAAAAATATAATTAAAGTTATAGCGAGTAACTTAGTCTTAGTTTTAATTGGGTTTGTTATTAACCTAATAATACCGTACAAATTATCAATTGAAGAATATGGCAACTGGCAGCTTTTTTACATGTTTACAGCATACCTTGGTTTCTTTAGTTTTGGTTATTTGGATGGTATAAACCTCCTGTATGCCAAAAAAAAAGAAGAAGAATTAGATTCAATTGAATTTGGGAAATTGTTGAATTTTTTATTCATTTTTATACTAATCTTTTCTGTAATATTTATTGTTCTTTCAAATATTATAATAACCTCAATTGATGGTAAAATGATATTTTCTTTTATAGGCATTAATATTTTATTATTTAATTTAAATGGTTTTTATATTCACTATCCGGAAGTGGAGAACGATTGGCCCGCGCGCGGCCTGCCGCTTGTCATCTTTCCCGATAATGCCGCCGAATTCCATGCGTTGGACTCGGTGCTGGCGTTCGACGAGTTGGGAATCGA
>WPCH01318974.1_pt1 | contig 11834 bp, 18 predicted proteins | sample 5399881 | NCBI WGS metagenome assembly WPCH01 (sample SAMN12869468, study PRJNA574797) | sludge metagenome | isolation source: wastewater treatment of pH5 | place: China:Beijing | collected 2019-05-20 | reverse complement strand
TTAATTATCAAGCACTAACTCATCATCAACAAGTTTTGTTTTAAAATCCCTACAAACTATAATTAGAAGAGTCTATAGACAAGTGCTTTATGACTTGATTCAAGAACATATGGAAGAATCGTTGGAGTAAAACCATTAATCGGTTGGTTATTCTCCAACATATAATATAAATAAGTTCCTTCAACACCTGCATTTAAAATCAATTTGTAATTTGATGATCCAGCATAAGGCATACCAAAAAAATTATCTAACTTCGTAGAGCTTTTATAGCCAAATGTATAAATTCCTTCAATATCAATTTCAAAAAATTGTTCATTCTTAATGAACGCATCAGGATCCAATGCAGAAAAGTCTATAGTAAAAGCCGGAATTGCAATGTCAGAATCATTTATATCCCCTTCATCCTCACCAGGCTTTACAAATAGATCACGTGCTTTTTCAACCCAGTCATATTTATCGTTGAGCAATTTACCTGTATAAGTTAATGCTCCAAGTCCGAGAATAACGATAAGGCCGATTAAAAAGCCCTGTTTAATCCGTTGACGTGCATCCCACGTTAGTTTTTTACGTTTACGCATATTTTATTTCCTCCCTATGCTTCTGACGTTACCACTGATGTTTCTTCATCTTCAGATGTTTCGACATCTTCGCTTACATCCTCCGATTCATCCTCACCAGGCTTTACAAATAGATCACGTGCTTTTTCCACCCAATCATACTTGTCATTGAGCACTTTACCTGTGTAGGTAATCGCTCCAAGTCCTAACATCACAATGATTGCAATTAACAACCCCTGTGTAATTTTTTGACGTTTCCGCCAATGCATTTTTTTCTTTGCCATGATTTACCTCCTATGGCTTTTGTATTTTTTTCTTAAAGTCCACCCTGTCCAGGCATCTTTAATTACCTCCTATTTAATAAAACCAATTTGCTTCACAGCTTTACGGTGATTCCTAAACGTATTCGGATAACGTCTTGTCCGAACCATCGTCTTATAACCAACATGAACACCAGTCTTATCAAAACGTTTTACACTTCTAACATTTTTAACAACAATGCTTCGCCCAGCATCACCAACAAAAACATGATCAGCATTTAAAATAGTTTCAGGTTTGAATGTTTTAGCTGTGTAATATTTTTTTCTTGCCATAATTATTTCCTTTCCTTTATTTAGTTAAATTTTTATAACGTTTTAAAGCATATAAACGTTGACCAGATGTCAAGGTTGCATCAATAGATCGAGCATGATAATAAGCCCTTTTATCTTCTTTTGAATAATTCGTTTTAACATAAACCAAATTATTATTAACAACAGATTTACCACGTGAACTTAATTCGGAATATTTTTTTCCATAAAACTTTTGTGATAAATAGTTTCTCTTTTCTTTAACCATAAACCTAATCCTCCTCTTATTTAGTCCCACGTTCCTCGCACTTTATAACCCATCATTTTGTTATAAGCTTCGAACGTTTCGTAATAGCGTTTTTTGGCATGACGTCTTTGACCTGGAGTCAGCATCATGTTATACATCCGTTTATCGTAGTAGTCCATTTTTTGTAACAAACTATAATTATATTTAGCCATTACATATAACCTAACTCTTTCATCCGATTTAGCGTTTCATCTTTAAATTCACGCAGTCTATCGAATATTTTTGGATCATCCTTTGGTAAGTCCATATTCAACTCAATTAAGCGTAATCTTCGCTCTAAGAATGGTTTACTATCAGGATTTAAATAATCGTTATTTTTCATATCGATCACCTCCTAATATTCGAAGTCAGTAGAAACCTTTGTAGTGCCTTTCATTTCACGACCAGCACCCCAAACATCATCTACTGGACTAATATCAAAACGCTTGGAAAATGGATTCCAATCACCTTTTTGTTTCATATAGACCTTTTTTGATAAAGTGCCGTCTTTTTTAACAAGACGGAAAAAAGTTGTTCGGTTAGACGGTAAATTTCTTAACTGCGTTATACCGATAAAATTTTTCGAAACTTTTTTTGCTTTTGTTTTTGTAAATTTTCTTTTCATTTTTAACTCCTATAAATAGAAATAAGGAGCTGTGGACTGCTCCCTTTTATGCGTTTTATTTTGCGTCTAAATCAGTAAGCTGTAATTCTTGATGAATATTACCTTTTGCTTGATATGGCTTGATTGTTAATTCAATCGGCCATGCACCTTTCTTCTGCATCAATTCAATCTGGCGAACTCTAAAGGCTGACAAGATATGATTGAAGCGAACAGATGCCGAAGCGACTAATTCAAATAAATGATAAGTCGAGCCATCTGTGTTAGTGCCTACGCTGATGCGTGTATAACAATAAACGGATTGATTATCGTTTTCGATATCACGCTCCAGCTTGATCAGTGCATATTGCTCTTCAGTTAGACGTATTTCAAAATTGAAATCTTTTGCTACGCTGACAAGTAAACGGTGATTGACTTGGCCAAAGCGTTTATTGTCATCTCTGCGTAAAGTTGCTTTAACTTTCGGTAAAGCATTTAATTCTTCGTTGTTCATGTCCATAAGACGTTTTACAAAGTTTTCGGTTTTAATTTTTTCTGCCATGTTTCCTCCATAAGCTTTCTGGTGTAATTTCGTTCACCAACCGTTATTTTTTACGCAAGTCCTCAAGACTCCACTCTCAAGAGAACTTGCTAACCTCATGCCGTTCCTAATGGAGTGGGGACTTACAGTGGTTTTCAGTTAATCCAAATTAAGTTTGGAATAACTACACTTATTTTAACATAAACTTTGGAAGTGTCAAATAAAAACTAAAGTTTTCTTTGGATAAACTACAATGAAATTATGAAAAACCTAAAAAAATTAAGAGAAAAAGCAAAACTTACACAAGAAGAACTTGCTAAAATCGTTCACACTACAAACCAAAGCATAAGCAACTGGGAACTATTAAAGTTTATGCCAGATTTAGATCAGTTAATAACATTAGCTGATTATTTCAACGTCACAATAGATTATTTAGTAGGTTACGAAATTAAAGAAAAGATAGTAATAGAAAAAGATAAAATCAACGAATTAACATCTCAAGAGAAAACACAAATAATATTAAGAATTTTAGAGATTATAGAAAGAGGTTAACATGATCATTAAAATCGGAGATAAAATTAAAATAAAACTCGATAATGGTTACCACGTTAACGCTGTAGTAACAGGTTGGCTTGATGAAGAAAACATCATGGTTAAATATAAATACAACAATAACGAAAAAGAATATCAAACAATCATAAAACCAAAACAAATAATACGATTATAATACGATTCATAAAAATTCATAATTTTTAATACAATCTTTCCAAATTAAACTTTAATGAATAAAGACATAATTTAAACTTTGTTTAAGTTTCCAGCATGGTTTTATACCGGCTGGAAGCTCCAAGCAACGAATAACGCTCATTATATGGGCGTTTTTTATTTTTTTGCATACGATTTAATACGATTTTAAATCATTTATAAATGTTGCTATCGCTGTTTTTCGACTTGGAAACAAGTGAGAATACGTATTTAAAGTTGTTGTAGGTGATTTATGCCCAAGCCAAGCAGAAACCTGTAAATAGTCCATGCCATTATTGATAAGAAATGATGCACAACTATGCCGAAAGTCATGAATACGGATTCTTTTTAAACCACTTGCTTCAGCGTATTCTTCATTTCTTCGTGAAATAGTTGTTTCACCCATTTTAAAAACAAAATCTGTTTTAAGTGAATTTTTAAAAATTTCTTTATAAATTCGCTTGATATTATCTAAAATCGGAAATTCACGAATACTGGAGCTTGTTTTAGGATTTATCACCGTTCTTTGCCCACTAGCGACTTTGTTAGTGAGCGAACGTCTTATCAGGAGCGTATTCGTCTTAAAATTGAAATCTTGATGCTGTAAGCCTCTTATTTCACCAATACGCACCCCATAAAAGAAAAGCATATTAAATAATAATAAATATAATGGATCATGTATAACTTGTTGATACTTTAAAAATTCCTCATATGTATAAAATTTCATTTTCTTACTTTCGTTATATGATGCTTTTGGCATCTTCAATAAATTCAAGTTAACATCCTTTAATCCATAATCCGTTAAAAATTCTAAATATAATTTCATTAAACGGAACAATTTATTCTTATCTTTATATTTAAGACGTGTTACATACTTAATAAACTTTAATAAATGATAGTTTGATATTTCATTTACATATTCGGTTCTTACAAAAGGAAAAATATGATTTTTATATAAGACATAATAAATATAAGAAGAGGTAACTTTAAATTCGTTATTCAAATACTCTTTAAAGATTTCATCAACATCCGTTATCTTCGGATAAGTTATCTTTTTCTCTTTTACATCCAATTTAAGCAACATTGAGTATTCACTCATCTGTGCTTCTTTTTTAGTTTTAAATCCCGAACGGAATATCTGTTTCTTTTTGATATTTATTTTATAAGCCCAGCCATCACGATATTTATATACTGGCATCTAACTTTCACCCAACGTTGATAGTTTTTCACCCTTTTTAAAGCTTGGCATAGGTAAAAAGGTTTCTTCCGCTAATTCGAGTAAAAAGCGATTTAAAGCATTTAGATCCTTTAAGGTATTCGGAACAACCTTTTTCTTATTTAAATAAAGCGTAATACGAAATTTTACTAACGTGTAGCGTTCATTTGAAAAGGTTTTAATCTTTTCATCACTCATAAACATGCTCATAAGCATATAATTAACTGTGTTAGTAGTATCTTGCCAGTGAGCAGTAACTAAAGCGAATAAATATTCATATACTTCAAAATTATTAAAATATTGATGATAGCTTGTGGTAGGTTCATAATCATCTCTTGCATATAAAACTTCGACTTTCCAGGTAAAACCAAAGAAAGGTAGTTTTTTTGAATAGCGATCTAAAAAGTTACTCATTATCTTCATCCTCCTCATTATCAAATTCATCTTTAGGCTTAAGCACCTTTTTAAGATACTCATTAGCAATCTTATCTTGCCCAAAGGCTTTTTCTAACATAGCTCTTGCTTGTAACATGGAAAGTATCGGTTCTTTCATTTCTCTTCGTAAATGATTAACCTGACTTAAATCAACATGATTGAACTTTTCTAAAGCTTGAGCCACGCAATAGTTAATATAGTTAGCAAACTCATTCGGATTACTTAAAAATGCTTTTGCTAAAATACGACCACTCGCAAGTGCTAACCATTGTTGCTTACTCGCTAACGTGGATTCTAAATCAGCTTGATTCGTTACTTTTATCTTTTCAGGACTATTTAATAATTCTTCCCATAAAGCCCAAGTAGGTAATTTATATTTATCTTTATTTATGGAATGTTCTTTAAAATCGACTAATCCCATAATTAAAGACGGAACAAGAATATGCATAGTATCATTTTTTAAAGCCTCGTTAACAGCTTTTATAACCTTTACAGCGGTTTCACCGTAGAACCTCGCTTCATATCGAATCCAGTCACTGTGCTCGACCGTAAAACGTCTTGCGACACGTTCAGCAGCTTTATTATAAATCACTAATTGTTTTGATTTATTACTACCGAAAGTTATAGTGCATCCGTCATTTTTACTTTTAATAATCTTTGGTTGTTCACTTTCCACATAATTACCATCTATTGTCCTCCAAGTTCTTAAATCACTCGTAAACGAACCTTTATAAATACGATCAAGTAACTGCGGAATCTTGATAAGCCCTGTAGTATCATCTAACGAGATGTCAATCCGATTTACTAAAGTTAAATGTTTTACCGTATAATTCATTAAATCACTCCATGAGCCTCCACGCACCTCAAAGGCTCTACAGCCCTGTCCTTTTAATTCAAGATAGTGCGAAGCACCAGTTTTCGCTTCACTTAAAGCTGTTGATGACATAATGAACGTGCCGTCATCATATTGATAAAAATTGCTCCACTTTCCACTTTGAATTTCATCATAATAAGCAGGATTTATATTCAAAATATTAAAGAGGGGGTGGAGTAAGTCCAAATCCTCTTGACTGTGAGCAGAAAACGTGCCATGAAATCGAACTTTTAAATAATCTATAAATACGTTACGGCCACTACCTAATGCTTTAGTAAGGGGGGTATTACTCATTCCCCCAGACAACGCTAAACTCGGCTGACCGCTAACACGCTTAACAGCCGACTTTTCAGCGTTAAAAAAATCTTCTTCACGAACAACGGCTTTGTTTTTTTCATCATAGTGCATACGTGTGCACCTCCTTTCCCAATTTACGAAAAAAAATTTTATTACCAAAGCGGCCCAACAGAATCTTCGTCTGTTGTAGCTGCTTTTGTAACTACTTGTAAACGATTTACATAGGCATAAGAATTTTGATATTGTAAATCTTCTGCCGACATATCTAAATCTGTAAAATCTTTAAAGGCTAATAAGCCTGGACGTGATGCATCTTCGTATATAACACGTAAGGCATCACTACGGAAACGATCAGAATAATGCTTCTTAAAAAGCTTGTAATACTTTTTCTTCGCTAACATATCTATCCCAGAGTCATCATTACCAGCAGTAGTGGTAACATGATCTTCAATATAACAATAAGAATTCGTGATAACCGACATCCGTCTTGTTGCCCACGAACCCACTTTATTGATTAAATTAAACAGAAACGTTCTATCGGAACGATAATGCCGATATTTTCTTGTATAAAGCTTTTTCCGTAAGTTAATTAAAAAGCCATAAATAACAGGAGCAACAATAAAAAGCGGAAGCGTTATTTTTGGATCTTCTTTCAGCGGAATAATCGTGACACGTGTTTCAGCCATGCCACCAAATTTTGCACCGAGATCACCCACTCGCTGATAGTCCATAACATAGCGAATAAACGGCTGGTAATCAATTAAAGAAGCATGAGCAAATGACGAAAGAAACATGCTAAATCCGTCATTTAGCGGATTAGCCGTTTCATCAGTTTTCTTAAATTCTTTATTATCGTGCTGGTTTCCCCATTGTTTCGAAGCTTCCATTTCAAGATATACACCAATGTCGGTTAACGGCAAATCTTTAGTTGCCGTCTTACCAACTTTCTTAAAAATACGGAAGCTATCAAAATTAATATTTTTTGAAAAATGCGTTAAATCCAGCGAGTCATACGGATTGATGACTAACGGAAAATAATTCCATAACGGGAATTTATCATTTTGCCGTAGAAGAATAGAATCGAAGCGATTACTAAAGTTAGCACTCACTAAAGCTCCGTCATAAGAGTAATAATAATACGCTTCAGCATAGGTAATTAAAGCATCCTCCAGGAAGATAATTTTATTACCTGCAGACACATGACGAATTTCTGCTTTTAAATCATAAGTAAACTTGAAAACACCAGTTTCTTCATAATCCCAAAAGAGCTTGGCGATTACATCTTTAATTACATACCGATTCGGTATGCTGTTATCTTCACGTTTCTTATCAATAAACGATTCAAGTTCATTAAACGGAAAATCAGGAAAGTAAGCGGACTGCGTTTCAATAATGTCTAAAAAGTCAGTTCGAAAAATTTCATCATAGTCCTGGCCTAACGAATTTAAAAATGTAGTTTTTCCAGCACGTGGTGGAGCAACAACACTTATCACCACTCCAAGCGACTTGGCAAAACCTTTATTCTTGGCATCCAAATGATACAAACGATCAATGCCAACTTTCTTTTGCCATAGCTTAAAGATATAAAACGCTCCAAGTAAATAAAGCGGAAGCGGAATACGTGATAAAGTCGGCCACAACGAATAAATCGTGGTATAAGCAAATTGATAAATCGCTACCACTTTAAAGCTTGACGAAAAGTAAAAGAGAAAAGCAAAGGCATCAAGAATGATGGCAAAGACATTTAAATATATTCCATAGATCACCACTAACGGAATAAAATATAAGCGTTTTTGAATTAAAGTTACAAAAACACTTTTCACGAAATTAAAGACTGGTAAAAATACCCTTTCTTTCATCCAGTTGGCGAACCGTAAAGGTTTCGACTCATCTGTAAAAGAAAGTTCATTTATCGCAAACTGCGAATTAAATAATATTTTTAACGGAATTGTTAATAAAAAGATGAAATACAAAGATTGCATCAAGACAATTAAATAAGTTACTGATCCAAAAACTCGTGATTCTAAATTCCACTTATTAACAATAAGACGGAAGAAGACTTGAATACGAATCCACAGATTGCCAAACTCTTCAGGGAACGGAAGCTTAAAACCATCATCTAAATCTTTTAAAAAATGATAAATGCGGTTATATTCAAAGGATCGTTTACTGAACAGGCTCACAAAGTAATTAAACGCATCAATAAAAAAATACTTAAGACTATAAAAAAGGCGAATAAAGTTTGTAAAATGATTAAAGAAAAAGAGCGATAAAGAAAAGAGCAGGATTAAGGAAGATAATATATGAACAAAGATTAAGCGGTAATTTTTACCCATTTCCTGCCCCTTTCTAATCGAGCCGATACATATAAGTATTTATCGTCATGACATAAAATTCTTTTCCGAAATTTAACGCAATAGCTTTAAATTCTTCTTCCTCCTCTTGAATTAAATAAACACCATCTTCCAAAATGTAAGTTAGTTCAAAATAATCAAGTGGAGTATATTTATAAACTGTCTTTTCGTCAATAAATTCATAACTGAAATCTTTATTGACAGACACGTAAGTATTGTTAATAATTGAAGCATTATAGCCTCGACTTATATTGATAGCAGTGGCAACGAGGTAAGCACCTATTAAAACGACAGAAAATATTAAGCTTATCAGGAGAAAAGGCCGTTTCAACTTATACGTCATGCCTACCTCCGCTTTTTACTACCAAAAGCGTATTTTGCCGAGCCAATCAACTTAAACATTAAGATAAGACCTTTAATAATTAAATAAGCAACAATGATGGCAAACACAATCGTGATCCATTTCATAACCTTATCAATTAAGGATTCTTGCGAAACAGCTGTTGTATCAATGCCAGGTGGCAACCAACCCTTATCACCTTTAACACGTATAATCCACGCTGCTTTATTATTAGCGTTAGTGTAATAAACTCGAATTTTGACTTCAGTTAAATCTTCAACATCACCACTATATTTAATAAACATATAGCGATTATCGTTACCAACACTCCAGTTAACAACACGTGTTTCATTTTTAATAAACTGCGAACGATTGACCACAAACGAAACATTTTGTTTTTCATAATCCCACGTGCCATTTTCAATTAAAACTTTAAGATTAGATCCAGTCGGAAAATTAGTAATTTCAAAACTTTTTAATTTAGCGTCTTTACCATTGATTGCAAAAGCAAAATCTCGACCAAGCTCTAAATCTAAATAATAATCACCTGTTAATTCATCTTTAAATGGTTTCCCACGATTCGTTCCAGAGCTGATAAAATCACCTTTTACATCATAATAATCCATTGTTTCAGGTTTAATCTCTTCAGTCCATTTATACGGAACAACTGCGTAAAATTCACGCTTCGCAAACATCCGATTAGTAGTTGCTAAATTTAATTCATTTTTAGCTTGATAATCAAGCGTAAGTGTTTTATTCCCTTTTTTGAACGGATTCACTGCGTTACTATAAAACGCATTAAAGTCATTTTGTATCGCTTTTAAATCGTCAATCTTCCCAATAGCAGGAAACTCGAAGCGACTAATCGTATTATTTTCGATATGTCCAAAGGAATAAACATCTTCCACATCTACCCAAAATTCTTCAGTTAGTGTTGCACCATGTTTACGCTCAACATTAAAGATTTCTAAAAAACCATTTCTAAACCAATCCCAAGAAGATTCTTGACGATAAGTAATGTAAAAGCCAATGCCCTCAAAAGAAAGAATCTGTGGAGCGTCAAAAGATACAATATAGAAATTGTCATAAAGCGTTTCGTTAGCAAAAATCTCTTTATTGACGGAAGCAAACGCAAAATCTTCCGAACCATGTTTATGATCATAATCTAATAAATCGCCAACACCAGGAGCATTCTTAAATTCATCCGCACCCTTTACCCCTGTTGGTGATTGATAAATTAAAAAAGGAACAAACATTAAAGCCGTAAATAATAGTTTCTTTAGTTTTTTCATATTTTGCTCCTAACTACAAAAAGTAATATCAGGCAATTCAAAATCAGTTGCCAGTTTTAAACGTGTTCTAATCATAAAGTCAAATATAAAACTGCCGTCAGTATTAGATACGTTTAATAAAAAATCATCATTCGCTTTCCCAATACTTGTTAATTCGACACTAACAAAAAGATCATCACCAAAAACATCATCAATAACTAATATCTCATCCACTGCAGCAATCCAAGTGAGTGGTTTATCATACACTTTATAAGAAGAGGTGTATTTAACAACAACATCAAACGAATCACCAATTTCATTAAAGAACAAACGGTGTTCATTTTCAACCAGTTCCCCATCAACATAAACTGTTATAGGTGGTAAATCATCTTGCACCTGTGAAGAATCATCAATCACTCCACGAATAAACGTTTCAAGATAACCGAAAGAAGCAACTATCACTAATAGCAATAGTAAAGAAACTAAAATCTGTATTACTAATTGTTTTTGTTTTCGCTTCATTTTCGGTTACCTCCTATTCGTAGAATGTCATATCAGGAAACGAAACACTTTGTGCTTCCTCACCTCTAAAAACTCGAAAACCAGTCATTAGTTCAGTATTACTTGAAAATGAAGCATAAGAAGTTGCTCCACTTTTATCACCACCAGGTGATGTATGCTTTCTTGAATGAACAGCTATATAGTTTAGACCAGGTTCTAAATCAACCTTAATACTCAAAACATTACCTTCGCCTAATCCACCACGATAAACATGATCTTTTGCAACTAAATCATTAGTGTTATAAAAAGTATAATCTACTTCATTTTGAGTAACAGCAATCATTGGACTGTAAGAACCAACATAAAGCATATGAATGTAAATAGATGCATTCGTTTCTACCCATAACAAAGGTGCAGAATCAGGATACCCAGTCCTAAAAGAACTTTCACCAAGAGCAAGTTCACTTGTCGTTGTTGATGCCCATTTTTGATCAGTAGGTAAAGTATAATCATTATTTTCCGTTATAAGTAACTTAGTTCCTTTATTATCAAACATGTCTCCATTATAATTATCTGACCAAACACCAAAATCAACTTTCCCATAACTATAAACTTTTCCAGTAGCAGAAAGACCACTTACAGCGTCTGTAGCGGTAATTGTTGCATAACCAGCAAAATAATCAGTTACATAAACGTCTGCCTTATTAAGCCCTGTTTTCGTAACCACAACAGCATTTTTATCAACACTAAATGACATGTCAATATCAGCGTTAGCAGGAACAGGCACTACTGTTAATACCTGTTTACCTGCTTCTTCAAACGCACGTTGTATTTCTATATGCCGAGCTGATAAGTCAGGCACAACTGATGTTTCTTCATCTTCCACATCTTCACTAACATCAGGCTTTACAAAGAGATCACGTGCTTTTTCTACCCAGTCATATTTATCATTGAGCACTTTGCCGATACCAGCAATCGCACCAAGACCAAGCATCACCACCAGCGTGATCGTTAAACCTTTAATAATTCGTTGACGTTTCCGCCAATGCATTTCTTTTTTTGCCATGATTTACCTCCTATGGCTTTTATTTATTGTTAATGTTTTTTTTAATTATCAAGCACTAACTCATCATCAACAAGTTTTGTTTTAAAATCCCTACAAACTATAATTAGAAGAGTCTATAGACAAGTGCTTTATGACTTGATTCAAGAACATATGGAAGAATCGTTGGAGTAAAACCATTAATC
>WPCH01035337.1_pt1 | contig 11834 bp, 10 predicted proteins | sample 5399881 | NCBI WGS metagenome assembly WPCH01 (sample SAMN12869468, study PRJNA574797) | sludge metagenome | isolation source: wastewater treatment of pH5 | place: China:Beijing | collected 2019-05-20 | reverse complement strand
AAAACATCCTTATTTTTTCACAACTTCATGTCCACCGAACTGATTACGTAATGCTGAAACTACTTTTCCATGGAATGTATCATCTTCCTGAGAACGATAGCGCATAAATAATGACATAGCGATAACTGGTGCTGCAGCTTGAAGTTCAAGTGCAGTTTCAACAGTCCATTTTCCTTCTCCTGAAGAGTTCATTACACCTTTAATGCCATCTAGTTTCGGATCTTCTGCAAATGCTTTTTCAGTTAAGTCCATTAACCAACCACGGATAACTGATCCGTTAGCCCATACTTTTGCAACATCTTCATAATTGAAATCAAAGTCACTCTTATCTAGTACTTCAAATCCTTCAGCGATTGCTTGCATCATGCCGTACTCAATACCGTTATGAACCATTTTCAAGAAATGACCACTACCAACACGGCCAGCATAAGAATAGCCATTTTCTACTGCTAAATCTTTAAATAAAGGTTCTAATTGGTCGTAAATTTCTTTTTCTCCACCAACCATTAAGCAAGCACCGTATCTAGCTCCTTCTACACCGCCTGATGTACCGATATCTACATAATGTAATCCGAAGCTTTTTGCTTCTTCAGCACGGCGTAACGTATCTTTATAGAATGAATTTCCGCCTTCAATAACGATATCACCTTCATCTAATAATGGATATACATCTTTTAGTACTGACTCTACAACTTCTCCTGCAGGCACCATTACCCAAATTGTACGAGGAGCTTCTAGTTCAGCAATCATTTCTTTTAATGTATGACGTGCAGTAATTCCTAGTTTTCCTGCCTTTTCAACAAGCTCTTTATTTACATCGTATACAACTACTTCATGCTTGTCTTCATATAAGTGTTCAGCTAATGGAAATCCCATTTTTCCTAATCCAATTAAACCTAGTTTCATATTAATCAATCTCCTATTCTATACAAATATATTTAATATCGAAATTAGCCCAAGTGCTACTACAGATAATATAGTCTCCATTGCAGTCCATGTTAATAATGTTTCTTTCACAGTCATTCCGAAATACTCTTTAATCATCCAAAATCCTGAATCATTCACGTGTGATAAAATTAATGACCCTGCACCAGTTGCAAGTGCTAATAATTCAACATTTACACCTGGTGTGCTTGCTGCAATCGGCGCAACAATACCAGCTGCTGTCATCATAGAAACAGTTGCCGATCCAGTTGCAATTCGGATTAGTGCCGCAATTCCCCACCCTAATAATATCGGTGAAATATGTGATTCTTTCGCCATATCTGCAATTGTCGTTCCAATTCCAGAATCTAATAATACTTTATTAAATGCGCCGCCTGCACCAATCACTAACAATATGTTTGCAATAGGTCCAAGGCAATCATTTGTAAATTGTAACACTTTATCTTTTGAGAAACCTTTTGCATATCCAAGACTAAAGAAAGAGTAAATGGTTGCAATTAATAAAGCCACAATCGGATCTCCAATAAAGTGTAATACTTGTGCTAGTTGACTCGTTTTATTTAATGCAACTTCTGCTATTGATGCACCAAGCATAAGAAATACTGGAAGTAAAATTGTAAACAATGTATTCCAAAAGCTAGGAAGCTCTTTTTTATTATCTTTTTCAACAAATTGCTCCGCTATATCTAATGGTACTTCCTTATGTATACGAGCACCAATCCATTTCCCGTAAAGTGGACCTGAAATAATTGCAGTTGGAAGTCCGACAATTAACGCATATAAAATTGTCTTCCCTACATCTGCTTTAAAAATACCAACTGCCGCCATTGCCGCTGGATGCGGTGGAACAAGTCCGTGTACGACTGACAGTCCTGCTACTAGCGGAATACCAATTGTAATAAGTGATACCCCAGTTTCTAACGCAATTGTAAATACTAACGGAATTAATAGTACAAATCCAACTTGGAAAAATACCGGAATCCCTACTAAAAATGCAACGAACATCATCGCCCAGTGAACTCGTTTCTTCCCAAAACGATTAATTAATGTGTTAGCGATACGTTCAGCACCACCAGATTCGGCCATCATTTTTCCAAGCATCGTTCCTAGTGCTAAAACTATTGCTAAAAACCCTAATGTATTACCAAGCCCTAGTTTAATAGAATCAATAATCCCTGGATCTTTTGGTGAAGTTCCAATTAAAGGCATTCCCATTGCTAATCCTACACCAATTGCTGTTAAAATTAATGCGACAAATGGATGCCATTTTACTACCGTAATAAGTAAAAGTAGTATGACAACTGCCGCTAGTACGATCCCAACTACCATTTCTCCCAATCCCCCTATTGTTTACGTTGGAAAGCAGCTATACAATCAAATTCTTCTTTCAAGCGATTGTAAAGTCGTTCATACATATAAAACATTTCTAAATATATAGCCGTATTTTCTTTATTCGGTACATGGTGATGGACAATATCAATCCAATCCTTTACCTCTTCAAGAGAATCAATTTTTCCTACAGCATATAAAGCAACTGCCGCTGCCCCAAGCGCAGATGCTTCATGACTTTCAGGTACAAGCAATTCTTTTCCCATCATATCGGACAACATTTGTCTCCAAAATGCAGATTTTGCAAACCCTCCTGAAACTCGTATTTCAGTAAGTGGCCCTGTACAATCCCTGATTGCGAGTGCTACTGAATATACACTCATACAAACACCTTCCATCACTGCACGTATAAAATGTTCTCGCTTATGTTGAAGATTGATTCCAAAGAATGTACCACGAGCATTTGCATTCCAGTAAGGTGCGCGTTCTCCAGATAAGAAAGGTAAGAACAATAGCCCATCCGCTCCAGCTGGTACGCTTTCTGCATATTTAATTAATAAATCATAAGGATCAATGCCGAGCTTTCTTGCTACTTCTTGCTCTGGACTACCAAATTCATCACGTAACCATCTCAGTAATATTCCGCCGTTATTCGTTGGACCACCGATTACCCAGTGCTCATCTGTTAATGCGTAACAAAACGTTCTCCCTTTCTCATCTGTATTTATATTTGATGAGATTGTTCGAACCGCACCACTCGTTCCAATCGTAATTGCAGCCGCACCCGGTGATATCGCACCAACTCCTACATTTGCAAGAACCCCATCACTTGCTCCGATGACAATTGGTGTTTCTGCACTTATCCCCATCTTCTGTGCTAACTCTGGCTTCATACCTGATAAAATATATGTAGTTGGTACAGGGGTTGATAATTTTTCTGATGACATATGTAACATAGTTAAAACATCTTCATCCCAGTTTAATGTTTCTAAATTAAATAACCCTGTAGCAGAAGCAATCGAATAATCAACTACGTAGCGTGAAAATAATTGGTAAATCACATACTCTTTAATGGAAATGAATTTATAGGCACTTGTATATAACTCTGGTTCCTCTTCTTTCATCCATAACAATTTAGAAAGTGGTGACATCGGATGAATCGGTGTACCTGTACGTCTATAAATTTCATGCCCATTCATTTGTTGTAATAATTTTTCTGATTGCTTCGTACTTCGATTATCTGCCCAAATGATAGAACGCGTTAATGGCGCACCATTTTCATCTACTGCAATTAATGCGTGCATAGCTGTACTAATACCGATTGAAGAAATATCTTCTGGTAATACATTACCTTTTTCAATGGCAACGCTTACACTTTTGTATACAGCGGCACATATTACATCAGGATCTTGCTCAGCCCATCCTACATTCGGTTGAATAATTGGGTAATCGATTGCATGTGATGCAATGACTTTTCCTTTTTCTGTGAACACAACCGTTTTTGTACTTGTGGTACCGATATCAATCCCGATTACTCTCCCCCTTGTTTCCATGCGAATCTTCCCTTCATTACTAGCAAAATACGATTTAGTAAACCGTTTACATGAATTAGTATATAAAATATTTTTTCATTTATCAAGTTATAAAAAGAAAATTTTTTTCATACCAAAAATAAATCCCCTCATTCCATTTCACTTATATACTAAATTTAGCTTTTCCATGCGGTAAAATTACGTTATATTCGTTACGCAATACACTCTTTCCTCTCATTAACAACACATACATAATCCTCCATACGTTCTACTTATTTGCTTGAAGAAAAAGTTGAAAAGCAATATTCATTTTTAGCGGTCACGTAACATCACCATCAAGCCAAGAAAAGTAACTAACCGCAGAATGAGAATTCTGTGCATTTTACTCATATTTATTGTTTTAGGTTCACTAGTCTTTTATCTTGATAAACATAGAGCGTGGCCCCCTACTATCACTTTTTTATCTTGTAAATATATCTTGCATACTATAAAACCGAAAAGTATTTTTATTTTTCAGAAAAATAAAAACAATAACACGAAATTTATTGTATAATGTTGTAAAAAGATGTCGGAGGGATTTAATGTTAAATAAAATATCTCAATTCACAATTAAGCTTTCATCAATTCTTTTATCACTCTTACTATTATTAAATTTACCTTATTTATTTATCACTCAACAAGGATTTACCTTTCAACCAATTTATTTTTTTAATCAGACCGTTACTATGTTAAAACAAGTTTTTTCCCCTGAATCATTAGTGATTATAGGATCAGACCCGAAGTTTGGCCATTTCAAAAAAACACCATTATTTCCAACTGTTTTAGAACCTTACCTATATTCATTTACTATATTATTTTTAGCCTTTTTTCTTGCTCTCTTTTTATCATCTAGCATGGCATTTTTTTATTTTTTAGCAAAAGATTATATAAAAAAATGGATAAACCGAATTGTGTTCATATTAGAAGCTGTCCCCGATATGATGATGATGATCTGTTTGCAAATATTTTTCATATGGGTACTTCAGAAATTTGGGGAATCTCCTGTCACTATTATTTCCTTTAATGAAAATCGAGCTTATTTACTCCCTATTTTATCATTAGCTGTCTTACCTACATTACAAATGTTTCGGATGATGGTGTTATACATAAAAGAAGAGCAAGGAAAACATTACGTAGAGGTTGCATATGGAAAAGGCCTTTCATCAAGTTATATACTATGCATTCATTTATTCAAAAATATATCTATCCACTTCTTCCACCATTTAAAAACGATTTTTGTTTTCTTACTTTCTAATTTATTCATTTTAGAATTTGTTTTTAATATGGAAGGCATTATTCAATTTTTATTTAATAAGGCGTTTGTTTCACCTCCAGCTGCATTTATCATACTTGTTATGATTATTTTACCATTTTATGCTATTTTCCAAATAGTCTCATTCATGATGAATAGATGGAAAAAGCAATTGAAAGGAGTATCATTATGAAATCTATTTGGAAATCAAAACGCTTTTTAATCGGCTTTACTTATCTATTCATACTTATTTCAGCTAGTTTTATTTATAGTTGGTTCTTTAAAGATAACATCCCAAAACCTCCTCAGTTACTTTACAATGACAATAACGAATTACTTGGAAAGGCCCCCTTTCCGCCATCGTTAATTCCACCTTTTGGATCTGATCGTTTTGGAGAGTCTGTTTTCTTACAAATTGTAGAAGGAGCAAAATTCACTATTTTATTAGCCATGGCAATTAGCTTCTTTCGAATTTTATGCGGAACATGTATAGGAATCCTCTTAAGTTTATTTGCTCCAAAACTCAAGAGATTTTTCCAGTCATGCTCAGAAGTTTTTTATTACATTCCAACTCTATTTATCGCATTCATACTCATCACGCCCGTTAATATTATAATCACATCAAATGCTGATGGGGTAGATCCAAATATTTCATTTACGTTTTATCAAGTACTCGTACTTATTTTCGTCGCTCTGCCTACACTTTCTTTATACATATCCTCAGAGGTTGATGAATTTATGAAACAAGATTACATCTTAAGTTCACAATTACTGGGGGCTAGTCGTTTTCATATTATAAAAAAACACTTACGAGTCTTATTACTTGACCGCTTATTTGTATTATTTATGGAACATATCGTCCAAACACTCATACTCGTTATCCATTTAGCGTTGCTTAACATTGTAATTGGCGGCATACAAATGCGTGAACTCTATGACGGAGTGCTCAAACCTGTTTCTCTATCTAATGATTGGGCAGGTCTTATTGGATTAAATCGTAATGAAATGAATCTTTCATGGTGGATTATTTTTTATACTCTCGCTTCATTCTTTATTACGATTCTATTTATTAAGCTTATGACCATCGGGATTCAAGATGCACTGAAAGCAAGAGATTCGCAAATTGTAGCAATTCAAAACGTTCCAGATCATAAAAAATTTGTTAAACATAAAGATTCCTTTTCGTTTGCAAATAAAGTAAACCTTTAATCATTTCTCATTAATGAAGTATTAATTGGCATCGATATTAGTAGAAAATAAAGAAGATGATCCCTATTAAATACAGGGATCATCTTCTTATGCTGTCTAACTTTTTTACATGTCCTTTGCTAGACTCATGTTTTTTATATTTAAAGTGAATTATTTGCAATCACAATTATGTTTTTTAAAATCAATTACCATACGCCCTTGAATTCTACCTTGTTCCATTTCTTCGAATACATTTTGTACTTTATCTAGCGAACAAGTTTGAACAACCGGCACTACTTTTCCTTCTGCCCCAAACATAAACGCCTCTTCCAAATCTTTACGAGTACCAACTAGAGAACCAACTACTTCAATTCCATCCAGTACAAGTCGTGGGATGTTTAAGTCCATTGTTTCTACTGGTAGCCCTACTGCAACTACTTTACCGCAAGCACGTACTGCATCAACTGCTGAGTTAAAGGCTACTTTAGAGACTGCTGTTACTACCGCAGCATAAGCGCCACCAAACTTCTCTTGCACAATTTTATCAGCAGGACCTTGAGAAATTGGATTGATAGTCATATCAGCACCAACTTCTTTCGCTAAGGCTAATTTATCGTCATTAATGTCTACTGCGATTACCTTTGCACCAAATACATTTTTAGCATATTGGATAGCTAAGTTACCTAATCCACCGCAGCCATAGATTACAATAGGTTGACTAGGTTTAATATCTGATACTTTAATAGCTTTATATGTAGTTACACCAGCACAAGTAATTGATGATGCTTGAGCAGGATCTAATCCTTCTGGTACTTTTACCGCATAATCAGCTGTAACGATACATTGTTCAGCCATACCACCATCCACTGAATAACCAGCGTTTTTAACTTCACGGCAAAATGTTTCTCTACCAGTTACGCAATATTCACAACGTCCACAAGATTGGAACATCCATGCAATACTTACACGGTCACCTATCTTTAGTGAAGTAACATCATCAGCTATTTTCGTAACAATACCTACACCCTCATGACCAAGAATACGGCCATCAGTGTTACCAAAATCATGATTCGCAACGTGTAAATCAGTGTGGCAAACTCCACAATACTCTACATCTACTAACGCTTCACCTGAGTTTAACGGACGTAATTCTTTTTCAATCACTTCGATGTTTGCTTTGCTGTTTTTATTAACCACTACTGCTTTCATATGTGATCTCCCCTTTAGTGTTTTAGCATTTTAATGAGTTTATCTCACAACTACTTTCTTCACTACTTTGGCTAGTTATTGTACCAAATTTAAGTGTTCAATCATCATTACATCTTCATCATAACATGACACTTCATAAACAATTTGTGAAATTATGAACAATATTTGAATTATTACATAAATCGGTCTTTATTTTAAATTTTTAAAAATGAGAGTTTATCACTGACTATAAGTAAGTCATACATTTCTAAAAGAAAATAAAGTAACAAACTTCTCATCGATAAAAAAGCTCTTCACTCAATATTTTCTATATTTAAACACTTAGTTTCACAGTAATAGCCTTTGCCACCAACATAAACTTTTTCTATTTTATTCTTTGTATTGGTTGCTAATTTAACTAATATTTCGGAAGGCGAGTGTAAAGAATAACCTTGTTCAAATACATAGACTTCTTTTTGCAAATAGTGCTGTTCATAAAGATAGCAAGCTAATGCACCGTTTGAAGTTCCAGTCGCTGCTTCTTCATTAATGTCGTATAGTGGAGCAAAATTTCTGCATATAATTCGATTGTCATTAAAAGTATATAAATGCATCCCGACAACATTATAATACTTGCTGATTTCTTTAATTTTTTCAAAATTAGGTTGCAGTGCATGTAATTGTATTTCGCTTTTTATAGGAATTAAAATATCTTTTAAGCCAGTGGAGACAATTTGAATTGGGTATTTATTGTCTATATCTTTACTATCAAAACAGTCGATGAACTCGTTTGGAGATACAACATCATAGAATCTCGGTTTATTTTGTTCCATGAATATGATGTCATCTTTTATAGTGATAGTAAGAACACCGCTGTTCGTTTCAATCGTATAGCGATTCCTGAAAAGTTTATTTAAATACATCAGTATCGCGAAAGAGCCAATTGTGGCATGACCACATAAATCAACTTCTTCTTTTGGAGTAAAATACTCAAATTTATAATCAGCAATTTCAGATTCTGATATAAATGCGGTTTCCGCATAACCCAGTTGTTTGGCTATTTCGATTTTTTGAGTAGTGGTCAATGTATTTGTATTCTCAATAAATACCACTCCTGCTTTATTTCCGCCTTTATGCTCCTTGCTAAATGCACTTGCAACATAAACAGATATTTTCATAAGACATCTTCCTCACTTATAGTAAATTATAGTATAGAAAGCACTACATATAAATTCCATTGGATAAATTATCCCTAAAATAAGAAACAAACTATTTTTAGCATTTGAACTCTCCAAAAATAGTTTGTCTACAGTCTGAAAGCTCTTCATTTGAAGAGCTTTTTTTATATTCGCTTCATCGAAATCGTTTCACGTATACTTTGTAAATTTTTTAGAGTTTCCTCTTGTCGCTGCAACGACAACCCTACATACAAAGTATCTAATAAGCTTAACTGTGCTAATCGTGATGAACTTGCTTCTGTGCGGAATTCAGTCTCACGTGTTGATGTATATAACGTTATATCAGCAAGTTGACTTAATGCTGATTTCTTATAGCTCGTAATCGCAATAATTTTGGCTCCTCTTGCTTTCGCTACTTCTAACGCTTCAAGTAATCCTTTATTGCTACCAGAATGAGAAATACCAATAACAACTGAATTTTCCGAGAGTAAACCTGCTCCCATAATTTGAAAATGCGAATCAGTATGAGCGATACAAGAAATACCCGTTCTCATAAACTTATGATACGCATCCATTGCAATAATACCAGAGCCACCATTTCCATAAAACTCAATTCGACTTGCTTCTTGTAAGGCTCGTACAGCCTGCTCAAGTGCCGTTTCATTAAGCAAATGTAAAGTATCTTGCAGTCCTGTAATATGCGAATGAAAAACTTTTTTAGCAACAGTTACCATACTATCTTCTGCTGATACCTCTTCATGAATATTTTGCATCGGTGTATGTACAATTTCACGAGCTAATGTAATCTTTAAATCTTGAAAACCTTGCAAACCAAGGTTTTTACATAAGCGGAATATCGTAGCTTCGGAACTATTCGTAACTTCAGCTAATTCTGTAATAGATTTATGTACAACATCTTGTGGATGTTTCAAAATATGTTCGGCAATACTTCGCAATTTCGGTGATAAACCATTTAACGAAGCCTGAATCTTTCCAATCCCACTTCTTGTACCAGGCATAGCATATCCTCCCCTTCCATCGTAGCTTTATCCTGTAAAAACCGATTAGTTAAACTAATCATCAGTGGGGATGGTCCCCCACTGATTAGAGTTTCACTTTATTGTACCTAATTATCGAAAGAAGAAAAACCTATATTAGGGATTACTATAAATTTTAATTGCTCCTATGTATTCTGTCATACGATATAACAGAATTATTCATGCTTATGAATAATTCTCTCCATGTTTCACTGCGTATAATGCGGCTTGCGTACGATCATCCACTTCCAATTTAGCTAAAACGTTTGAAACGTGTGTTTTCACAGTTTGTTCTGTAATATGAAGTTCTGCTGCAATCTCCTTGTTGCTTCTTCCTTTCGCAATTTCGCGAAGTACCTCTTGCTCTCTTTTCGTTAACATTGAAAAAGGATTTTCTACTTCCTTCTTTACTGCAGAACGCCCCATTAATGCAGGTGTTACTTTCGGGTGAAAATTCGCATTTCCTTGATGTACTGCAATAATAGAAGCGACAAGTTGCTCAGGTTGTACTTCTTTTAATTGATAACCATCTGCTCCAGCTTCAAGTGCTGGTATAACATAATCTTGCTCTGAAAAACTACTTAATATAAGTACCTTTATTGTCTCATCATATTGCTTTAGACGTTTTGTTGCCTCAATTCCATCCATTTTCGGCATCGATACATCCATTAGTACGACATCTGGTCTTTCTTTTTGCATGAAATGTAATGCCTCTTCGCCATTTTCCGCTTCCCCAATAATTTCAAATTCTTCTCTCGTTTTCAAAAAGAATACAAGTCCTCTTCGAACGATATGATGGTCCTCAACTAGTAGCAGTTTAATCTTCAACCTTATTCTCCCCTTCAAATCGGCAATTGAATTTCTATTTTTGTACCCTTTTTCAGCTCTGTTATAATTTGAAACGATCCCTTCATTAACTGAATACGTTCCTTCATACTTTTCAGGCCAAGTGCTGATTCCCTTACTTGTTCTTGTATAAATCCTATTCCATTGTCTTCTATGTAAAAATGTAACTGGTTATTTTCTATTTTCAAAAGAATATGTACCTTTTCACACGAAGCATGCTTTTTACAATTATGTAGCGCCTCTTGGCTAATACGCCATAAAACTTCTTCTATTTCATCCCCAATTGAAACCATCCCATCAATTCGAACTTCCACTTGAACTCCTAATAACTTCCCGTAATTTTGAATTGCTTCTGCTAATCCTTTCTCCAATCCTTCAGGTCTTAATTGCCAAATTAATAGCGTCATCTCTTGTAATGCTTCTTGTGATAATTCCCCAATATAACTTAACATCTCTTGCAATTCTCTATCTTGCGTCATATTCAGAGTACCTTTCGCTGTTAGCATAATAGAAAATAACAATTGTTTTACTGAATCATGTAAATCACGTGCAAGTCGATTTCTTTCCGCTACCACTACATATTTACGTTCTTTCTCAACTAATTGAATACGTTGTATTGTCGTTCCAATTTGAAATGCAATTGATTCTAATAACGCTAACTCTTCCTCAGAAAAATGAGTCTTATGAGGTGCAGCCACATTTAGTAGACCAAATTTTTCTGATCCAGACCTAAGCGGAATTGTCGCATGATGTGTAACATCTTCTGTCTCTCCCCAATTACATTCAATTGCATCTTCTATTCGCTTACATTCAATAATATTAGTCGCTTTTTCCAATCTCCCATTCACAAAACGTTCTACACACCAACAGTTTCCTTCACACATCGGCTTCTTCTTTTGCCACGTAAGAGCCTTTGGTAAATTTTCGTCTACAAGCATGCTGTGCTTTCCACTTTCATCAATAAAGAATATCCACCCTGTTTGTAAATTCATTACTTGTAACAATGTATGCAACACTTTTTCTAACATATCCTGTAAGTTTGTTGCTTCATTTAATAATTCAGCAATTTCTTTTAATGCTTCTAAACGACGCATCTCTTTTTCTTCAAAGTTCATTCTCATCACCAACTACAATTATAACATTAAGAAATTTCTAAATTCTATAAATAAAAAAAGAACCGAATTCCTTCAGCCCTTTCTTTATATCAATCATTTTATTATTGTTATTCTATCCAATGTTGGAAGCAGAATTTTTGTTAACAAACGATTCTACTTTAGCTGTCCGATAAAGATTGTCCACC
>WPCH01170683.1_pt1 | contig 11844 bp, 13 predicted proteins | sample 5399881 | NCBI WGS metagenome assembly WPCH01 (sample SAMN12869468, study PRJNA574797) | sludge metagenome | isolation source: wastewater treatment of pH5 | place: China:Beijing | collected 2019-05-20 | reverse complement strand
GCGAGTCACCAGCCAGGGCTGGCGCCGCGCGAAGGCCATGCTCCAGCACGACCAGACCAAAGAGCTGCGGCGCCGTTATCTGATCACCTGCGTCCAGCGCAACCGCAACGCGCAGCTCAGGATCAAGGCCCTGGGCGAGATAGCGAACCTGAAGGATCCCGAGGCATTCGACGACGCGATCGACATAGTCGGGACCTGGGGTCGTGACGACAAGCGGGCCGGCACCAAGGTCCTCCTGAAGGCCCTGGTCGACAAGAGGATCGGCCGTCGTGACCAGGCCCAGGCCTGGGTCTGGCGACTCGCGTCATATACCCGTGACCTCCATGAGGAATATGCGGTTCAGCGCTGGCCGGAAACCAAACGTCTGCTCGGCCTGCTGGTCAACTCCGCCGGCCGGGCCCACGGCAAGAATGCCCGCAAGCTGGTCCAGGCTTCTCGCAAGCAGGACCGCCGCCTCGGCGTTTCACTGCTTGCTGCCGCGGTGGCTCACACCCCGGAGGGCGAAGAAGTTCTGCGTGGCGCCCGGATGAGGATGGCCCGAAAGCCTTCCGCGGTCGCCCGCGAGCTGCTCAGGAACTTCCCGAAGGGCAGCAAGAAGCGCCGCCGCAAGAAGAACAAGAAGAAAGATCAAACCGCGAAGTCCAGGATCGAACAAAACACGACCGCGGCAACCGGGACCGAAGGGGAAGAATCAGCGGTCGACGAAGCACCGCTCGAAGGGACCGAAGTGGTGGAAGATGAAGGGAATCGCGGATCGGATGCCGAAAAGGCCGAGAATGAGGAACCGACAGAGGATTCGGCGTAGCGTCCTGACATTGCTTGCCGTGACCGGGCTGCTGCTCGCCGGTTGCGGGGTTGACAAGCAGGAGAGCGTGTCGCTCAACCTCGAAACCTTCACCTCACCGGACGGAAACATCGGCTGCATTGCCGATGAGACGATGGTTCGCTGTGACATCAGGAAGCACAGCTGGAAAGTCAAACCTGATCCGGAATGCCAACTCGATTACGGCAACGGACTGGCCCTGGCCGACGGAAAGGCGGAGATCGTCTGCGCGGGTGACACAACCTTGAACAGCGGCCCGGAAGTGGGTCACGGAATGATCAACATGGTCGGCCCGTTTGAATGCTCATCCAGCCACAAGGGAGACAGCATGCGCTGCGAAAACATGAACACCGGCAACGGCTTCGAGTTATCCCGCTCCGAATTCAGCACCTTCTGAGCCCCGCACATTCAAAGAAGGGTGCGGAAAGGACCAGCGGAAAGATTCCGCCACCGGACCCGGACCAAGGGCCTGTGAGCTCAGATGACTAACCGAGGGCGTGACAGACGGCCGCCACCTGCATTCTGCGGATCAGGGCGCTGATCCTCGGGGCATTCGGATTGCCCTGAGTGCCTTTGAGGATCTGGGCGTTCGCGACAAAGGCAACAGAACGTTTGCCGTTGGCCGAAGACGCGGCGAAGACGCGGTAGCCGGGGAAGGAGCCCGTATGTCCGAAGACGGTGCCGCATTTCGACACGTAGCGAAAGAGGCCCAGACCGGCCCAGTTGGTTCCCGGACCGGCCGGCTGCGACTCGCCCCGCCGCCAGCGTCGCTGGGCCTCGATGACCCGTGCCTTGTTTTCTCCCTGACCGAAGAACCGGCCGGAGACATAGGCCCGGAAGAAGTCCCCCAGATCAGGCAGGGTCGACACGATCCCGCCGGATGCCCATGCACCCGAAGGGTTGATCAGGTTGGAGATATTCCCGGGCCTTTGACCGGGCTCGATCTCGTAGCCGCGCATATACGGACCCGGCAGCTTCACGGTGCGGGGCATGAACGTTGACCTGAGGCCACCGATCTGTCGTCCGAGCTGGCGGATCTGGCGCAGGTACGGTGTTCCGGTGACCTTCTCGGCCATCAACCCGACCACGATGTTGTCGGTGTCCGAGTACTCGTACCTTGTGCCCGGACGATGAGTCAGGTTCGATCCCCGCACCCAGGAGATGACCTTCCGGGGAGAAACGTACGCCTTCGGTCGATGCGTCATCTGGTTGATGAAACCCTTCGACTTGATGTATTCGGGCAGGCCACCGGTGTGATGAAGCGCCTGGGCGAGGGTGACCTGCTTCGCTTTCGGCATCAGGCCGGGCAGGACTTCACCGATCGTCGATTGCAGGCGAAGCTCACCCCGGGCGACCAGGTTCAATGCGACGGCACCACTGAAGGCCTTCGCTACTGATGCGATTCGGAAACGCTGCCGGAGTTGTGGCTTCTGGCCGGACTCCACATTGGCGAGACCCCGGCGGTAGTACTGGGATTTTCCGTCACGGACGATCTGCATCGAGATCCCGGGAGGGCCGTTCGGCACCTCCATGATCCTGTCAAGAGCCCGATTCAGGTCCGAGTTCGTGGAGGCTGGGGCCGACTGTGGCAAGGCGATCACCACCAGGGCGGAAAGAGCCGCCAGAAGAATGAGTCCTGCCTTGTCGATTCGTACCCTGCCCCGATTGACCATTGCGGGTGAAGCTACTGGATCAGATCAGTGGTTTCCACTTGAGGAGCTGCCGCTCATTGGCTCGCAGCCAGGTCGCTTCACCCCTGAAATCCGGGAAGGCGGCAGCAAGGTCGTCCCAGAAGGCCCGCGAGTGGTTGTGATGACGGATGTGCATCAGCTCGTGGACCACCACATAGTGGAGCGCCTCGGGCCGGCCGATTACCAGTCGCCAGTTGAAGGAAAGAGTGCCCGAGGTCGAGCATGATCCCCAGCGGGTGCGCTGGTTGCCGATTCGGATCTTCTTTGCTTCGAGACCCAGTCGTTCACCTTCGATCTCGACCAGCGGCTCGATCCGGTTTCGGGCCTCGCGCCGGTACCAGCGGTCGATCGCCGCCAGCACCTGGGCGCGGCTGCCTCCCCCGGCAACCAACCGCCCGTTGCTCAGGCGGGCTGCCGCCTTGCCGGCACCGGTCGGTTCGATCGGGACGGCCCGTTCCTGAAGCCAGATCACACCGGGACGGTCGAAATTGACCGGCAGGCTGCCGGAATCAGGCGCTGGGGGCGCCTGGCGATCCTGAACGGGACTCACGCTGCGTCGGCCGGAAGTGCGAGGTGAACTTCACCTGCGTTCAGGGTGGCAAGACAACCTGCCGCCGATTCAACCAGCAAATTGCCCTGGCGATCGATACCGGCCGCGGTTCCCTCGCCCTGCTCCCAACTCACCCTTCGTCCCTTCAGGGCGTCACGGCGGGCGAACTCCGTGAGAGTTTCTTCGACCGGTGCCTGAAGCCGTTGCCCCACATGAAGGTTGAGGGCGGCAACAGCCTCCGCGAAAGTGACTCCGCGGCCGACCGAGGTGGCCCGGCCCCTGATCTCCTCGGGGAACTCCTCGTCGGGGATCGTCAGATTAAGACCGACCCCGGCCACCGCCCAGCCGTCCTGCGGCCTTGCTTCGACCAGAATGCCGGCGCATTTTCGAAGGTCGATCCAGATGTCATTCGGCCACTTCATCCGGGCCTCGGGAACGCCGAGCGCTTCCACCGCCTCGCAGACCCCGACCCCGACCTGAAGCGGCAGGGTTCCCGGCACCTCGATCGAATCGCGGATCAGGACGCTCCATGCCACCGCAGATCGGGGCGGCGTCGACCACGGCCGGCCCTGCCTGCCCCGGCCCGAGCTCTGTTCCTCGGCCGTGACCAGCATCCCGCCGGGAGCCCCCTCGGCCGCTGCTTGACGCGCCCGGTCATTGGTCGAACCGATCACGCGAAAGTGAAGGTGTGGATTACCGATGATCACTCGCCGGAGGCTACCGGTGTGATCCTGACCTGATTGTCCTGGCCGAGGCCGAAGCGACCGGCGGCGCTGCCCCGGTTCACCGCAAGGGCGAGATACCCTGTGGAGTCAGTGTGGATGACCGGTTCACCGGCATCAACGTCGGCGAAGGTCCGTCCGAGTGGAACCTTGACTTTCTCCCGGCTCGTCTCGATCCAGACCGCATCACATTCCGTGAAGAAGGTGCCGTCAAGGGCTTCAGTGTGGAGATTCAGGATCACGTTTCCGTACTGGTCCGGATAGAGGACATGAGCATCGGTCTGAACCGGCGTGATCAGCGGCTCCGGCAACTCCAGTCCAACCAGATCACGGAATCCGACGGCTTCGCCAAGCTCGCCCGGCGCCGTACCCCGGGCCAGCTCCGCCGCGACTGGACTGAAGATGTCCCGGCCGTGAAAGGTGTCGCTTTCACCAATCCGGACCGGGGTCGCCGAAATGTCGAAGGCTGCTTCGATACCCCCAAGCAAGGTGGCCGCCAGTTGGAGCAGACCGTTGTCGGGGCCAACCAGGTGGTGCTCTTTGCAGGTCAACACAAGCGCCCGGCGACTTCCACCAACCCCGGGATCGACTACCGCCAGGTGAACCGCCGGCAGCGAGAATCGCACCGTTGAAGCCAGGGCAAGAGCGCCGCGGCGAACATCACCTGGCGGGATGCCGTGAGTAATGTCGAGCATCTTGATCCGATCGTCCACTCCGGCGACCACCATCCGGCAGACCCCCGTGTACTCGTCGCTATAGCCGAAGTCACTCAGAAAGGTGACTGGGCGGATGGGATTCGAAGGCTCCATGGTCAGGGAAAGCGGAAGGATTCGCAGTCAAGATCATTATCCTGGAGGTCCATGCTGGCGAGATCGAAGCCACGACCGCAGCGGATTTCCTCGTCGGGCCTGCCGTCGATCGTGTCGATCGTGTCGTTGCCCGGCCCGGCGATGAAAGTGTCAACGCCGCCACCGCCAAAGAGCTGATCATCGCCGCTACCCCCGGTCAGAGAGTCGGCGCCCGGTCCACCGTCAAGGTAGTCCATGTTCGTGCCACCGAGCAGGTAATCCGGGCCGCCCTCGCCGTAAATTGAAGCTGGTACGCCGAGTGGCCTGTCGAACCATGTGTTGGAGAGGTCGATCTGGCTGCCGGCGACCTGATCGGCTCCATCCCCGGACTTGACCAGGAGGTTTACGAACTTCGCAAAGATCCTCGCGTCAATGTTGTCGCCTGCCTCGCTTTCAGGAAAGACGTCCGGGAAGAAGTCGAGCGCTGCCGCTTTGCCGTCCATACCCATCCGGACCAGGTCATCGCCGGCGGTGCCGCTGATCCCGAAGCTGAGCGAAGGACCTTTCGCAAAGAAGCTGATCCCCTTGCCCCCGGCCGAAGCGGGAGTGGCTCCCGGCCCGAATTTCGGCGCTTCGTCAATGAACAGAGTTGAACCTGTGGCGCGACGGCCGGCCGAGAAATCAACCCGGTCAATGTTCAGCATGGTCGGCCTGCCTCCCCGGCAACCCAGCCGCTTCATTCGCTGGTCATCGACTACCTGGATGTTCGCCCCGCTTCCCGGCAACAGCGCGACCACTTCTTCGAAACGGGTCACCTTGATCTCCAGTCGGTTGCCCCCAGGTCCGTCCGTCCCGGCCGCGACATAACGGCAGCTGATCCCGGCGAAGGCCGGGGTTGTCACCGCCAGGCAAAAAACCAGACAGGTCAGTCCGGTCGCTGCCAGCAGGGCTGCCTTGGCTCGGTCAATTGCCATCGCCAAATCCTACGGGGCCGGGCTTGCATTTCCTGTGCTGAACCGGAGATACTCGAAGTACACCCAGAATCCATTCCCGGAGGGAACCATGAGCCGGACTTCGATCACAAGGATCACTACTTCTGTCCTCGGCATTGTGCTTCTCGCCGGAGTGCTGGCGGGGCAGGCTTCAGTTACACAGGCGCAACCGAAGCAGGCCGCGCCGTTCACTCTGAAGAACGGCTTCTACTCGGGCGGAGGCAACACCGGGGTAATTTTCACGACCTCGGGACACAAGATATCGGAGGTGTCAGTGACCATGAAATTCAAGTTCAACGGCGGTGGGAAATGCGCGCCAATCGGCACTGCGCTCAATATCGAGAGCAATACCGCCTACTTTGACGTCGACCGGATGAAACCGGTCAAGCCAAACCGGAAGAATCGATTCAAGATCCCGATCAGCGTGAAGACATCCGGGCTCAGCTTGTCGAGCGGTTCGATCACCGGCCGGTTGATCTCCGCAAGGAAGATGACTGTTTCCGTCAAGTTCCGACAGGAAGCAAATGATTTCCAGGGGGTCTGCAGCTCCACCCTCAAGGTGCCCTCGGTTACCTTCGTGGAGTAGTGGCCGCTGGGACCCAAGGCGCGAAACCGGTTCGACCCCAGGGGCACCACCCGGGCGGGCGGCTGACCGGATGGCTTGAAGCAGCGGGAATCAAGCCTCGACCCCGGCATCCATGGCTACGGCGACCGCCTTGGCCAGGCTGTCGAGATCACTCCGGGAAGCTTCGGCCACCACTTTGATCCCCGCTTTCCGCATCGCCTCTGAAGTGACCGGTCCGATCGAAATACCGGCCGGTCCGGGCAGGCCACCTGGTACTGCCGCGAGCAGGTTCCTCACAGTTGAAGCGGCGGTGAAGGTAATCGCGTCCGCGGCGGCGGCTCGCTGAAGCAACTTCTTCGCCGGGGCCACCGGCACAGTGCGATAGAGCGGCAGAACCGTGACAGCGGCACCAGCCTGACGAAGCCCCTCCGGCAATTCCTCGCGTGCTTCGAGTGCGCGGGGGATCAGTATGCGCTTGTCAGCATGACCGTCTGCGATCAGCTTCCCGAGCAGATCTTCAGCCAACGCCCGGTCAGGAACGATGTCGGCCCGGATCCCATACCCCTTCAGTCTGCGGGCAGTGGAAGGACCGATCGCTGCAACCAAGGGAGGCAGGTCACGGGCATCCATCTCCAGTTCCCCATCGAGAACCGCAAAGAACCTGTCGATTGAATTCGGACTGGTGAAGCAGATCAGGTCAATCTCACCACGAGCGAAAACGTCCAGCGCATCACGATCCGGTACCAGCGGCTCGATCTCGATCACCGGCATTTCAATCACCTCGGCACCCTGCCCGCGGAGGAGCGCAGCCAGCTTTCCGGCCTGATGCTTCGCGCGGGTGACTACCACTCGACGGCCGGCCAGTGGTCCGGTGCCGAACCAGGCGAGCCTTGAGTGGTGTCGGACCACGTCGCCAACCACGATCAGCGCGGGAGGGCGAATTCCAGCTTCCTCGACTCTCGCTGCGATCGTTCCCAGGGTGGCGGTGACGACCCGTTGATTCGGGGTGGAAGCATCCTGGATCGCGGCGGCAGGCTGACCGGCCGGACGACCACCGGCGATCAGATCGGCCGCGTTCCCCGCGAGGCGTTTTACCCCCATGTAGAAAACGAGCGTCCCCGGGAATCTCGCCAGTGAACCGTCCGGATCCATGCCCTGGCCGGCATCTGCCCCCGCCTCGCGGTGTCCGGTGACGAAGGCAACCCCGGCAGAATCGTCTCGATGGGTGAGCGGTATTCCCGCCGTGGCAGCCGCCGCAGCCGCGGCAGTGACCCCGGGGACAACTTCGAATGAAATGCCTGCCCGGGCCAGTTCCTCGGCTTCTTCACCACCGCGGCCGAACGTGAACGGATCGCCGCCTTTCAGGCGAACGACCGACTTGCCTGCCCGGGCTGCTTCAACCAGCCTCCGGTTGATTTCTTCCTGCGGATTGTGGACTGTGCCGGGCATCTTGCCGACGTACTCCAGTTCCGCGTCGTGGCGGGCGCCCGCCAATGCGTTCGGCGGGATCAGACGGTCATAGAAGATCACGTCGGCCTCACCGATCAGTTCCAGCGCGCGGGTGGTCATCAACCCGGGGTCACCGGGACCGGCGCCGACCAGGCTGACCTTTCCTTCGACAGAAGCCATCAGCCAGAAAGAGTAGAACCGGCCATGGCTTCGACGGCACCGGCCTTCATCATCCGGTCTGCCAGTTCCCTGCCGAGTGACTCGGGACGGCTTGAATCTCCCTCCACCCGGTCGCGAACCCAGACGCTGCCGTCCGGGCGGCCGGCGAAACCGTCGAGGATGAGCCAGCCACGATCGAGCCTTGCGTGAATGCCGACCGGGCTGGAGCAATCAGCATCCAGACCGACCACTGCTGCCCGCTCGGCCTGAAGGCAGGTCATTGACCCGGGATCCCCGATACCGGCAACCTCGGTCTCCCTTCCGGTCCGGGTCTGAACTGCGATGGCCCCCTGCCCGGCGGCCGGGGTCATGTGATCGAGCCCAAAAACGAAGGAGGCCTCCTCGCCACGGCCGAGCCGGTCCAGTCCGGCCATGGCGAGAACCAGGCCGTCCACTTCACCCGAATCAAGTTTCGAGAGACGGGTGTCAACGTTTCCGGACATGCTGACCATGACCAGGTCCGGCCTGAGCGCCGAGAGCTGGGCCCGGCGGCGAAGGCTGGAGGTGCCAACGCGAGCCCCTTCCGGGATCTCAATGACCGACCTGCCAGGGCCGATCCAGGCATCGCGGGCATCCGCCCTTCCTGGCACGGCGGCAATGGTGAGGCCGGAGGTCATCTCTCCCGGCAGGTCCTTGGCTGAATGGACCCCGAGGTCTGCCCGGCCGGCGAGGATCGCCTGCTCAACCCCCCGCACAAACCGTTCCTTGTCTCCCGCTCCCGTCTGGTTGTCGACCTCGAGCAGGGCGCCTTCTTCCAGCGACAGAGCCGCGGTGACCAGCCTGGCCTGGGCCAGAGCCAGCGGGCTTGGCCTGGTCGCAACGACCGGGGCTTGGCCGGACCCGCTCAAACTCCGCGCCGGATCGGGGTGACGGTCGCTTCGGTGCCGCCACCCGGGTCAGTGTTCACATCGAGTCCGAACAGTTCACGAACGGTGTTGACCGCCTCATAGGCAGCGTCCGTGCCGGCCATCTCCTTCAGTTTCAGGGTCGGCTCGTGAAGCATGCGCCGGGCCACGGCCCGGGCCACCGCCTCAACCCTTTCCCGGTCATCGGCGTCGAGGTTCATCCAGCGGTCCTCGTTCTCGGCCAGGACCCTCCGCACGATCTCGTCGGCGCGCTCGCGCAGGGCGACAATCGCAGGCAGCACCTCCAGCGAATCAACCCACTGGTCGAAAAGCTCCAGTTCAGCATCGATGATCCGCTCGGCCTTGTGAGCTTCCGCCGCCCGGCTGGCCGCGTTCCTTTCGATCACGACCTGGAGATCGTCGATGTCAAGCGAGGTAATCCCAGCCAGCTCGCGGACCCCAGGATCGATGTCACGGGGAACAGCCAGATCGATCAGGAGCAACGGACGATCGTTGCGGCTCTCCATGACCGGCTCAAGCAATTCACGGTCCAGCAGATGGTGAGGAGAGTTGGTTGCCGACACGACGATGTCCGGGTCGGCCAGATGCTCGGGAAGGTCGGCGATGCGGGCAGCACCGCCATCGAACCGGCGGGCAAGTTCCCGGGCCCGGTCGAAGTGACGATTCGCGATGAAGACAGACTCTGTTCCGGAGGAGGTGAGGGCCTTGGCCACCAGTTCGGAGGTGGTGCCCGCCCCGACGACAAGCGCCCGGCGGTTGGATAGATCGCCCAGGATCCTCCTGGCTTCAGCGACCGCCACCGAAGCGACCGAGACCCCCTTCTCGCTGATCGAGGTCTCGTGTCGGACCTTGCCACCGGCGGCGATCGCCCCGCGGAAGAGCCGGTTGAGCAACGGACCGGAAGCACCCTCGACGAGAGCCAGTTCATGGGCCCGCTTGACCTGTCCCTGAATCTCGGCCTCGCCGATGATCATCGAGTCGAGGCCGGCTGAAACCAGGTAAAGGTGGCGGGCGGCGTCCGGGCCACGAAGCGAGTAAAGGTGGCCGACCAGCTCGGTCGGCCGGATCCCCGCCTGGGCGGACAGGGCCGCGAGAGCCTCGGATTCACCGACCACCGGGTCGGGGACAACCAGGTAGATCTCGGTCCGGTTGCATGTGGAAAGGATGGTTGCTTCGGTCGCCCCGTCGGAACCGGTCAGATCAGCCATCAATCCTGCGGCGCGACCCTCAGGCAGCGCGAGGCGTTCGCGAAGCTCCAGCGGAGCTGTCTTGTGGGAAAGCCCGAGTGCGAGTAGTTCAGACACCGGTCGGCTCTTTGGCCCCGGTCCCGGTTGACCTTGCCTCGTCACCAGGGACGGGGCTGCGGCCGGATTCGACTTCGCGGGTCAGTTCGGTGATGTCCCGGTTGATGCGCTGGAATTTCGCGCCGAGAATGCCGATGTAGATCAGCATCAGGAGAAAGAAGACGATGTAGGCCGCGAATACGTAGCCGGTTGAATCGTTGGGAACGGCATCGAACATGATTATTGGGACTCCAGGTTGGGGGCGATACGTCGGCCCACTGTTCCGCTCGGCTCGGCATCGCCGCCAAAGCCCTCGGCTTCAAGTGCCCGCCGCAGCTTCGAGACCTGCCCTGAGGTCTCCTTGCCGAGCAGCTCAAGCTTGACCAGGGTGACCCACAGCAGGGCCATGCCGGCCAGACAGACTAGAAACGTGAACAACATCGAACCGGGCAGGCCACCGCTGCTGGTTGCGAAGACCCTTGGGTGGATGAGACTTTCCGCCATCCGGACGGCCATGAAGTTCAGCGGGACGAAGGCCCCCGCGGTTATTGCGAAAACCGAGGCATACCGGGCCTGGCGATCACGATCCTCAATCGCGTAACGGAACGGATAGTAGGTGCAGTACAGGAGAAAGACAATCAGGAAACTAACCAGGGTCGGTTCATCCCAGACCCAGAAATGGCCCCAGGATGCCTTCGCCCAGAGCATCCCCGTGATCAGGGTGGCAACCCCGAAAATCACCGAGAGATGAATGAACACATATGAGTTCGCGTCATGCCGCCGATCGTCTGAACGCAGATGACGGAAGCCCTCGACTCCGCCGGCCATGAACCCGCCGAGCGCAACGACCGCCAGCGGCACATGCAGATAGAAGATCTTCTGCTTGAAGCCCTGGTCCGCATCCATCGGCACCCAGAAGAAGACCAGGACAAAGCCGGCCAGCAGAACCAGCGCCGTGAGAATCGAGAGTTGTTTCAGACCGCGACCCGACATTTCGAATCTGCCCGGTGCCGATCAGTCTTCAAGAAGGAAGTCAAAAACGGCATAACCGACGAGGCAGAAGACCCCATCGTATAGACCGAGAACCAGAAGCCAAGTTCCGAACTTGTCGAATGAGGGTCCTCCGGCGTCAAGTAGAGGCGCCGTGGCACCAGTCGCGGCAATCATCAGCGGCACCACCAGCGGCAGCAAGAGGAGCGGAACCAGCAAGTCCCGGGCCCGTGAATTGACCGCCATCGAGGAGATCAGTGTGCCGAGCGCGGCAAAGCCGATATTGGTGGCAAGCAGGATCACGGCCAGCGGCAAGAGCCCACTCCATTCCGGCAGGAAGAAGACCGCGAAGACCGGCACCACGATTGCTTCCAGGACTACCAGGTAGAGAAAGAGCACCGCTGCCTTGGCGGCGAAAAGCACTGGCCGGTCGACCGGCGCGAGGCGGAAAGCATCAAAGCCACCCTCTTCACGCTCCGGCAGGAAGATCCGGTTGATCCCCAGCACTGCTGCGAACAGCAGGGTGGTCCAGATCACCCCGGAAGCGAGACTGCCCGACAGGGCTGTTCTGTCGAGCCCGAAGCGGAAGATGATGAAGGTGGTCACCGCGAACAGGACCATCGCGGGCAGCGAGCGCATCGTCCGTAGTTCGGTGCGGAGGTCCTTGCCGACTATGGCCTTGAACGCATGCAGAGAGGAGGTCAAGGTGCCACCCCGATCTCAAGTTCAAGTACCTGGTCGGCCTCGGCCCTTGCCTTCCCGGGGTCATGGGAGACGGCGACGCGCGTGACCGGGCTTTCCGCCCGCCAGCCGAGATCAGCGGGCCGGCCGATCAGGGACCGGGCCGCTTCGCGGCCTTCAGGATCAAGGTTGGAATCCGGTTCATCAAGCAGGAGCAGCGACGGG
>WPCH01244387.1_pt1 | contig 11852 bp, 7 predicted proteins | sample 5399881 | NCBI WGS metagenome assembly WPCH01 (sample SAMN12869468, study PRJNA574797) | sludge metagenome | isolation source: wastewater treatment of pH5 | place: China:Beijing | collected 2019-05-20 | reverse complement strand
TTCGGACAGGTCATGATCAGTGAGGGTCATCGGCGTGTTCTCCTTCGTGTACCCGGCTAGGTCACGTCGAAGCATCACGCCGGTGGCCCACCCAACAGGTGGACCCTCTCGCCTACCTACACCACCTCACGGGACGTCAACAACGATTCTGCCGATGAGGACATCGCGCGAGTGCGACGACTTCATGTCGAGCTTGACATCGCCACCTTGGATGCATATGGCTGGTCTGATCTCGCTCCTGAGCACGGATTCCACTCCTTCCGGAGGATGCAGCGCTGGACAGTGAGCCCGGCGGCGCGCGTCGAGATCCTCGATCGCCTCCTCGAGGAGAATCACCGTCGAGCCGAAACCACGCAACCGGGCGGGCCGACGCCGGCGGCGCCGGTAGGACGCTCAGCCGATGAAGGGACGCTGTTCGCTGACTGAACAGGCCTGGCCAGTCAGCTGAAGAGGGTTCCGTCTGCTGCTGCTGAAGACGACTGAGGCGTCGAGGGGAGGCTCCCGCGGTCGCCCTCCGAGCGGCCGTGGTTCTCGAACAGCAGACGGTCCAGTGCTTCCACTCGGGCGGCGGAACAGATGGTCCACCGGTGCACCTGACGGAAGCTGTGGAAACCGTGGTCCAGGGGAATGTCGTCCCAGCCATATGCGGCCGTCGTCGCCTCGTCGATCTCCACGTGGACCGTACGCAGACGGTCGACGTCTTGGTCGCCGTGAACAGCATGATCATTGACGAGGTTGTAGAGCTTCGTCAGGCCGAGGTTCCGGCGGAGCATGACTTCCCGTCGGGCCTCGTCCAGCAAACGACCGGCATCATGGAGACGATCAGTCGCCGGCGGGACTGGGAAGGTTTCGAAGACGTCTGAGGGCGTGTAACGAACCCGTGTCTCCAAGGTTGAGCCGTACGAGATCGCCCACAGCTGGTGCAGGCTTGATGACAAGACTGCCTGGACGCTGTAGCTGCCAGTCGCGAACACTCCCAGCGCATGACTGAAGACCTGGTTCGACGGAACCCGAACAGGCATCACCGTCTTGCTGACAAGAGCGATGACCAACACTTCAGGCAGGGTGGCAATCGCCTTCCGCATCCCGGTCGCGCGTTCAGCGAACTGCCACCATGCGTCACGACGCGCCTTGCGCTTGTTTCGCATCCGTTCCGGCCTGACATGCTCAAACACCCGGGTGAACGGCAGCTTGTACGACGCGGCGCCGGACTCACTGCGGTCGTCGAAGTCGATCACCCAGCGTGAGGCTGAAGCATCTGGCCGAGAGTTGAGGTCCTCGCCGTTGAGGTAGGGGAACAGCACCTCAGCGTTGCGGGGATCGGCGGCAATCCACTCTTGCGCTTCGGCAACGTCAACGACGAAGCCCATTCCCAGCACGATGCATCCCTGGAACGCGATTCCGGCGTTCTCGGCGAGTCGAGTCGGGATGCCTTCGGCGCGGCCAGCCGCTTCGAGCAGCGTGCTGATCCGGCGGACCTGGTTGTCGTCCGCGACTCTCGGAACGTCCGGGGCAACCTCAGCGAGGGTTCCCCACACCGCGGCGTACTCCAGGTTGGCGCTCGCCGCTGGCCACGAGCGCGACTGGATAGCCCGCGTGATCGTGAAACCGTGGTCGACCATCGCGTCGAGGCCGACCTCGCGGCTGTCGCCTTGGGCGACCGTGTTCGTGGCGACCAGCCCGAGGCCGCCGTTCGCCTGCAGTAGCGAGGTAGCACGCAGGAAGAAGTAGGCCACGAGGTCGGCGCTACCTCTGCGGCCGGCAGCGACGGTATTGACGAGCCAGTCGCGTACGGTCGTGCCCATCGCGCCGGTGAGCTTCTGACCCCCCAAGAACGGCGGGTTGCCGACGATTGCGTCGAAGCCGCCGTGATCTACGACCATGTCGGGTGCTTCGAGAACCCAATGCAAGGGGCGCCAGTGCTCGTAGTCAGTGGGCACAGACGGGGTGAGCCCGCGCTCGATGATGCTCTCGAGCCACGTCGAGTCAGCCTCGCCGTCGTCCGGGTGCGCTTGCTTGACGGCCATTCGCAGGTTCTCGTAAGCCTCGTCGACGGGCTTCCCTGGCTTCCCGCCAAGAGCGAGGCCAGCGGCAACGACGCCGTCGGCGATCTGGCGCAGGTCGGCCGTGACTCGATGCAGCTCTGCGAGTTGGCGGTGCTTCGCCTTGCTGTTGCGCGCGGGGTCGTCCTCGTCGATCTCGGTGGCGAGACGTTCGCGGAGGTCGACGGCCTTGCGGAGGATCGAGTCGATGTCGACCTCGAAGATGTCGAACCTGCGGTCGATCGGGACTCGCGTCGGGTCGATGTGCATCTTGCGGAGCTGCTCGACGGTGGTCAGACCGAGTAGCGAGTTGCCGAGGAACACCTTGTCGTCGACGAAGGAGAACGGCAGGTCTCGGTCCAGGGAGACGAGCCAGAGCGAAAGCTTGCACATCTCGACGGCCATGTCGTTGATGTCGGCGCCGTAGAGGCAATTGGCGACGACTTGGCGGATTGCCCGCAGGTAGAGGTCCTTGCGGTTGGCGTTCGCTGGGTCCTCGGCAGTCCACGACTCGACGACGCGTTCGGCCAGGTAGCGCGAGGCGGCGACTAGGAACGCTCCTGAGCCGCAGGCGATGTCGGCGACCTTCAATCCGAGCAGATCGTCTGACGACTTGAGGACCCACCCCGACTCGTCGGCTGTCTGATGTGGCCCCGGCCAGTAGCAGAGGGGCTGGAGTGCGTGAATGACGACGTCCTCGGCGAGGGCCTTGGGTGTGTAGTGGGCGCCGGCGTTCTTGCGGGATGGGGTCTCCTTCACCATCAGTCCACCATCGAGAACGACGAAAGGGTGGCCGCGGAGATCGGTGCGAACCGCGCCGAGCCATGAGGTGATCCGTTCGACGAGGTCGGCGTCGTCGCCCACGGCCTGTGTGAGCGCGCTGACGACGGAGGGTTCAGCCTTCGCTCCGAGCGCCTTGGCCAACGCTGCCACCGTAGGCGCCTTGGCGGATGGCTGGTCCTCGCCGACCCATGTGCGAACGGCCGTGGCGAGCTTCTTCGGATCGGGGTTCGATGCGCCCAACTCTTCGAGGATCGCGAGCGGGATCTCCGGCTCGGCACCCGAGGCGCCGAGCAGCCCAAGGAAGATCTCATCGACGGTCACACACGTGTAGCCGAGGAGACCTTCGTAGATGTACCCGATCTGCTCCACGTCGACGTCACGGAACGAGATCCGACGGGCCTCGCCCTTCACGTTGGCGACCTGCACCGAGCGCAGCACGTGGAGCATGACCCGATCCGACACGCCGATGGCGAGCGCCCCGGTCTCTGTCGTGGCCGTGAGGAACGGGAACCGGTCTGGGTCGAACAGCGAGCCCCCGTAGGGGGGCATGCGCAGGTTCTCGAACGACGCGCCGCGATAGAGGGCCTGGCTCGTGGCGAGCAGCCGATGCCATGTGAGCGACGTCGCGTCGAGCGTCTCCTCGCCGGGCGCACTCTCGGCGACGAGCCGATCGAGCTCGCGCGAGATGCCATAGCCCTGCTCGAAAAGCTCGCCCGTGGGCAGCAGCCCGCGCTCCTCGGCGAAGAGGAGGAACACCGTGCGCATCATCACGGTGACCGTGGCCTCGTAGATGTCGTGGGTTCGTGTCGGCAGCGGATCGGATTGCCCTCGCCGCTGGGCCTCGAGAGCCGATTCCGAGAACGACTGGATCAACAGTTCGACGGCGCGGCGGACCTGAGCGCCAAGGGCCTCGGTGATCTCCTCGGCCGCAGCGACCGATTCCTCGAACAGCGCTGGCAGGCGCTCGCTCGGCTCGCCACCGACGAGGTGTTGTCGGCTGGCAAGCGTGAAGAAGGCGTCACGGGTACGCGGTTCTTCGATCCAGGTGAGGGCGTCGACGATCCCCGACGCCGTCATCGTTCCCTCGGCGGCGTGCACCACCCCCCACCAACGCCCATCGGTGACGATGCCGATCGAGACGCCGCTCTCACGGAGCAGTGCTTCGAGGCGATCGATCGGCGTCGCGGCCCACAGGTCGCTCGGGACCTCACGAAGCGAATCGGCTGGATCGACGACGGAGACGAGTGCACCAGTTGCCTCTGGGCCGACGAGGGCCCCCTGGGCGGTGATCGTCACGGTGCGGTTCGGGGACTGCGCTCGTACCCCGACCACCTCGCCCCACTGCAGGGACTCGGACCAGCCGACCACGTCACGCAGGATGATCTCGACCCACTTGTCGCGACCGACACGATACGAGTCGAGCTCGGCCTCGTTGCCAGGATCGCGGTCGAGCGCTTCCCACGCGCCCTCAAAGTCCTTGCGGGCGTCCGCCAAAGCTTCGAATCGTTGCGGGTGGTTCGACCGGAAGTCGGGGATGCCGTTGGGCCACACGCGCTTGAGTGGTGGGATGGCCAGGAACGGGCCTTCGATGTCGAACAGCTCCAGCCACCGGCGGTGCAGGTCCGCGGCGTTCGGAGCGCCGCTGGGCCGGCGGGGTGCGCTTGGCATCAGCTATTCCATTCCTCGGCGTCGGCGCGGGTCAGCGCGAACACCACGGCGGCAGCGGTGGTGTGGGGCTTCACGTCCACGTACCGGTCGGTGATTGCCGCAATCTCACGGGCTTCCTCGTCGGCGAGTTCGTCGAGGCGTCGCCGCATGGCGTCGATGTCACGGCGACGCTGCCGCTGCTGGTCATCCCCGAAGAGCTTGGCTGCTTCCTCCTCCTCGGCCTGCTGCAACGCTTCGAGCGACTCCCGCAGGTTCGTGCGAAACGCGGCATAGATGTCGTGCGCACGCTGCGCGTCGGTTGCCTCGCGCGTGGCGAGCTGCTCCAACACGAGCTCGTGGCGGCCGGAGGCTCGTGTTTGCATCGACTCCTCGAGACGAGCGCGCAAAGGAGCGTCGGGCACGTTCCACATCTCGCAGAGCCGACTTCTCACCGCCTCGTCGGCGAGGGTGAGGTCCCCATCGAGCGCCTGGTCGAGCGCGGCCTCAGCCTTCTCCTCGGCCATGGCTCGCCGGCCGCGGAGTCGCACGCCCGCCAGGAAGACGTCCTCGTGGAGGCGAATACCTCCCCTGCCTACAAGCACCATCCTCGTGACCGCGGCGACGAACGACTCGGGCAAGTCGTCAACGACGACAGCAGTCACCCGACTCAACGGCGACGACGTGCTCCACAACGCGCTGCGCAGCAGCCGCTGGGCCTTCTGCACGATCGGGTGCCCAAGGTGCACGTACACGACGTCGTTGCGCCCCTGAGCGACGTCGGGATCGAACGTGATCGGACGCGCCACATTGGGCAAGAGCCGCGTGTACAGCCCCGTCAAGGTGCCCTGCCAGGGTCGAGACACCTGGGGAACCTCGAACCAACTCGCCTCGGTGCCCGACGGTTCGTCCCGCCCGGGCAGGAGGCGAACCGCGAACTCTCTCGCGTTGCGCCCTTGTGGATCGTCCGGGTCGTAGTGAATCGGGATGAGTGGCAGCTGATGGTCGAGCCGCAACGCGGTGTCGACCACTCGGCGGAGGTTCGTCGGTTCGAGGTGCATCTCGGCACGCGACTCGTCGAAGCCCTGCTCCAGCTGGGTCAGCCGGGCGTTGAGCTCGATACCGCCGGCTAGGGCCGTGTTGATCACTTCGTTGGGATCGATCGCCGCGGCTTTGCGGCGTGACGGTGCCGTGCGCGCGAAGTGCCCCTGGATCTCTTCTCCGATCACCTGGTTGACCGACCCGAGGTCCGCCTCGACGGTCGCGACCTTCCTGGCGATCCGGGCGATGAAGCTCGCATCAGCCGCGTAGACCGACGAGTCCGAGTCGGGCACGAAGTGGAACACCTGCGGGTCGCGCGTCTGGCCGTAGCGGTCGATGCGCCCGATGCGCTGCTCGAGGCGCGACGGGTTGAAGGGGATGTCGAAGTTGACGAGGCGGTGGCAGTGCGTCTGGAGATCGATGCCTTCACCTGCAGCGTCGGTCGCCAAGAGGACCCGCACGGGTTCCTTCTCGGGATCCTCGGTGAACTGCGACCGGATGTACTCCCGATCCTCCGTCGGCGTCGACCCCTGGATCACAGCGAGCACATCGCCATACCCGTGCTGGATTAACACCCGCGTCAGCCAGTCGACCGTGTGCGCGTACTCGGTGAACACCACCACCCGTTCGTCCGACCAGCCCGCACCATTGGGTCGGCAGACGTGACCCAGGAAGGACAACAGCGCTTCGAGCCGAGCGTCCGGGCGGGTCTCGTAGCTCAGACCCCACTCCATGAGGTGCTCGAGCTGACCCGGCTCTGCCCCGCGCAGCGGGTCAGAGCCCTTCGAGTCGCGGAGCCGCTCGGCTTCGTCGTGTTCCCAGAGCCCTTCTTCCTCGTCGGATTGGCCCTCGCCGAAGATGTCCTCGTACTCGTCGTCCGAGAGCCCGCGCCCACCTCGTGAGGAGAGGTAGTGGCTCAGCGTCTGCCCGAAAGCGAAGGGACTGGACAGGAACCGCTTCTTCAGGAGCATCGTCACGATGTCGCCGCCTGGCTTTTTGCCGTTGAGCGTGGCGCTCCGCGTGACGATGCCGTCGAGCAGGGCGAACATCTCCTGCTCGTCGTCGCTCGGCGTGAAGGGCAGGGCCTCGACCACCCGGGTCTTGAACCCTTTGCCGGTGAGGTCGCGCTTGAGGCGTCGGACGGTGATGTCCTTCAACGCATTGGCGTCTAGTAAGGCGCCTCGCGAGAACCGGCGGGAGTCGATCATCTCCAGCAACGCAGTGAACGACTCGGGGTGACCGTTGTGCGGTGTCGCCGACAGGAACAGGCGGTGCTCGCACTTGTCGGCGAGCTGGCGCACAGCGATCGTCCGTTGCGTGTCGACGGCGTAGCCGCGGCCACCGGCGATAGCGGACGGACTGGACGGAGCGACGTGGTGGGCCTCGTCCACCACCAGGACATCAAACGCATATCGCTTGCCCGACCTCGGGTTCGTCGCCTGCGCGTACACGTCCCGCAGCAGGCGTTGTGCCCGGACCTGTGGCAGCCACGCCATGGACACAATGACCCGCGGGTACATCAGGAAGGGGTTCGCGTGCAGCCCGTGCGTACGGCGCACCTGGGCCATCAGCTCGCTGTTGACGATCGTGAAGTCGAGCCCGAACTTGTCGCGCATCTCGTCCTGCCACTTCAGCGACAGGCTCGGAGGGCACACGATCACCGCCGTCCGGGCCCGGTGTCGCAACAGCAGCTCTTGGATCACGAGCCCGGCTTCGATCGTCTTGCCGAGCCCGACGTCGTCGGCCAGCAGGAGGTTCGTCCGAGGCGAGCCGAGTGCCCGGCGCAGCGGCTCGAGCTGGTAGGCCTCGATGTTCACGCCCGACCAGAACGGCGCCTGGTACCGGTTGGGGTCAGCCGACGTGACCGCCCCCCACCGGAGGGCATCGATGAATCCCGCGAGCGTGGGTGGACTGTCGAACGACTCGGGGTTGATGCTGTCCGGCAGACCCTGGGCCGGTGTGACCGTGTGGCCGACCTCAAGCTCCCACACCACGCTCAACGTCTCGTTGAGGCGATCCTCGTCGAGCGACTGCAGGTCGACCACGTGCGAGAGCTGCGCTGTGGCCTCGTCTGCTGGGCTGCGGGGAAGACCTTGTGCCTGCACGTTCGCGACCGCCCAGGTCGATCCACGAACTTCGACGACCTGGCCAGGCTCAGGTAGTGGCGGGGCTGGAGGGGAGGGCATCGTCGTCACTCCATGCCTTCTTCCCCGGGTCGATCAAGTCCGATTGTGCAGTCGTGAAATGAGAGCATCAGGTGACCATCCGCCGCCAGGCCCCCGACCAGTTCGGCACGCGTCAGCCTGACGGCTGGATGGTAGGCCAGCGCCGTGACCACCTTCGTTGGACGGCCGCGGCGGCCCGTCCGAACTGCATCGACTTCGCAGCCATGCCATCCATGAACCCTCGCTCGGCGCGGCTGACGGCGTCTCGCACTCGGGCCTCCTCGGCTGTCCGGAAGCCAGCCGGGTCGAGCGACTCGTGTCGGTCTCCGAACAGGCGGGTCCGGCGCGCACACATTGACAGGTTCCCCTGCGGGGCACCTGGTGAGCATCCCGTTGGACCCCCCGACTGTCGCCAGGCTCGTCCGAGGATCCGTCCTGGAGGCGGTCCGTTCGGTCGTCGAGGCCGTGCCCGGTCGTCGTGCGGGTGGCATGGTCCTCAACTACCGCAGACAACTCCCGGTCGACCACCCGTTGGACCTCCCGACGCCCGTTGGACCTCCCGTTGGACCTCCCGCTGGCCCTCCCGACGGCCATCCCGTTCGCCGACCAGGTGTCGTTCTTGCAGACTGCGACTTCGGCGTTGACCTGACGCTGGTTGATCAGGACAGACGAGACGTCGACGAGGACGGCGAGGAGCGCGAGCAGGTGCCCCGCAAGGGGAACCTGCGAATGTGTGCGCGCCGGATCTACTGCTTCGCAGCGACGTGAGCGAGCGGATGACGTTGCTTCGACCTGGGGGGCGGGCGTCTCTCTGGCGGGCACGACGCGAGCTCCGTCGAAGCCGCGCGGGAGGTCGTACAGGTGTCCCGTAGGGAAACCTGTCAATGTGTGCGCGCCGGAACTATCCCTATTTTCGATGCGGGCCAGGCGGCCCGAGCGGAAGTTGCGGCAGCGTTCGTCGCCGAGGCAGGGAGTTCGGGTGGCCGCGACTCTTCGGTGCTCGCGAGGGGCGGCGCCAAGATTCCGGCAGCGTTGGCCCGCGGTATCAGTCGAGTGGCGTTGATGCGGACAGACCGGCGGTACCACCGACTCCCAATCCTTCGGCCCGAACCCGGCAGCCTTCCCGCCGCCGTGGCCACCATCTTCTCGTCACGCTCAGCGTTGGCCGCAACCGGCAGGTCCGGCGCGCACACATTTGCAGGTTTCCCTCCGGTCAACCTGCTCGACGTCGTGTTCGGGATCGTGCTGGAGATCCGGCCACACACAGTGACGACCCCCCGTCGCCCGGACCCACCTACGGTCGAGGTCAGTGCTCTACGAGGACGATGTGACCGAGGCGGTGTGCGCCGAGCTCGAAAGACGCGGATGGTCGATCAGGCAACGCCTGCGTTCGACCGAGCGTGGCGACGACATCATCGCCACTCGTGGGGACCGGCGGTTCATCATCGAGTGCAAGGGCGAGACCAGCGGGAACCCGACGACGAACCGGTACGGCAAGTCGTTCAACGCCAGCCAGGTGAACTCACACGTCTCACGAGCGATGCTCCGCGCCATGCGCGTCACCAGCGAGGGCAACCTGGCTGGGGTGGCCTTCCCCGAGGAGCGCCTCCATCGGATCGAGGTCGAGAAGGTTCAGATCGCCGTCGAGCGCCTTGGGGTGGTCGTCTGCTGGGTCACCGAGAAGGGCGAGGCCAAGATCGAGGCTCCCACTGGCGTCGAGGTGTAGGCCGCGAGCGTCCCGTCCTTGATGACGGTTCACACTCGACCGAGATCGGCTTCAGCTCCTGGGTCAGCGACCCGCGGGGTTGGGTCGGGCATCATCGGCATAGCCATACGGCTGCCAGCTGGAGCGAGCGATGACGGAGTCCGACAACACACGACTGGTGCGCCCCACGCTTCGTTGCCTGCTCGACGACCTTGCGCAAGAGGTGGGTCCGAACGAGGTGCGGGTCGCGCTTCGCACGATCGTCGAAGACATGGCTGCCGACCCGACGTATCTGTTGCCCTCGTTCCTGGTGGATGCGGAGCACCCCGTGCTGGACAAGGCGAACCTGATCGCGAGCGATGACGCTGCGTCTCGGGAGCGGATAGTGGCCATCACCGACCGACACATGATCAAGGTGAAGACCGGCGACCGCCGGGCCGCGCTCTGGCAGGACGACGCTGGGACCTGGTGGCTCCTTGCCGCCGGCCGGCGCAAGGACGACGGCTCGGGTGACTTCTACCGCGACCTCGAGCGGTTCGCGAGAGACTCCTCGCCGATCGCCCCGACCGAGGCGGACGAACGCTTCCGACAGCTCGAGGAAGCCTACGCGGCTGAGTGCGAGGCCGAGCGGCTGGCGCACGGCCACGTTCTCGGCGCACTCCTCGCCGCCGCCCAGACTCCTGGATCGTCGGTCGATGTAGACGTGTTCGGTGCCACGGTGTCGATCAGGGTGGTGCCCGACGAGGACGGTCTGGCCGTGTTGGAGATGAGCTGGGAGTTCTCACAGTTCGAACAGCAGGACCGCTTCCCGATGGACGTTCTCGCAATGGTGCCCGGCCGCGAGAGCCTCGACGACTGGCAGTACCAACCGCCGCGCCGGGACGATGACTCGCCGCACTCCTGGTTCACCTACGTAACCGATGAGTGGGTCGAGCACATGGCCACCTCCGCCGAGCTCGACGACCTGCTGACCAATGGCGACACCTGGTCACCGGTCAACCCGTTGAGCGACGGCTCCGAGCACTTCAGCCACCTGGCGAAGGGGTCCATCGTGACCTTGGCATACGTGACCGGCATCGAGATCGTCGGCCTGTGCGGAGCCAGCGTCGTTGCCCACCGCGACTACGAGAAGTTCCCGATCTGCCCCAGTTGCCAGGAGAACCTCGATCTGCTTCGACAGCTCAAGAGCTCACCCGAGCCCTGAGCTGGGCTACTGCAGTCCGGCGGCGCGTGCGGCCCGCGTTCGACGGCGGTCGTCGGCGGTGGCCGCGGCCTCACGGGCCTGGGTCTTGGCGCGTCCACGCTCGGTCAGGATGCGCATGACCTCGTCGGCAGGAATGCGCAGCGCGTTGCCGACGGAGAAGCTCTCGATTCGGCCCTCGTCACAGAGGCGGGTCAGGTGGGTGCGCGACATGCCGAGGAGCTTCGCGGCCTCATTCGAGGTCAGGGGCTTGCCGGTTGCGATCGCGGCGACGGACTCGCCCCGCGAGTAGGCATCGACCGCGAACAAGAGTTGGGCTCGCACAGCCTCAGGGAGGGACTCGAGGTCGATCTTTCCGCTGGTCACAGCATCCTCGGCGACATGACGAAGCTGGTCGCGCTCGTCATCGGCGAGGTCGGCGGGATCAACGACGTTCACAGGTGAGGTACGCATCGGTCGGTCTCCAGTCCGAGGGGTGATTGACCCTAGAGGCTCATCTATAAGTGCCACAAGTGACATATCTGTGTCAAGAGCTATAGGGTAACTCTCGGCCGCAAGGATCGCGACTTGAGATGCCGCTCTTCTGGGGGCGTCACACGTCGTCGGTACCCTTGTGGCAAACAACACCCCTGTAGTCCTGTTCGAAGGCAAGAAGCCCGTGGCTGACGAGATCACGCTTGAAGAACGATACGAGAGCTACCCAGCCGCGCTTCAGGCGGTCGCTGCGTTCCGAGAGCTCTGGGCAGCGCTCGATGGTTGTAGCCCGGCTAACGACGAGGAGATCGCCGTCCTCGAACGATGGCGATCGCGGGTCGAACGAGCGCTTCGAGCCTTGGAGGTCGTCGATCCCGTGCTCCTCGACGGCCCATTGGCGCGACAGGTCGCCGCGGCAGCGAGCAGAGCAACCGCCGAACTGGCAGGCGGGATCTCGGCACCCACCGCTGAACCCACGATGGATGAGCTTCACGAGCACATCACGCGGCTCGCAAGCCTCGCTCCAGGTGGCACCGAAGCTCGTCCCCTCGCCCACATCACCGACGATGCCACCCACCTTGTCGCCGACCTTCGCTCACAGATCGAGGGCTTGAAGGAATCCGTAGCCGCGCTCGAGGCTGACCGAGATCGGCTGATGTATGAGTCCCATGGCGTGGTGGGGTTTGGGTCCACCGTGAGGTGAGCCACCGGCGTGAAGCTCGGTGTGTACCGACAAGTGCACACCAAGGAGAACACGCCGATGGCTCTGGACGATTCTGCCGTTTCTGAACTGCTCG
>WPCH01076822.1_pt1 | contig 11923 bp, 10 predicted proteins | sample 5399881 | NCBI WGS metagenome assembly WPCH01 (sample SAMN12869468, study PRJNA574797) | sludge metagenome | isolation source: wastewater treatment of pH5 | place: China:Beijing | collected 2019-05-20 | reverse complement strand
ACTTCCTGCCCTGTTGCCCTGAGCCCATTCTTTTCGTAAAAGAGGATGGCTTTTTTATTATCCCTGTAGGCTTTAAGGAAAAGCCTTTTTTTCAGGGATTTTGCATGCTCAAGCAGTTCTTTTCCTGCTCCTTTTCCCTGTGCTTCGGGAGCTACAAAAAGTGCACATACTATCTCTCCTGCAAGTGAAATAAAGCCTGCGACCTCACCTTCCTGTTCGTAAACATAATTTTCTGAAAGGGGGAGGTACTCTTTTTTCATCGCAGGTCTGTACGAAGCCCAGAAAGAGGCTGGCACAAAGTGATGGGCAATAACTGAGGCATCGTACCATATTCTTACCATGTCTTCCAGGTCGTTTTCCCTGTAAACTCTGATCAACGCACCGGCTCCTGTTTTCAAGCTTCCCTGTTTTGTAAATTCAAGTTATCTGATTTGTAGAGAATTTACTGGCCCAGTGTTAAGTTTTCTCTGTTTTAAGGCTTTTACTGGTCTAAAGCTGAAAGCATATTCGCATAAATTGAATTTCAACTGAGTTGAATAGCAACTGAAGCGATTTTTAATAAACCGAATTTCACATAAACCGAAGACAGTGTAACATAAGTTCTGTAAAATTACTAATCTCAAGAAGTTATTGAGTAGAAAATTCCACATCAGAAGATCAATTTCCCGATAATACACAAAAACTTGACTTCAAATTTACAGCAAATCCGCGACACTGCCTAAACCAAATCTCAAATGAACTAAATTTCACATAAACCCAATCTCAAATGAACTGAATTTCAAATGAATCGAATCTCAAATAAATCTAATCTTATAACATAGCGGACACCAAAAGTATCCACTGCAAGATCATGAGGGCTCTAAAGTATTGGATGATAGAGGTTATCTCAAGGCTATTTAAAGACTTTAGACAAAAAATTAAGAAAAAAGGTAGTTATTTATAGAAAGAAAAATGTTTAAAAAATACCAGGCCGAAAGGGCTTCGGTCTGTAAAGGGGCTTTCACGAAAAACGGGTCCGAATCAAAAATAAAAAGTCGGAAAAAGTTTTTATATTTTAATCCATGGCTTCGATCTGGCGGATCAAGTCAGTGGCGTATCTTTCGGATAACTCCACATGTGGACCGCATGGTACGACTCTCACCAGCTTCCCATACCTGGATACGTACATGTCAGGCCCATGTGAAGTTTTTACTTTTGTAAAATTATATCCTTTAGCAAAGGTCATTGATTTAACCTCCACTTGTTATTATGTATGGCATTCCATATTAATATTTTTTTACCTAATAATCATTATGAATTATGGCTTCTGTGGATGAATCTGTTTTAGACTTCTTTCAATTCAGGTATAATAATATTTTCACTTATATAAAATAAGTTTTAAATATCTCTCAATATAAAAGTCGTTTTTATAACTCAGTTAACAGGCTTCATCATTTAAAATTAAATCGCAATCATATCGGTGAAAAATAAGCTGTATACAGGTAAAAAAAGGTTCAGAGACGGTTATAGTTCACTGGTATTTTTCAATTATTTTGATGAGTTCTTCTTCGTCTCTGGCAAGGGCAACTATAGCCATCTCCAGCATCAGGTTAACTATCCCGTCCGAAAGCTCCCTGAAATCCGTCCTGAGCCCTATCACCGGCTTTCCTTTTGCATAGGCATAACCTGCCTCCCATGCTGTCCCGGCATCCACGTCTGCACCGTCAAGGACTGCAACAATAATGTCCGAGGCATCAATGCCTTCCACACATTTTAGAAATATGCATTCCTGGTTCTGCCTTTCGCGCTCCTGTGCCGCATCTTCTGCGTCTTCCTGGGGCAAAAAAACAGAAAAACCATTATTGAGCAACGTATCTCTTAATTTTCTGTTATATTCGAGTTCGGCATGCGTAAAGAGAGGGCCTGCAAGATAAACTAACTTTTTTTCGCTCAAATTCTTTCCTCCTGTTCCTCCGGAAGTCAGCACTCATAAGAATTTTATTGCAGGAAAAAAGGCTGGTAAAGGTAAAATACTTTACCTTATTATTCGGTTTCCTCAGAGGCATTTGCTTGATTGAAGCTGGTATTACCTGACCGGAATATTCTGGAATATCCTTATATATCTGGAAATTTAAACTTTACTGTCTTAATATTAATTATATGACTTTTCTCTTCCCGGGGGATATGATGGTAAAGAAATTTTCAGCCTTGAAGGGCTCAGATGAAAAGGGGCTTGCTCCTGTTATCGGGACGGCAGTTACAATAGTCATCGTGTTCATTCTTGCAGGACTGGTTTCCTCAGTCTTTTTTGAGGAGTACGGCAATCCATCCAATAAGATATCACCAACAGCAAAACTGCAGATCTATTTTACCGGGGACGAGAGTTCCCTTGAGTTCAAACATGAAGGCGGAGATCAGCTTTTTTTCGACAGTCCTTCGATATCGGTTATTATGGACATTAACGGCAGCTCGTATCCGCTAAATGACTCCGAACTGGGGGCTCTCGAAACCGGAGAAAAAGGAGTTCTTGCGTTGAATAAAAGCGAATTGCTGCCTTCAATGGAGCTGAAGCCGGGAGAATGGGTTTCGGTAAAGGTAGTTGATTATGATAGTGGCAGCATTATCGCAGAAAATGATCTTGAAGTTAAAAGACAGATGCTTATAGAGCCGGAATGAGCCCGGATCAAAACAGATCTTATGAGCCATTATCTGCGTGCCAGCAACCCCCAGATCCTTCTCTCTTGTTTTTTTCGATAACAAGCTTAATTATCTTGTATTGACATTACACTGGCAGTGAATACCATGATCAAGGCAGGAATTATAGGAGCTTCCGGATATACAGGAGGAGAACTCCTGCGCTTACTTGTAAGCCACCCCGATGTCAGTCTTGAACTGGCGACCTCCCGGAGTCTTGCAGGAAAACCCGTAGCAAGCACTCACAGGCACCTCGAAGGCTTTCTGGACCTGAAGTACGAAAACCCCGGGCTTGAAGAAATCAGGGAGCGTTGTGACTTGGTTTTTTTGGCGGTGCCTCACGGGACCGGTATGAATTACGTCCCCGAACTGCTCGACGGTAGCACAAAGGTAATCGACCTCAGCGCGGACTACAGGCTTGATATTCCGGTATTTGAAAAAATTTATGGAATAAAACACAGCGACCCGAGGAATGCAGTGTACGGGCTTGTAGAACTTCACCCTGAAGCAGCCAGAGAATATTTTGTGGCAAACCCGGGCTGTTTCCCTACAGGAGCGATTCTCTCAGCAGCCCCGCTTGCCGCAGCCGGGCTGATAGATATCGCGGTATTCGACTCCAAAACAGGGATTTCAGGGGCAGGAATTTCTCCAACTGAAACCTCGCATTACCCGAATCTTGCAGAAAATATTGTCCCGTATAAACTTACAGCTCACAGGCACAGGGCTGAGATCGTACAGGAACTAACGAGGCTTGACGGAAATCTCCGAAACATCAGCTTCACTCCGCATGTAATCCCAACCATCAGAGGGATCTCTACAACTGCACACCTCTTTACAAAAGAGCCTCTTTCGACCGAAGATGTCAGGGGAATTTATGAGGAATTTTACAGGGATAAGCCTTTTGTCCGGCTCCCGGGAGGAGTCCCGTCCCTTACTGCGGTCAGGGGTTCTAACTTCTGTGATATTGGCTTTGAAGCAGATAAAGAGAATAACAGGGTTGTTGTACTCTCGGCAATCGATAATCTTGTCAAAGGCGCATCCGGGCAGGCTATCCAGAACATGAACCTTATGTTCGGGCTGGTTGAGACCCGCGGTCTCTGGACGCCTGCCACAGCTCCATAAACGCAGAGCAGGCGAGAATATATAACTGGTGACGGATAAAAATAAAGAATGGAATTTATTTTGGGGTAGTCCGATGAAAGTAAAAGATGTCATGAATCCTGATGTTGTATTCTGCAAGCCTGAAAATACAGTTCGGGAAGCTGCAAAGATCCTTAAGGAAAACAACATCAGTGGAGCTCCTGTCCTTGAGGACGGAAAGCTTGTAGGGATAGTAAGTGAGGCTGACCTTCTTGAGCTGCTGGTGATCCCGGAAAAAGGAAACCTCTGGCTCCCGAGCCCTTTTGAAATAATAGAGGTGCCCATAAGGGAACTCCTGAGCTGGGAGGAAACCAAAAAGATGCTTTCTGATGTTGGTTCTACAAAGCTGGAAGAGATGATGACAAAGAGTGTGCACACAATCTCTTCCGAGGCATCCGTTGAAGAAGCCTCAGAACTTATGGTCAGGCACAGGATCAACAGGCTTCCTGTGATTGAAAATGGTTATGTTGTCGGAATTGTCACGCGCGGAGACATTATAGAAGGACTTGCAAAACTTTGAGTCTAAGGAGAGTTTTCATGAAGCAAATAGAGGGCGGAATTTGTGCAGTAAGGGGCGTATCTGCATACGGGATAAAACCCGGAAAAATGGGGATAGCTGTTATCCGTGCGGAAGGGCCTGCGGCAGGTGTTTTTACAAGGAATAAGGTAGTTGCGGCTCCTGTTACACTCAGCAGGGAACGGATTGAAACCGAACACAGGCTGTCTGCTGTGATTGCAAACAGTGGAAACGCCAATGCTTTTACTGGTGATGACGGTTTTCTGGACGCTATGGAAATGGCTTCTATGGTCGCTGAAAATCTAGGCCTGGACCCTGATAACGTTGCCGTTGCCTCGACAGGAGTAATCGGCAGGAGGCTTGACGTCTCCTTTATAAAGGAACACCTTCCTGAAGTCCTTGAAGGGCTGGGCAGTTCTCCCGAATGTAGCCGTGCAGCAGCAAAGGCTATCATGACCACGGACAGAGCCCTTAAAGAATCTGCTGTGGAACTTGACTGCGGGGTAAGGATAGGGGCAATTGCAAAAGGCTCCGGCATGATAGAACCGAATATGGGAACCATGCTCTGCTTTGCATATACTGATGCAAAGGTGCCTGCCGATGTCCTGGATGCGGCTCTGAAGATAGCTGTCGACAAAACCTTCAACATGGTTGTCGTGGACGGGGACACGAGCACGAATGATATGGTGCTTTTTACCTCCACCTGTAAGTCCGGAGTCAAGCCCTGCCTGGATTGCCTTGACGACTTTGAGGAAGGGCTTGTTTGTGTGTTTACCGACCTTGCAAAGAAAATGGCTAAAGACGGGGAAGGTGCGACCAAACTTATAGAAGCCAGAGTTACAGGGGCAAAAAAATACGAAGATGCCAGACTTGTTGCAAAAACCATTGTCCGCTCTCCTCTGGTGAAGTCTGCCATTTTCGGAAAAGACCCTAACTGGGGCAGGGTTGTAGCTGCAGCAGGGTATTCGGGTGCCGAGCTTGAGCAGGAAAGGCTCACTCTATCTTTCTCAGGAGGAGGAGAGGAGGTCGAACTTGTAAAAGCTGGGGAAATATCAACGGCTTCGGATCTTTCCCTCCTGAAGAAAATAATGGCAAATGATGAGATTATCATTAACCTTGACCTTGCAATGGGAGAAGAATCCGCAACTGCATGGGGCTGCGACCTGACTTACGATTATGTCAGGATCAATGCCGAATACACAACCTGAACCGAAAAAGAACGGTATTGTGTACGGGTATCGGGCACGGGTGTTGGGTGCACAGGGTAAACTCTGGAATATGCAGTTTTATGTGCCTGTTATGCCTGGATTTTATTTTTGATGCCTGCTATGGGTCTGGAAGCCGGCATCAGATCAGACTGGACTGCCCTCAGGCTCCCAATCTACACAATGTTAAATAAAATAACGTAGAATGGGAAATAGAGTAAATACAGCAGATAACTCCTGTATTCAAAACCAGGGATTTATCCTGGTTTATTTATTTCATTATTCCAGAATAATATGTTTCTTGATTCTGGATACTTTATTTTATTCCCAGGGGGTTTACTGACGTGGACATGGAAGAATGGGAACAGCGCCATAAAGAAGCATTTTACGATGCTAAAGAAGCCCTTCCTTATCTGGACGGGATGTTTGTAGCTTACAACAGCAATATTGATGCTATCAGGCACCTGGATGAAGAAGCCCTGACAAAGCTTATCGGGTTTTTCGATGAGGCTGAAATTCAGGAAAGGGTTGCGGTATACCCGAGAGAAATTGCCGATCCGTTGGATTTCATCGCCCGCCTGCTCATAGCTATGAGGGAAGGGAAAGCCGCAGAAGTGCCCACATATACCGAAGAAATCCATACGTGGCTGAAAGAACACCTTGGTTTCGACTATGCCAGAATGGGAGGCCAGGCAGGAATTATTTCAAACCTTCTTGCCCGGTTAGACCTGAAAAAGGTTGTGGCTTATATTCCCTGGCTTTCCGCAGAGCAGGCAGAATACTTTGAAGATAACGGCAACATCCTTCACCCTAAAGTAGAAAATGGAAAAGTCGTCCTCAAGCCTCCTGCAGAGGCTTTCAATCCCGGGATGGGGTCAAAGGTCAACTGGATATTTGAGTTTTCCAAAGACCTCAAAGTGTCCTGCGCAGGGAGCACTTTCAAAGTGCCCAGGGACAACCGCCTGATTATCTCTTCCCGCCCCAAATGGATCCGCCTTGATATGGACAGAGCGATATATGACCAGCTTGAGACCATCTTTCCGGTTGACGGGGCAATGCTTTCCGGTTATCAGATGATAAAAGAAGAATATGAGGACGGGTCTACCTACAAAGATTATGTTGAGCATTCCGTAGAAGTCATTAATAAGCTGAAGTCATTGAACCCTGACCTCCGTATCCATGTGGAGCTCACTTCCATCCAGAACCGGGTTATAAGAAAGGCAATCCTTACAGAAATTGTTGCAAGGCATGTCCATTCTCTCGGGCTTGACACTGTAGAAGTTGCAAATGCTCTTAATGTACTCGGATATGAGGAGCTTTCATATTCCGTGATCCGGAAGGGAGAAAACGGGATTATGTCCCTTTACCAGGGGGCTGTCCAGTTAATGAAGGACCTTAAACTTGAAAGGGTACATGTTCACTCTCTTGGCTTCTATATATGCATCCTGGCAAAAGGCCACCCTCTAACCCTGAAAGAACACAGGGATGCCCTGCTCTTCTCCTCTGTCCTCGCAGCTTCCCGGGCCCTTCACGGAAAAATCGAAGACCTTAATGAAGCCGAAACCGGCCTGGACGTGCCTGTCTCAGCCCAGGGCCTGGAAGATCTGGAGACCTTCAAGCTTTACTGTACAGGAAGAAAGCTATGCAGCCCGGATGAATTTGAATACGGGTACATATACGGGTCAGATCATGACGCTATCCTCATACCATCCAAAGTGGTGGACAGGCCAAAAGCAACGGTAGGAATAGGAGATACCATTTCCGCAGGGGCTTTTGCAGCCATGCTTGCAAGGATGAAACAGATAAAATCAGGGAAATAAGTTATGTTATAAATTTCCAGAAATTTCTGAGAAGAGACTTTTCTGGAAATTATTTTCCGGATAGGTTTTCCAGGGTAGATTCTTATCTTCCACGCTTTATAACGGATTAAGTGATTCCCAGCATGGAAGCCTGAAAAAGGCTCCCTCTCCGTTTTAATTTACAGGAACAGGTCAGATGAAAATACTTTGTGGCTATAATGTAAATATAGACTCCGTATACAGGATAAACGGAGCTGAAATCTCGGAACTGCTGAAGTCGTTTGAAAAGGCTCAAATTCTTGAAAAAATGGAGAACCCTCCCGGGAAAATCCTTTCAGAGTCTGATTTCGTGGCAGGGCTAGTTTACTGTATGAAAAACGGTTGTGGAGCCGAATGGCTTGTTTTTGAACAGGGAGTCTTTGAGTTTTTGAAGAACCGGTATCTTGAAAAGTCCATTGTAAGAATGGGCGGAAATGCAGGGATTATGGCAAACGTCCTTTCCGAGATGGGGGCTTCGAAAGTCGTCCCGAATGTTGCTGTCCCCTCGGAAACCCAGCTCTCTTTATTCTCAAAAAAAGCAGTCTATTTTCCGGGCACTCCTCTTCAGGCAGATAAAGAGCCGGGAAAAGTAAACCCTGAAGACGAATCTATAAAAAATACTCAGGAATCTGAAGATGCGCGTAAATCTGAAGATGCACATAAATCTGAAGATGCACATAATTCACGGACAGGCAGCACAGGTACTTCCAGAACCCAGGACCCTATCCATTTCGTTTTTGATTTTTCAGAAGGCGAAACTTTTTCCCTTTATGGAAAAGAAATCCGGGTCCCCAGGGAAAACCGCTTTATTGCGACCTGCGACCACCTGAACTTCAGGCTCTTTACCAGCACTGCTTTTGAGAATTATGCCCTGGACAATGCAGGAGAAATGGACGGGGCACTCATATCAGGCTTCCATCTCCTTCTTGATACCTATCCTGACGGCAGCACTTACGGAGAATATCTTGAAAATTCTTTTTCCAGGCTTAAAACCTGGAAATCAAAAAATGAAAATCTCAGGATTCATGTGGAACTGGGACATTTCGCAAGCAGGGATATAGCAAACTCTGTATTTTTAAAATCTGCCGCAATTTCGGACAGCATCGGAATGAACGAAGACGAGCTTGCAATCTTTAATCACCTGCACGGAATACCTGCTGAAGGTCTTTTGCGCATGGAAGCCGAGTCCATAGGAAAGGCAGCCTGTAAACTTGCTTTTATGAACGGGCTTGAGAGACTCTTTATTCATACAAGGGAGTTTGTTCTGGCCGTATCAGGGCCGGATTCCGGAAATCCTGACAGTTCGGGAATTTCAGAAAAATGGGATGAAATAAAATGGAAAGACAGAGAAAGTCCAGCCCTGCTGAAGGAAGCCGGGAAAATAATCGAAGCCATGAACTTTGGACAGAAGTGTGCAGGAGCATATGCCGCTTCAGGGAAGCTCGAAGGGCGGGGATTTATGGAAAAAGAGGCTTTGAAACTTCAGGAAAGCGAGATTGGAATAAAGCAGTTGCAGCTTTTCCTGAAAGCCTTCGGAGGAGCTGCCTGCGGACGGGGAGCATATGCTTTAATGGAAGGCTGCATGCTCTGTATTCTCCCCACTCTGCTCTGCAAATCCCCGATAACTACGGTTGGGCTCGGGGACACGCTAACTGCGGGAACTTTTTTGAGGGGGCTTGAGCTGGATGTACAGACTTGATCCCAATTTTTTCAACCTTGATTATACCCTGGACTGCGGCCAGGTCTTCCGCTGGGAAAAGAATGGAGACTGGTGGACAGGGGTTGTAGGGAACAATGTTATCCGTCTTTCCCAGGAGGAAGACAGCCGGGAACTGCTAATAGACTCCAAACTCCCTCCCGAATTTTTCTCCCGTTATTTTCGCCTTGACGACGACCTCCCTTTAATTTACGAGAGCATCAACAGGGACCTTCTGATAGACAGGGCAATAAAAAGATATAAGGGCCTGCGCCTGATCCGTCAGGATCCCTGGGAATGCCTGATTTCTTACATGCTTGCCACGGCTTCGAGCATTCCGACAATTCAAAAAAGGATCTGTCTTCTGAGCCGGATCTTCGGACAGGAGCTCGAAGACGGATATTTCAGTTTTCCGGACCCTGAAACTCTTGCAAACGCTGATATGTCCATGCTTGACCTCTGTAAGCTGGGCTTCAGGGCAGACCGCATAAAAATGGCAGCAGAGGAAGTCTGCTCAGGGGAACTGGACTTTAACACCCTTTTCCGCCTTGAATACAAATACGCCAGAGAACGCCTTATGAGGCTCCGCGGCATAGGGGAAAAAGTTGCTGACTGCGTCCTCCTTTTCGCTTTTGAGAAAATGGAGTCTTTCCCTGTAGATACCCACATCAGGCAGATCATCCAGCATTACCATATCGATGACAGCTACTTCGAAACCTGCACAAACCTGAGCTGTATGGGAGACTGGGGACGGGAATATTTCGGACGCTACTGCGGGTATGCCCAGGAGTATCTTTATTATCAGAAAAGGGTTGAGGGGTTTGTGAGTCTTTATTGAATTCTCTTCACTAATTCCTTTTTAATGATTTTTGACTTTTAGATCCAAATAATTCAATTTGATTATAAATTGATACAGGAACTCAAGCCTGTATTTTCTTCTTTTATTCAGTTTGTATAATCATAATATGAATCAAAAACATTAATAATTTTTATAAAATATATGTTTAAATCAAATTATGCTGGCATATTCTGACGCAGGCAATAAGATAATCACTGAAATTAAAAAAATTATTATATGATTCCTTTGAAGACTTATGTTTATTGTCTTATGTTAATTGTTTTTCCCTTCGGTGGTGGTATTATTTCTAATTTAAAATTTGATCGAAAAGAGAGGTTATTTGATAAAAGAGAAAGGGACAATGATAGGAAAGAAAGATTATTTGAAAGAGATATTGATCGAAAAGAGAAGTTAGCCCAAACTTATATTACGGTTTATGGTTTGTTTATTGTTTTTGGTCAAATTGAGACTGATTCAAAGCCTGTGATTCGTGTTGCTTTTAGTTTTTTTATTTTTATGATATCATATTGTATATTAATCTCCAATCTTAGTTATTCGACTAATAATTCATCTACTAATAGTTTATTAATTACTACTGCCAATGTAGCTGCATTTTATTCATCTGGTTTATTTAGTTTTTCTTTTTTAATGTTTCTTTCTCAAGATTTTTATTTACCAATTTATAGAATTATAACGGATTATCAAACAGGGGTATTCATTCTGATATTATGGAGTTCTAGTTTTTTGTCATTACTATTTTCTAAACATAAACCTAAAATTATTCAATTATGGTTTATTATTGTCTTTATTGTCTTCTTCATAGATCAGACCAGAGATATGCTAGCAGATTTACATTCTTTGATGGTTTAATGAGAACTAATGGAAAGTACCTATCCTGTGTAAGAGTTCGGGGGGCAGCTCCCTGAGTACTCTTCTCTATGAAAAATCGAATATTGAGGAATGATTTGTACTTAATAGTAAATTTACACCCATTTCCTCAAAAAAACCCTGAAATCCTGATCTTTTAACCTGCAAATTTCCGCATTTTCAATAACCTCAAAGCCTTTATTCACGCTCTGATAAACCTGTTTTCCCAGGGAGCAGTTTAGAAGCTGTTCTTCAAGGAGCCCTTTTGCAGTTGTGTATTTTCGGTGGACTTCATAGACGTACTTCCCGTTTTCGATATATCCTCCAAAAACATTTTCAGCTCCTTCATACTTGTCTTTGAACTTCTCAGCATGTTCCCTGACCCATACCGGAGGACCAGTTCTCTTTTTCACGTTGGGGAGGGTGCCTGAGATAAGTTCGAGCATAACCACGGTTTGGGGTTTCCCTGACCAGACGCCGGTTTTGATCACTGAAAAATCGTATTCGCTGAGGAGGGAAGATGCAGCCTGTTCCATTTTATACAGTTGCGGATAGAGCACGTCGTCCACAACATCAGGCGTCTCGAAGACGATTGCAAGCTGTGAAGTTTTCCGGCTTTCCAGCTTTTCAAGAAACTCTTTATCCTCGATGGGCAGGGGAGATTCAGGGAAAAAGAATTTGATTTCCCGGCTTTTCAGAAACTCCCTGCAGTGGTCTATAAACATGCAGAATTTGTCAAGGGAGAGGGCTGCTGCAACATTCCGCTTTGGGTCGGTCGGATCCACCATTACCAGGGGTTCGCTGTGCTCCATTTCCGAGTGCTGCATAATATCTATTTTCTTGCCGGGCTTCCAGGAAGAGGCTGCTTTAACGGTTTTTTCGAAAGAGCCGTAATAAATGATAAGGAGCTCGGTCAGGTAGCCTGAAAAGCCCTGTGTTTTCAGTTCCGAGCCGTAGACTCTGCCCCCGCGCATAAACTGCTTCATGAGAAGGACATCATCTTCCCTGCCTTTTATGCGGGATTTTATGAATTCATTATGGAAAGGTGTCCTGTCGACTGCGGATTTTAGCTGGCATGCAGAACAGACCCGGAAGCAAGGGACAAGGTCCACATCAAAGCCTTTGTAAACAATATTCAGGTAAGGGTGT
>WPCH01127560.1_pt1 | contig 11927 bp, 11 predicted proteins | sample 5399881 | NCBI WGS metagenome assembly WPCH01 (sample SAMN12869468, study PRJNA574797) | sludge metagenome | isolation source: wastewater treatment of pH5 | place: China:Beijing | collected 2019-05-20 | reverse complement strand
ACTAGTGTGCTTTTAGTGAATAGTGAATTGAACTTCGCGGTCATTGTGGTGGCCATGGTATTGTTTTCAGGGATTCTCTTCAAGGTCTTATTCCAAGGAGAGCAGCGCGAAGTGTATTTCCTGCTTCTCGTTGGTGTGGTTGCGGGGACATTGTTCCAAAGCCTTTCATCCTTCTTGCAGATGGTGCTGGATCCCAATGAGTTTCTAGTGGTCCAAAACAGCATGTTCGCCAGTTTCAATAACATCAAGACAAACCTGCTGGTTCCCAGCAGTCTATTAGTTGGTGGGCTGGTCCTCTATTCTTTTCGCTACGTGGCGATCTTGGATGTCCTGGCACTAGGACGGGAGCAGGCAGTAAACTTAGGCGTGGATTATCAAAAGGTAGTCCTCCGTTTGCTTATGGTTGTGGCAAGCTTAGTTGCGGCGGTAACAGCCTTGGTTGGTCCCATAACCTTTTTGGGCTTACTTGTTGCGAACTTGGCCAGGGAGATGCTGACTAGTTACAAACATCGGTATCTACTTTTAGCTTCGTCTTTGCTTGGGGTTGTAGCTTTAGTGGGAGGGCAGTTTCTGGTGGAACGGGTGATGCACTTAACCAGTCCGGTAAGTGTAATAATAAATTTCATTGGTGGCCTTTACTTTGTTGTTCTATTACTAAGGGGGAATTACGCATGATCAAAGTTGTAGATATCGTGAAGCGCTATGGGGGAGTAAAGGTTGTGGATGAAGTTTCTTTGACCATTCCCAAGGGCAAGATCACATCGCTCATAGGACCAAATGGTGCCGGGAAGAGCACTTTATTGTCCATGATCAGCCGCTTGGTGAAAAGGGATTCGGGATACATTTACATTGACGGAAAGGAGTTGACTGAGTGGGACAGTAAAGCTTTGTCACGGCGAATCTCCATATTGAGACAGAGTAATCACATGGATTTGAGACTCAGTGTTCGAGAGTTGGTTAGCTTTGGACGCTTTCCGTACAGCCAAGGGAACCTAACACAAGAAGATTGGGCTATTGTTGATCGCTCTCTCCATTATTTGCAGCTTACGGACATGCAAGGCAAGTACCTGCATCAGCTCAGTGGAGGTCAGAGACAAAGGGCCTATCTCGCCATGGTCATTGCCCAGGATACGGATTATGTCTTCTTGGATGAACCACTAAACAATCTAGATATGCAGCATGCTGTGGAGATTATGCAAATCTTGCGATCCTTGGTTCAGGACTTAGACAAAACCGTCGTCTTGGTTATTCATGATATCAATATCGCCTCCTGTTACTCTGACTACATCGTTGCTATGCAAGATGGGCGCGTGGCGAAAGAAGGTGCAGGGGATGTGATCATGGATCAAACTGTTCTAAAGGGAATTTATAATCTTGATTTTCACATTGGTCATATTAACAATCAAAGAGTCTGTGTTTACTACAACTAAGAGGTGATTTGGATGAAAAGAATCCATGTGTTTTTTGCACTACTACTACTAATACTTGTTGTTACCGCCGCTTTTGGTGCCCAGGCAGAGGCCTTTGTGATAGAGCATCCCTTAGGCACAGTGACTATTGAAAGAATGCCTCAGAATGTGGTAGTTTTTGACTATGGTATCCTTGATGCTCTAGATGTATTGGGTGTGGATGTAGCCGGTGTGCCAGGGAGCAATTTGCCATCTTTTTTGAGTAAATTTGGCTCGCCGAACTATGTTAACGTTGGCACATTGTTTGAACCGGACTTTGAGAAAGTTTATGCTCTTAACCCAGATTTGATCATTATCAGTAGCCGCCAAGCCACCCAATATGACGAACTTAATCGCATTGCTCCCACGCTGTACGTTGAGATTGATAACTCTAACTGGTGGGGTTCAGTGCAGAAAAACTTAAATCTATTGGGCCAGATTTTTGGTCTAGAGGCTGAAGTGAAGAAAACCTTGATGGAGTTTCAAGAGACCATTGACTCTATTCAGTCAAGAGCTAGCTCAAATGGTCTAGAAGCTTTAATCCTCATGGCTAATGATGGTGCCTTAAGTGTATATGGTGCAGAGTCACGCTTTGGAATTATCCACCAGGACTTTGGTTTTGCTCCTGCGGACACGGCCATTGAGAACGCAACTCATGGACAGAACATTTCCTTTGAGTATCTAGTGCGGATTAATCCCCAGATTATCTTCGTTGTTGATAGGGCGGCCATCGCAGGAGGAAGTGTGTCGGCTCGGCAGGTTTTGGACAATCCCTTGGTCAAGATGACAAATGCGTATAAAAATGACCAAATCATCTATCTAGAATCCCAATCTTGGTATGTAGTTTCTGGTGGCATTCGATCCACCCAGACGATGATGAATGATATAGAGCAGGCCTTTAAATAAGGTATAGACGAGAAAACCCGCTGAAGATAGTTTTCGGCGGGCTTTCTTTTAGGGGAATATCTGGAGTTAAAAAATCAGAAGCAAGATCCAAAGAAGTATTAGTAAGGGAGCTGCACCAAAGACAATGGGGAGTAATAGCCGCAAAAAGGCCCAACCCAGCTTAAAAAATAACAGCAGGGGGATAAATGCTAACGACACAATGAAAAAAGGTCCCAAAATTCCAAGCATAATCAAACCAAGAATCAAGACAATAAAGAAAACCGGTATAGCCACTAGGCCCTTGAGAAATGAGGAACTCCCGTTTATCTCGTAAATGACGTTGCCATTTTCTACCTTTCTTCTTGGTCTAGAGCTCGCCTGGTAAAGTGCCACCAGTCCCAAAATGATTAATACAATAGGCCAAAATACATTGCCGTGAAACATAAAACCGAGATTATTTAAGAGAAAGTAACCTCCGAAGATGACTAAGAGTAAAGCACCAAGATGTTTGGGTTCCATGGTCTAAACCTCCATTTTTCTTAAGTATAACAATTGAGGCAGAATTGGGCAATTCGCCTCAGGTCTGTTCCTTGCTCAGTCTGAAGTCTGAGTTGAAGATGAAAAACTCACAAAACTACTGGACAAACCCAGGGATCTTGACGATAATGAACTAGGTATACCACAAGGAAGGTTGTTGTTTAAGGATGAACGATCAACTGCCTATGACTGAGTCTCTGGCCTGCACTTTGGCATCATTGGATCCCTCTACGCGAGGGCATTGCCAACGTGTGCAGAGACTCTCCCGGTTCATTGGTAAAGACTTAGGCCTTAGTTCAAGTGAACTTATGCTACTTGCTCTAGGTTCTTTACTTCATGATGTGGGGAAAAAATATGTGCCCCAGGGTATTTTGCTGAAAGAAACGAGTCTTTCCACGGACGATTGGATGGAAATTCAGCAACACCCTGTTTACGGTTGGGAATATGCAAGAGAGAACGTATTGAACCAAGAAGTACAGGAAATTATCCTACATCATCACTTATGGTTCGACGGAAGAGGAGGCTATCCTTCTGCAGATCCGGGGGTGAGACCAAGCCATCTGACGCAGATTGCTAGCGTTGCTGATGTGGTTGATGCTATGACCCAGGATCGTCCTTATCGCAAGGCGTTGAGCCTGGATGTCAGCCTCGATTTTCTTAATGAAAATAGCGGCACCCAATTTTGCCCAGCAGTCGTTAAATCTGTGCTTCAGAATTTAAGTCAGGTTAAGTTGGAATTAGCTCTGGCCTGATTAAGGAAGGGGTTTTAGTTTGGACGACCTATGGAGACTCTTAAATGACCATAAGAGGCGTTACCCCGAGCTGTCCGCACTTGATTTGGTGAAACTCATCTATCAGAACGAATTCGGAAGTGGTCATTTCATCAAAGATGAGGGGGCCTCGTTAGCGCGTCTTGAAAGGGAGGTAAGCCAGTTACAGCCGAGCCAAACAGAGCTTTTTGAATCCATCGGCAATGGGCTTGTTCGCTTACACCTCCAAGGATTGAACGATGCCCTTTCTTTAAAGACCGTGAACAGGTTTTTTGTCCTAACCGCGGCCAAACAGCGGGGGAGTATTGAGCAATTCGAAACTAAGCTGAAAGTGCTAAGGGATTTTTGGCCCGCAGCGTCTTTGCATTCTTTTCTAGAGGAGTATAAGAAGGAGGGCTATCCTCCTATGAGTCATAGTGAACGTTATAAAGAACACTACAACCCCAGTTATCGAGTTGTGAATAGCGAGTTTGCTCTGTATTTTCCCCTATTTAAGCGCGTCGAGGAGCTCTTGCAGAATGAAGGACCCCATATCGTTGCCATTGACGGTCGGAGCTCCTCTGGAAAGACCACCTTAGGTCAGCTCTTAAAGGGCGTGTATGGCTGTCCTGTTATTTCTATGGACCACTTTTTCCTCAGGCCTGAGCAGCGTATCAAAGAGCGCTTAGAAGAACCCGGGGGTAATGTAGACTATGAGCGTTTTGCCCTTGAGGTGATGCCAAAGTTAAAGGGCAATGATGCGTTCCGTTACAAGATCTACAATTGCCAGACACAGGGCTTCACTTCATCACCAGTAGTCGAACCACATCCTTTAACCATCGTGGAAGGATGCTATAGTCACCATCCTACTTTGGTCGAAGGCTGGGATCTAAAGGTCTTTTTGACTGTGTCCCCTGAAGTGCAACGAGAGCGTATACTTAAGCGCAATGGCCCCTCTATGTTAAGACGCTTCGTGGGTGAATGGATTCCCCTTGAGGAGCACTACTTCGATAACCTTGATATTTCAAGTAAGAGCCATTTAGTCTTGAATACCGGCGTAACGTTTTAGCACCAGATCTTCCCGGGAGCGTTTCGGAACAAAATGCACATTTTGTTCATCTCTCCAATATCTAATGTCGCCGCCTTCTGCCACGTCGGTTAGCTTAACCTCTTCCCCTGGAGTACCGAGGGCGATCACGAGTTGAATCTCAAGATCTTCTGGGATGTTAAGGGTTGCTAGAAGATTAGGACGATGAATTGCTGCTAACAGACAAGCCCCAAAACCTAACTCCCTGGCACCTAATATGATACTCTGTGCTGCTAGACCTATGTCAATGCCAGGATTTTTACTAATGAGTGGATCGCTGAGTATAACAATATACGCAGTAGGTTGTTCGCTAGGTTCAGGTCCTGGCCAGTCTTTCAGGTAACCAGCCCAGGTTAGGCAAGAGAATACTTGGGTTAAAGTCTCTTGGCTTTTGACCAAGATGTACTTGAGTGGTTGTCTGTTGGAGGCAGAGGGAGCTAGCCTGGCAATATCAATGAGTTTCTCCAAATCAGCCATGCTAGGAGCAGGTTCTTGTTTAAATCTCCGGTAGCTACGGGTTTTTTTCATCAAGTCAATGATCATAAAATACCTCCTAGTTGATTTCTTCCACCGTGATCATGTCTGTTAATACAGCCACTTGCTCAGGATCGAAAATACCAGCGCCAAAGTGGGCCGTATTGGAGCAGGCTACGGCTAAGCCAAATTGGAGGGCTGTGGCAAAATCTTTACCCTCAAGTTGTTTGGCCAAAATTCCCGCGACCAGACTATCACCACTACCCACCGCACTTATCACTTCAATGGGCGGCAAGTTCTGCACAGAATAGGTGTGTTTATTATGCACTGCCAGTGCACCCTTGGCACCCATGGAAACAACAACCGCACCTAGGCCTTCATCCATTAAGGTTCTCGCTTTGTTCATAGCTTGCACCCTGGAATAACAGGGCCCAACTAACTCTTGGAATTCCTCCCAATTTGGCTTAACAAGATCGGGCTTTGCTTTGATCCCTTCTTTTAACCAAGGACCCCTGGTGTCTAAAGCCACCTTTACCCCTAATTCTTTTACATCTTGGATCCATTGAAAATAGACTCTGGAAGGAGTGTCCGGTGGCGGACTGCCCGAAAAGACCACCCAATCACAGGTTGGAGCGAGGCGGATGATCTTCTTTCTGAGCCGTTTCCAGGCTTCTCCGGGGATTCTTGGCCCTGGCTCTTTCACTTCTGTATGAGTGCCCCCATTGTCATCTACAATCAATATATTAGAACGAGACTCGGCACGAACACGCACAAAATCATAGCCTACCTCTTGTTGTCTCAGACTAGCTTCAATTTGCTTTCCAGTAAATCCCCCTGCAAAGCCGGTGGCGAGGGTTGGCACACCTAGGGTTCTGAGGACCCGGGACACATTTAACCCTTTTCCTGCAGCGACAGCAGACATGGCTTGTACCCGGTGGATACCCGTTATGGCAAATCCTGGTATCATATAATTTTTGTCGATTGCAGGATTTACCGTAACCGTCAGAATCATCATCTCATCCCCATCATTTATGATGCTAGATACTTTCGTGAAGTGAAAGCTTTTCCCTTCTTATGCCAGGGCCAAATAGATTCTATAATTATAATTATTTGACAAGTCAGATATAATGTAGTACAATTCACATATGAAGACCTCGGGCGACGAACGCCGGCACACAAAGAGGCTATGGAGCTAGAAAGGAGGCAATTTCATCAACTGGATGAGAACCGCCTAGGTAGTGTATGGGGTCCCTAGGTGTAGGGAAGCGATTCTGGTTGGAGTAGAGTAGGTGAACATAAAGGGACCTAGCCACCAAAAATACGCAAAGATAGACCCAGAAAGTGGCGGAAGGTTCTTGGTAAATGAGAGGAAAACAGGGGAGCCGTGGGGAACGGGCTCCTTTGTTTGTTCAACAACTTTTATTTTTTATTTATGGTATAATATAAAAAGATTGGAAAGTCGAGGTGACATATGGGGAGAGATACGGTTCCATATACGAAATTTATTGCCATCCTGGCGGAGGAGTTGATCCCCGCGGTAGGATGTACGGAACCAGCCTGTTTGGCCTTGGCTGGTGCTAAACTTCGGGAAGTGCTTGGCGCGGTGCCTGAGAAAATCACATTACGGATGAGTGGAAACCTGATAAAGAACACCAAGTCGGTTACCATTCCTCATTCCCATGGTCTAAAGGGAATTGTGGCCGCTATGTGGTTAGGGATCCTAGGTGGTGACGCGGGGCGCGGATTAGCGGTGCTCAGTTCTGTCACCGAAGGGGATATTAAGCGCGCTAGGGCGCTAATGGGTCATGAGTCCCGCTGCTTGGTGGAACTCTTAGAAAGCCCCGCAAAACTTCATCTAATTGTTGAGGGAACCCATAAGGAAAGCCGTGCAGTAGTTGAGATCTTGCATGCCCATACGAATTTTGTTCGAATTGAAAAAGATGGTGAGATGATCTTGGATAAGGGTACATGCATAGATGATGGTGATTCCCTTACGGATCGTTCCTTGCTCAACGTCCGAGATATCTTAGCCTTCGCCGACTCTGTTCGGGTGGAGGAAGTGGAGCCGATCTTGCGTCGACAAATTAAATACAACATTGCCATTGCCGAACAAGGGTTAGCCGAAAGCTATGGTGCAAATGTTGGTAAGCTCTTGATGGAACAGTACTGCGATGCAGTGAGCAATGTGGCCAGGGCCATGGCGGCTGCAGCTTCTGATGCACGCATGGATGGCTGCCAATTGCCAGTAGTCATCAATTCAGGAAGCGGTAATCAGGGCATCGCCGCGTCCATTCCTGTCATTGTCTATGCCAGGCATTATGAGGTGTCCGAAGAAAAGCTCCTTAGGGCCCTCTGCGTAAGTAATCTCATGGCTATTCACCAGAAAACTGGCATTGGTAGACTCTCGGCCTATTGTGGTGCGGTTAGCGCAGCTTGCGGCTCCGGTGCCGCAATTACCTATCTTTTGGGTGGAGATTATGAGCAGGTTAGCAATACCATTATAAACACCTTAGCTAATGTGGCTGGTATTCTGTGTGATGGAGCTAAACCATCTTGCGCTGCGAAAATTGCCTCGTCTGTAGATGCTGCTATTATTGCGACGAATATGTCCTTAAGCTCCTTAAAGTTTGTAGATGGAGATGGTATTGTTAAATCTGATGTGGAAAAAACCATCGATGTAGTAAGTGATATTGCATCGAAGGGTATGAGGGAAACTGATATCACAGTCATCAAGCACATGATTCAGTAAATTTTGTGGGGTGAAGGATGATGGAGCTTAGAAGTCGAATACCGGCACTGAAAGAAAGTAGCCCGAGATTAGTCTTGGGTCACATTATGTCTGCCGCGACGATTAGCAGGGCGGATATTGCCCGAGAAACAGGGCTACATCGTTCTACTATTACTCGAATTGTTGCTTCGCTTATGGAAGAAGGATTAGTGGTAGAGAGTGGCGAAGGAGACAATGGAGTTGGTCGAAAACCAGTCATGCTGAGTGTGGTTTCGGAGTCTGTTCATGTTGTTGGAATCGCTATAGAATCCACATCTGCCGTGGGGGCTGTGGTCAATCTAAGTGGCCAGATTGTCTGTCAAACAGAAGCTCCAATAGAGGATCCAAACGGCGAAGCCGTGATGAAGGTTATCTATTTCGTTATAGATTCTCTTTTGAATCAGGCCAAAGATAGAGGGATCACCGTGTTGGGCATTGGCGTGGCTATGCATGGTATTGTCAATAGCGACCAAGGCCTTAGTGTCTTTGCCCCTGCCATTCGGTGGAGAAATGACCCTGTGGCATCAAGTATTGAAGAGCGATATGGTCTACCTGTCCGTATGGATAACAATGCCAACGCCATGGTCCTGGGCGAATCCTGGTATGGCAACGGCAAAGATGTAGACAACATCCTAGCGGTGAAAGTAGGCCAGTCCATCGGTTCAGGCATTATGCTTGGTGGTCAGTTGTTTCCCGGAACAGATTATAGTGCTGGAGAAATCGGGCACCTTACGGTTCTTCCCGGCGGGCCCCTCTGTAAATGTGGTAATTATGGTTGCTTAGAGACAGTGGCATCAGTTGGCGCTGTGCTGTCGAGGGGACGAGAACTGCAAAGAAGAGGTGAGGCTGAAAGCCTCTTGGCATTTAGTGGAGAGAATTCTGAACTGCTCAGTTTTGAGCACCTCTGCCACGCCACCTACGCCAGGGAATCAACGGCATTAAGGCTATGGGAAGAGGTTGCTGGCCATTTAGGTTTGGCGATTTCTTATACCATAAATATTCTTAATCCTGCGAAGGTTTTGATAGGAGGAGATATATTTCCGGTCTTAGATTATGTCTTGCCCAAGATTCGCCAAGTTGTGGCTGTGCAGGTGATAGAGCCGTTAAAAATCGGTCTAAAGCTCGAACCGGTCGGCTTAGGTGAGGAATCAGTCACAGTTGGAGCTGCAACACTCGTCTTACAAGAAATTATTGAGCTCCCTAAGTCTCAGGGGGGAGCAAGCAAATAGGCTCAAGTGGTTTAGAACCACTATTTTTTCGCTGAATAAGTTGCGTCATGCAACAAAGTCAATATGAAAAGATTGGAAGGTGTAAAAATGCGTATTACCCCCCATCAGTTGAAGTTTGTCATCGATAAAGAGCTAGAAAAGGTGCAGGTTACGGATGTGCATACCCATCTCTTTCCCGAGGCTTTTGGCCAAATGTTACTCTTTGGAATTGATGAAGTTTTAACTTACCATTACTTGATTGCAGAGTTTTTCCGTAATAGCAAGATGGGCTATGAAGAGTTTTTTCAACTGCCCCAAACCAAACAAGCTGACTTGGTTTGGCAAACTCTCTTTTTAGATCGCTCACCTGTGAGTGAAGCTCAAAAGGGTGTACTCACCATACTAAATAAACTAGGTCTCTCGATAGAGTCCCACTCCCTTGCCGAGTACAGGCAATATTATCGTTCCAGGACAATGGGCCAACAAATTGACACCGTATTTGAACTAGCAGGCGTAAAAGAAGTAGTTATGACTAATGATCCTTTTGATCCAAAGGAGCGCCAGTATTGGAAATCGGGCAGCGGCAAAGAAGATCAGCGCTTTAAGGCAGCTTTGCGCATTGATCCTTTACTGATGGATTATGCTAACTCTTATAAGGTCTTGCAGGCCGAAGGTTATGAAGTAGATGCTAATCTTAGCGGGGAATCCCTTCGGGAAGTACGTCGCTTTTTATCGGATTGGGTGGAAAGAATGGATGCTCTTTATCTAGCAGTATCGCTTCCGCCTGACTTTACCATTACAGACAATTCGCTACGCACTCGGATTATAAAAGAATGTGTCCTGCCCGTATGTGAGGAAAAAGACATTCCCCTTGCCTTGATGATTGGTGTGAAAAAACTTGTCAATGACGAATTGGGTTTAGCAGGAGATTCGGTAGGCAAATCGGATATTCGGGTTATAGAAGAGCTATGTACCAGTTATCCTAGAAACAAATTCCTGGTCACCATGCTCTCTAGAGAAAATCAACACGAGCTTGCTATTACTGCGCGCAAATTCCGAAATCTTATGGTCTTTGGCTGCTGGTGGTTCCTGAATAATCCTAGTATTGTTAGGGAGATCACCGCGATGCGTTTGGAAACTCTGGGCCTATCGTTTGTTCCGCAACACTCCGATGCACGAGTCTTAGAACATCTGATTTATAAGTGGGATCATTCCAAGACCATAATTGGGCAGGTCCTCAGGGAAAAATACGAAGACATGATGGCTACAGGTTGGACTTTAACCACAGCTCAAGTTCGAAAAGATCTTGAAGCTTTGTTTCAAGATAATTTTAAGCAGTTTCTAGGTCGTTAAGCGGTTATTGAGGAGGAGATAGGCGTGCAAAACATGTTCGATTTACATGGCAAGGTTGTTGTAATTACGGGCGGTACAGGTGTTTTAGGAGGCGAACTGTCCCGTGGTTTGGCAAGGGCCGGAGCTAAAGTTGCGGCTTTAGGTAGGGACTCGGAGAAACGGGATAAAGTGGTGGCTGATATATTGAAGGAACAAGGGGAAGCCTTGGGTATTTCATGCGATGTTTTGGACCGGGAGCATCTTATTAGGGCCCGGGAAGAAGTTCTTGCCGAATTTGGCACCATTGATATCTTGATCAATGGTGCCGGAGGCAACAGCAAGTCTGCTACCACCAGCACTGACTTGTCGTTCTTTGACTTACCAGAAGGAGAATTGGATTGGGTTATGCGTCTTAATTTCATGGGAACATTACTTCCCACCCAGATCTTTGGAGAGGTCTTCGTAGAGAAAAAGGAAGGTGTTGTTTTAAACATCTCGTCCATGGCATCCTTGCAGCCACTTACCAATGTGGTCGGCTATGGTGCGGCCAAGGCGGCCGTGAATAATTTTACCCAATGGCTAGCGGTGCACTTTAACAAGCACTATTCCACTAATATACGGGTGAATGCCATGGCACCAGGATTTTTCTTGACAGAACAGAATCGTTTTCTATTAACCAATGAGCATACGGGGGACTTGACCCCACGGGGCAGTACCATCTTGGAGCATACACCTATGGGACGCTTTGGAGAACCTTCTGACCTCGTAGGTACTGCCATTTGGTTGGTATCCGATGCGAGCCGCTTTGTCACTGGTACTGTTGTGCCTGTGGATGGTGGATTTGCAGCCTTTTCTGGAGTTTAAGAAGAAAGGTGGTGTAAAGCATGGAAAGTCGTTTCTTTACCGAAGGACCCATGAGTTTAGAATTCGTTCGAAACGAGCTCGCCCAATGGTTGAAGGGGTATGATAAGCCTCTAAATAAAGTGTTGCTTATCCCCCCCGATGGCACCAGGGCCCATAGTCTGGCTGGACCAATTACCAATATCCTCTACCATTTGTTACAGCCTGCCGAGGTCAGGGTTTTACCTGCTTTAGGGACTCATGTGCCCATGACTGCCCTGGAAAAACAACGGATTTTTGGAGCAGATCTTCCCCAGGAAATTTACATCGACCACAACTGGCGCACCGACGTGAAAACTGTGGGGGTTGTACCTGAAAGCTTCATAAAGGAAGTCTCAGGAGGCCTTTTGGATTACTCTATTACAGTGGACATTAATCGTGAAATCACCGATGGTAACTACGATTTGATCCTTTCCATTGGGCAAGTTGTACCCCATGAGGTGGTAGGAATGGCGAATTATACCAAGAACATTGTGGTGGGTTGTGGAGGCAAAGATATCATCGATAAGTCGCATTTTCTTGGTGCTGTTTACGGCATGG
>WPCH01181190.1_pt1 | contig 11932 bp, 11 predicted proteins | sample 5399881 | NCBI WGS metagenome assembly WPCH01 (sample SAMN12869468, study PRJNA574797) | sludge metagenome | isolation source: wastewater treatment of pH5 | place: China:Beijing | collected 2019-05-20 | reverse complement strand
TATGCTTAGGAAGATTGTGCTTGTTACAGGAGCAACCCGGGGGATTGGTAAGGCTATTGCCACAACGCTTCAGGCAGCCGGTGCAGAGCTTGTCGTTACCGGAAGAAACCGAGAACTCCTCGACGCCTGGGCCGCCAAAGGAGCTATGGCTGTGGCGGCAGATGTGACAGATGTGGAGCAAGTTGACGCACTTATGGAGGCCATTATGGCACGTTACGGCCGCATTGATGCAGTTGTGAATAACGCAGGTGTAACCAGAGATGGGCTCCTGATGCGGATGAGTGATGATGATTGGCAAAGCGTGATCGACACCAACCTAAAAGGGGTCTTTAACCTGTGCCGAGCGGCGATCAGGCCGATGCTAAAACAGCGGCAGGGCAAAATCGTCAATATTTCCTCCGTCATTGGGGTTACCGGGAATGCGGGTCAAACGAATTATGCCGCTTCGAAGGCAGGGGTAATTGGCTTTAGCAAAGCTTTGGCCAAGGAAGTAGCGAGTCGCAATATCCTCGTGAATGTGGTAGCCCCTGGTTACATTGATACGGAGATGACCCAGGCCCTAACGGAGGAGCAAAGAGCCGGGATTTTGCGTATGATTCCTTTAGGGCGAACAGGTCATGGGGAAGATGTTGCTTCGCTCGTTCACTTTTTAGTGTCGGAGCAGAATAAGTATATTACCGGTCAGACCATCCATTGTGATGGGGGCTTAGTAATATAAACATGATACTTTGTCAGAGGGAGGTGACATGGCATGGGTGACTTTGATGAGAAAATTTATGAGAAGGTCAAGACCATCGTTGTGGAGCAATTGGGCATTAGTTATGGGGATGTGACTCCAGACGCCTCTTTTGTGGAGGATTTGGGAGCCGATTCGCTGGACGTAGTAGAACTAGTAATGGCTCTCGAAGAAGAGTTTGATCTCAAAATAAGTGATGAAGACGCTGCAAGAATCGCCACTGTACGTGATGCTGTGGAATATATTACAGAGGAATTGTAAAACTCGGGGTCCCAGAGTGGGTTCACTTTGGGACCACTTGTTGATTTGCAGCGCATTCTTGCGAATGCGTTCAAATCACCTGGGGCGTTTGACTTCGTCAAATTCCACTTTTGTATAGGGAGGCCATTATGAACCGCGTAGTAGTAACAGGAATTGGAGTCGTATCCCCCCTTGGCGCAAAGGATCAACTTTGGGAAGCTCTTTTAAACGGGATTTCGGGTATCCAGCCCATCACTCGTTTTGATGCCTCTGATCTGGTCGTTAAAATAGGAGGTGAAGTCCGGGACTTTGATCCAATGTTGTATATGGATCGCAAAGAAGCCCGTAGGATGGATCGCTTTGCCCAGTTTGCCGTTGCCGCCGCCAAGATAGGGCTTGAAGACGCTGATTTGGCGCTACCCTTAACGGATCCCAATCGTGTGGGAGTTATGGTGGGTTCGGGCATTGGTGGCATTGAAACGGTTCAGGAACAGACCCGAATCCTGTGGGAAAAGGGTGTTGATCGGGTCAGTCCCTTTTTTGTGCCTATGATGATTCCGGATATGGCTAGTGGGCAGATTGCTATCCAAACTGGAGCCAAAGGGATTAACTCGTGTACAGTCACTGCCTGTGCCACCGGGACCCATTCCATTGGAGATGCCTTTCGGGTCATAGCTAGGGGCCAGGCCGATATCATACTGGCAGGCGGAAGTGAAGCAGCGCTTTGTCCTCTTGGTCTAGCTGGCTTTATGTCTGCTAAGGCTTTGTCTACGCGTAATGATGAGCCCCAGAGGGCATCCCGTCCCTTTGATCAAGGAAGGGATGGTTTTGTGATGGGGGAAGGGGCAGGGGTTTTGGTCTTAGAGAGCCTAAGTCATGCCTTGGACCGGGGTGCTAGGATTTATGGGGAGATCATTGGTTATGGTGCCAGCGGAGATGCTTATCATATTACTAGCCCCGCTCCTGAAGGAGAAGGGGCCCAGCGGGCTATGGCAGAGGCGTTGGCCGATGGCGGGCTGAACCCTTCGGACGTAGATTATATTAATGCCCATGGCACTTCGACCGAGTACAATGACCTATATGAGACGATGGCCATAAAGAAGGTTTTTGGCGATCATGCCTACAAGTTAGCGGTAAGTTCGACCAAATCCTTGACCGGACACCTCTTGGGGGCCGCAGGTGCCATAGAAGCCGCCGTTTGCCTCTTGGCCTTAAGGGATCAGATAATCCCGGGAACATATAATTACGACGAACCGGATCCCAACTGTGACCTAGACTATGTTCCTAATCAGGCAAGGCCCGCTGCCCTGAGGGTGGTTCTCTCCAATTCCTTTGGGTTTGGCGGCCATAATGCCACATTGGCTTTAAAGAGGTGGGAAGCTTAATGCCTCAACAACATAAGGAACTAGGTGTGTTGCAGAAAAAGCTAGGATATACCTTTCGGGATCTACAGTATTTGAAGCTCGCCTTAACCCATCGCTCCCTTGGGCATCAACCCGAGAACAATAACGAACGTCTCGAGTTCTTAGGTGATGCCGTCTTACAGCTGACTGTAAGTGCTTATTTGTACCACAAGTTCAGCAAGTTACCAGAGGGCGAACTGGCCAAGATGCGCTCTCTATTGGTACGGGAGTCCACCTTGGCCGAGGTAGCCCGGGACTTGGAGTTAAACCGCTTTTTGTTGGTTGGAAAAGGCGAGAAACGCTCCCAAGCCCAGGAACGGGACTCACTGCTCTGTGATGTGTTGGAAGCAGTCTACGGAGCTGTTTTCCTAGACGGCGGATTCGCTGAAGCGCAACGTGTGATCCTAGGGCATCTTCCAGAGTGGGATGCCCAGCAGATGCCGATGATTGATGCCAAGTCCACCTTGCAGGAGCACTTTCAGCAGATCGCAAAAAAACCCCCGGTCTACACACTCGTACAGGAGGAAGGACCGGATCATGATAAGCGTTTTGTGGTGGAAGTTAGATTCGAGCAGGAATATTTAGGGGCGGGAACAGGTCACACAAAAAAAGAGGCTGAACAAGAGGCAGCTCGTAATGCCCTTGGCAGATTGGGGATTCAGGAAGAAAAATGACGTTGTTGGTGTACAATGATGCCAACTTCGGTCAGGCCCGGGCTATAAGGGGCGAGGGTTGCTGGATCCACGATGTGCTGATTGATCATCTTGCCAATCACCATTTCTTGTGGTGATGCAAAAAGTGCCCAGGACCCCTCCGGGTATGACTTGCTCTTAGAAACAATAAGAATATCATTTTGGATAAACCAAGGGCTGTATTTGCTCGTGCCTAAGCGAATGGCAAACAAACCTCGGGGATGGGGATGGCTATGTAGATAGTACCACTCCTTCCCGGGGTTTTTTTGTTGTGAGTTCCAATCGAATAGGGGTAGGCTCAGCAGATAATGGGGGATCCCATTTATGTCTAGGGACAGGGTGCTTGGTGTAGACGACTGATGACCTAAGACCAAGCGCCTAAACTCGTTGATGCCCCCAACATTCCCCTTTTCGAGCCAATAATAGACAGACTTGCTATCGGCAAACTTCAGCTCACTGGCTATCTGCCGCACGGTGATGCTGGGATCTCGTTTAATAAGTGCTGCCATCTGGTCAAGGTAGTTAGAATCAGGCAATTATGTTTCATCTCCCCCTGCGGCTGCTGGCTACTTTGCCATCAGCTTGGAGTTTGGCATTGTCAAACTCTACATGTTAAAGAGGAGATTCCGTGCGGTAAAAGCAAAACCTTTACATAATCCCTGGTCTAAACTAGTCCTTTAGCTGGTTCGACCTGCATAAATTACATAAATTATGGTTATTTTATACCGCCGAAAGGGGTGAATTTTGTTCATCAACTCTCTCTGCCAGTCATAGTCATCTAACCCAAGCATATACATGGACTAGATGGCCTGGACTACCAAGGAGAGGGGTGGAGACATGGGCGACAATCAAAGCATTGATCTGGGCTTTATTACCAGAATCAGGGAAGGTGATGAGGACGCTAGGGACAGCCTAATTGCTAAATATGTACCTATGGTTAAGTACATCATTCGCAACTATTATTCAGCCTTTTTGGACTTTGAAGATTTGATGCAGGAAGGGTTGATTGGTTTACTGAGCGCGATCAATGAATACAATCCTGAAGAATATGACGTTAAGTTTAGCTCCTTTGCCTATATCTGCATCATCAGGCGCGTTTACAATGTAATCAAACTTACCACAGGGAATAAGCACCGCTTGCTTAATGAGGCCACTTCTTTACAGACACCGGTGGGAAGCGATGAGTCTCGCACCATCTTAGATTTAGTTGCCGCCGGAATTCCGCAGTTCGATCCAGAAGAGGTGTGTGAAGAAAAGTATGTTACCGACGTAATTGGGAAGGTGCTTCGCAACCATCTTTCTATGCTGGAGTATGCGGTCATCGTTCGATTGCTCAAAGGCTATTCGGCCCGGGAGATTGAGGAGGAAATGGGAGTAGGTCTGAAGGTGATCGATAACGCCAGAACGAGAGTGAAGAGCAAACTCCGTCGCCTCCTAGATGAACATGGCTCGCTCTTAAGTCCCCAAGTTCCAACGAGTGTACGCAAGCGGGAAGACTTGTACATGAACGTACCAGGGGCTCGTCGGTAGGCGGTCCTGTGTGCGTTGGCGGTTCTTTTTTCCTCTAAGTTATGGTACAATAGGCAAGGTAAGTACTAGTGCTGGAGGAATACTATGCGTTTGAAACGCCTGGAGATACAAGGATTTAAGTCTTTTGCGCGCCCTGTATGTCTGGACTTCGGTCCTGGCATTACCGCCATAGTAGGGCCTAATGGCAGCGGCAAAAGTAACATATCTGATGCGTTACGCTGGGTAATGGGCGAACAGAGTGCAAGAAGCCTGCGGGGCTACAAGATGGAGGATATCATCTTTGCCGGCTCAGAGGGAAAAAAGCCCCTGGGTAGGGCCGAAGTGCAGTTGACGTTTGATAATTCGGCAGGTTTCTTGCCCCTAGATTATGCAGAGGTTACTATCACCAGGCGTGTCTATCGTTCAGGGGAAAGTGAGTTTTTGATCAATAAGCAGAGTTGCCGTCTACGGGACATTCACGATCTGTTTACCGATACTGGGATGGGCCGCGAGGGCTATTCCATTATTGGACAAGGTCAGATTGACGCCGTCTTGAGTGTGCGTTCTGAAGATCGCAGGGTGTTGCTGGAAGAAACGGCAGGTATTGTGAAGTATCGGCAGCGTAAGGAACAAGCTCTGCGGAAGCTCGACGATACCGGTGTGGACTTATTGCGGGTGACAGATATCCTCCACGAGTTAGAACGTCAACTGGGGCCTTTGGAAGAACAGGCCCAGCAAGCCCGTCTTTACTTAGACTTGGCGGATCGTCTGCAAAACGCCGAGTTGGATTATCACTCCCTGAATTGGCAAGCTCTCGATGAGAAGTGGGCCCGGGTTGAACAAAGCCTGAAAAGCATCCAGGACGAGTATGGAGCATGTAATGAGCAGCTGGCTCAAGTGGCGGAGGATCAGGCTCGCGTTGTGACAGCAACCACAACGCTCGAAGCAGACATTGAAAGCCATCAACAGGCTTTAGTGGACCTTACTGAAGCTTATAATCAAGGGATCCATCAGATTGAATTACATCAAGAGCGTCTCAAAAACCAAGAAACCCGTAGGGAACAACTCACGGGTTTGATTCGCGCTAAGGAAGAAGAACTAACGCTCCTCCAAGCTGAGGATGGTGGACTGGAGCAAGAGGTTCAAGCACTGCTGCAGCAAATAAAGGGCCAAGAAAAGGCGATCCTCGCCGAGCAAAAGAGTCTTGAGGGCTTCTACCAAAGCCAGAGACGGGTACAAGATGGAGTTAACAAGTTGAAGGATGACTTTTTCGATTTCATGCGTGAACTCGCCGAGAAACGCAACTTTCAGCGTAGCTTTGCGGATCGGGAACAGAATTTGCGGGCTCAAATCGTCACCAGCGGTAAAGAACTGGACCTTCTGCTAACCAGACAGAAGGAAAATGAGGAAAGCGTCCGCGCACTCCAAGCACAGCAAGATGAGCTACAGGAAAGTCTAAAACAGCATGCGGTGGCGGAGGCAAATGGCCACGAAGACTTAGAGGAAAGAAAAACGACCCTTGCCCAAAGCCAGCAGGCTGAGCGCCTCAAGGAAGGGGAGCTAGCCCAGGTTCGATCCCGCCTGAAGACCCTTCAGGAATTGGAGGAAGGATATGAGGGTTATGCCTTCGGTGTCAGGCGCATCATGCAGCACGAAGAAATGTCGAAGCTGGTCCTGGGAACGGTAGCAGATGTGGTGAATGTCCCTTCTGGACTTGAGACCGCTTTTGAAGTCGCCCTCGGGTCTAGTCTGCAAAACTTGATTACCGCCGGAGAAGAAGATGGCAAGAAGCTCATAGCCTGGCTCAAGAAGGTACAGGGCGGCCGTGTTACGATCTTACCCCTGGACTCTGTCCGTGGTTTGGAGTTCTCCGCCAGAGAGAAGGAGATTTTGCACAATCAACTAGGTGTACTAGGTACAGCTCTGGATTTATTGTCCTTTGCGGAACAATATCGTCCGGCTCTAGCTTCTTTGCTGGGCCGTATCGTAATTACCGAAGATCTCGATACCGCCCTAACTTTGAAAAGGCAGCTTCGCCAATTTTCTCGTATTGTAACCAGAGATGGATCCGTAGTTTTCCCCAGTGGGGCAATGACCGGAGGCAGTCTAGGTAATCGTACATCCGGGCTCCTGACCCGGAAGGGTGAGCTCACCCACTTAGAGGAAAAAGGATGTATTCTCCAAGGAGAGCTACTCGTACTGGAGGAACAACAAGCTGGGCTCAAAAAATCCATTCTTCACGCCGAAGGAACGCTCCTGCGTTTGCAGGAGGAAGGGGTTGAAAAGCGACTAGAAGCCCAGAGCATTCAACAGGCTCAGGATCAGGCCCGCCGGGAAGGGGCTGCCCTTGAGCACAGCCAAAAAGAGCTCGAAGCCAAGAATGAAGACTTACAGGAAATCCTTAAGAACTTAGCGTCGCAAGGTGAAGTAGCAGCCACCGGGGTTGTCCAGTTGGAAGGGGAAGAGCAAGTCCGCCGGGAGCAAATTAGGGAACATGAAGCTCGCCTCGCCGAGCTCGCCTCAGTGATCGAAGAAAAGGCCTCCGTTCAAACCCAGGAACAGGTTCAATTAGCAGAACTCAAGGGAGTGCTAGAAAACCAACGGATCTTGCTAGCAAACTTGGTACAAAAGAGGGAGTCTGCACTGCAGGCCAAGGGGGAAGCGGAGCTTGAACTCCAGACGATGGCCTCCGCTAGGCTCCAAAACGAGCAAAGCATCATGGAAATTACCGCTACTAACGAAGAACGGAGGGTAGCGAAGGCTCAGTTACAGAAGGTGCTGACCGAGGAAAAGCAAAAAAGGCAAGACTGTCGGGAAGAACAGAGTCGGCTCGGGGCAGAATTAATGCAGATCGAAAAGGAACAGCTCCAGAGGGAGCGTGCTCTTTACAAGGCTGAAGTAGAGCAAGAACAACTAAGGCGCGAGCGGGAGAACATTGTAACAACCCTTACGGAGCAGGAACTCACTGTTGAAAGCCTCTTAGCTCGAGAAGTCCTTGTCAAGGAGAGTACATTAAGGAGGAACATTGGGGAGCTACGCAATCAAATCAAGGAACTGGGGCTTGTAAATCCCGCCGCCACCCAGGAGTATGAACGGGTGATGGAGCGGTGCTCCTTTTTAAAAACCCAGTTGGAGGACTTAAACGAAGCGAGGGAAAGCCTGCAGGACGTTATCAGTGAAATGGATAAGCTGTGCCGTACGAAGCTCTGGGATGTTTTTAAAAAAGTCCAGACGGAATTTGGGAAAATCTTCAGCCAGCTTTTCCTAGGAGGCCGGGCCGAACTGGTATTGACAGACCCCGAATCCATTTTGACGACGGGTATTGACATCATGGCTAGACCGCCAGGAAAGAAACTGCAGAATTTGCTGGTGCTGTCAGGCGGCGAGCGAGCCTTGACCGCCATTGCCCTTTTGTTCGCTATTCGCAAGGTGCAACCAACACCGTTTTGGGTTCTCGACGAGATCGATGCCGCCTTGGATGAAAGCAATCTGGGACGTTTCGTTGAGCTTATGGGAGATTTTTCCAAGCATACACAGTTTTTGGTAGTCACCCATAGACAACAAACGATGGAAGCGGCGGACACCTTATACGGTGTCACGATGGGCGAGGAAGGATGTTCGCAGATTATTTCAGTTGCATTGACCTAAGGAGGCTGACATGGTGTTTTGGAAGAAACTGTTTGGAGACGATAAAAAGCAGGAACTAGAGAAGGAAAAGAAACAGGAACTGGAAATAGAGAAAGAGCAAAAACCGGAAGAAGAGAAGGATCCAGAGCCAGAACCAGAACCAGGTAAGGATAAGGAGCGGGGCTTTTTCCAGAAGTTAGTGAGTGGTTTGGAGAAGACCAAACAGGGTTTTGTCCACAAGGTTGAAGAGATCATGACAGGTCGTAAAGTGGACGAGGAACTATTTGAGGAGTTGGAAGAAGCACTGATTCAAGCAGATTGCGGCGTTGACACCTCAGTGTTCCTAGTTGACAGGCTCCGGGAACGGGCTAAGGCGGAGAAAATAATCGTTTCAGAACAGCTCAAGACGGTGTTGGTGGAAGAAATCGTGCTGCTTCTAGAGAAAAGTGCTGCTCCCCTAAAATCCCCCGCTGAGCTCCCTTACGTATTGATGATGGTAGGAGTAAATGGAGCAGGAAAAACCACCACAATCGGGAAGCTAGCCTACCGTTTTAAACAGGAGAATGCTAAGGTGTTGTTGGCAGCAGGGGACACCTTTAGGGCAGGAGCAATAGAGCAACTGGAGGTGTGGGCAAACCGTGTTGGGGTGGAGATCATCAAGCATCAAGAGGGTTCTGATCCAGCCGCTGTGGCTTACGATGCCGTTGTTGCAGCCAAGGCACGTAAGGCCGATGTGCTTATTTTGGATACAGCAGGTCGCCTCCAGACAAAAGTCAACTTGATGTCGGAACTAGGCAAGGTTCATCGTGTGATGAAGCGCGAGTTAGGTCGGGATTTAGATGAAATCATCCTCGTCGTTGATGCCACCACCGGCCAGAATGCCCTTTCTCAGGCTAAAAATTTCCAAGAAGCGGTTCCCCTGACCGGAATCGCCCTGACAAAACTAGACGGTACTGCCAAGGGCGGAATTGTGCTGGCGCTGGCCAATGAGTTGAACTTGGCGGTGAAGTTGGTGGGAGTAGGAGAGCAGTATGAAGATCTGCAGGATTTTGATCCCAATACCTTTGCTACCGCACTTTTTGGCCGTCAAGAGAAAACACTTGACAAGGCCTAAACCGCTGACTATACTAAGGTGGTGTGGTGAGTGAGATGGAAAATACGCTTCGTATGGCTCTACTTTTTGACTTTTATGGGCCACTTTTGACACAACGTCAACAAGATGTCTTTCAAATGTATTTTCATGAGGATCTATCCTTAGGAGAAATCGGTGAGGAGTTGGAAGTATCCCGTCAAGCCATTTATGACATCCTCAAGCGGACTGAGGCGATCCTTGAAGAATTTGAGAGCAAGCTTGGTTTAGTGGAAAAGCATAGACAACGGCAAAATCTAGTTCGAGATTTATTAGTCCTGATTGAACTGTGCCGTGCCGATGGAGCAAGCGGTGATGCGTCTCACTTAGACGCTTTGGAAAAGAAGATACTAGAGGCACGGCAGTTCGCCTAGCTATAGGAGGGATTTGCATGGCGTTTCAAAACTTATCATCCCGCCTGCAGGAAACGATGCGAAAACTACGAGGCAAAGGACGACTCAGCGAAAAAGATGTAGACGAGATTTTGCGCGAGATCCGTCTGGCCCTTTTGGAAGCCGATGTTAACTATAAGGTAGTTAAAGACTTTGTCGCCCTTGTTAAGGAGCGGGCGACCGGTCATGAGGTGCTCGGCAGTCTCACGCCGGGACAACAAGTTATTCGGATTGTAAACGAAGAACTGACGCAGCTCATGGGGGGAACCCAGCAAAAGTTGACGATGTCATCAAAGCCCCCTAGTGTAATCATGATGGTGGGATTACAGGGTTCCGGTAAGACCACAACTACTGGCAAACTGGCACGGATGCTCAAGGCCAAGGGCCACAGACCTTTACTTGTGGCATGCGATATTTATCGTCCGGCTGCCATTAAGCAACTCCAGACCTTAGGAGAGCAGATTGAGCTTCCTGTCTTTAGTATGGGGGAGCAAAATCCGGTAGATATTTCTAAGGCCGCCTATATACACGCCCAAAGCCATAATAATGATGTTGTACTCATTGATACCGCAGGGCGCTTGCATGTGGACGCGGAACTCATGGAAGAGTTAGTGAACATTAAAGAAGCGGTGAATCCATCAGAGATCTTACTTGTGGTGGATTCCATGACTGGGCAAGACGCAGTGAATGTAGCCAAAAGTTTTAATGAGCAATTAGAACTAGGTGGTATTGTCCTAACCAAACTCGATGGCGATGCCAGGGGTGGAGCAGCCCTTTCTGTCAAGGCTGTCACCGGCAAACCTATCAAATTTGTTGGCGTTAGCGAAAAGATGGATGGCTTAGAACCCTTCCATCCTGATCGCATGGCCTCCCGCATATTAGGAATGGGGGACATGCTTACCTTGATTGAAAAGGCCGTCTCTGCTGTGGATGAAGAAAAGGCAGAGAAGATGGCGGCTAAGCTGAAAGAAGCCGAGTTTACTCTGGAGGATTTTCAAGATCAGTTGAACCAGATGAAGGAAATGGGACCAATTGATCAACTCATTGGAATGATTCCTGGTATGGGTAATGTGAAGCAACTGCAAAACTTAGAGGTAGACGAGTCGCATCTCAAGAGAATTGAAGCCATTATCCAATCGATGACTCCTGAAGAACGGCGTAGGCCAGAGATCATTGGAGGCTCGAGGCGCAAAAGAATTGCGAATGGATCTGGAACAAGGATTCAAGATGTAAATCGTCTGCTCAAACAGTTTAGCCAAACCAAGCAAATGCTTAAACAGTTTTCCGCGAGCCCCAAAGGCAAGTCAAAGGGGAGCAGAAAGAAGGGATTATTTTCCCTGTTTCAATGATGCATGTTTCACATGCAACTCGTTTCGTGCTACTAAAGTAGCTTTACGAAACCCACTAGTTTTTCAGGTTCATGATCTGATGTTGGCAGGAGGTGAGAGTAGATGGCAGTTAAAATTCGTCTAAAAAGAATGGGCGCTAAAAAAAGACCTTTTTACAGATTAGTTGTTGCGGATTCTCGTGCAGCACGCGATGGAGCTTTCATTGATATTTTGGGTTTCTACAATCCTATTGCGGAACCTGTGGAGTTGAAAATCGATGAAGAGAAGGCAATTGATTGGTTGCAAAAGGGGGCCCAACCGTCCGATACGGCAAGAGCTCTGTTGAAGAAAAGCGGAGTTATGGAGAAATTTGCCGCATCCCGTAAACAAGGGTAGGGGGTGTTCGTGTGAAAGACTTGGTAGAATTTATCGGGAAATCTCTGGCAGATAACCCGGATCAGGTAGCGGTTGAATTACAGGATAAGGGTCACGAAACCGTCTACACGATGTATGTGGCACCAGAAGATATGGGTCGCCTTATCGGTAAGGGTGGTAGGATAGCGAAGGCCATCCGTACCGTGGTCAAGGCTTCTGCCATTAAATCTGGAGTACAAGTCCACGTGGAGATCGATGAAAGAAGTTAAGTGGATTGTGATTGGTGAAATTGTGGCCACCCAGGGTAACCGCGGTGAAGTTAAGGTGATACCCCACACAGAGTTCCCTGAACGTTTTTTCGAGATGGACAGCGTCCGCTTGTTCCAGAAGAATTCGGAGGAACCCTTCGGTGTCTTCGCTGTAGAAGCTTGTCGTGATCACCAAGGAGCCGTGGTACTGAAGCTGGAGGGCGTGGACAGCATTTCTGACGCGGAGCGCCTT
>WPCH01176117.1_pt1 | contig 11961 bp, 9 predicted proteins | sample 5399881 | NCBI WGS metagenome assembly WPCH01 (sample SAMN12869468, study PRJNA574797) | sludge metagenome | isolation source: wastewater treatment of pH5 | place: China:Beijing | collected 2019-05-20 | reverse complement strand
TGTCCTCCCTTAATTACATCAGCTATGACATTGAGGTAGACTTCAGTCTTTCCACTACCGGTCACCCCATGGAGCAAGATAGGACGCCTGTCACCCATCCGCTCCCTTCGAATTATCTCCACCGCGGCTTTTTGCTCTGTCGTCAGACTCAGCTGAGGATCGGGGATCACATCCCACTGGACCTTTCTCTCCAGGGTTGTAGTGCTTAGGGCAATAATGCCCTGCTCTTCTAGGGATCGTAGAACCTGATAACTTGTGTCGGCCCTGGCTACCAACTCTGCCGCTAACAGAGGAGACTCCCTTTGGAGGACAGCCACCACACGTTCTTGGGCAATGGCGTTTTTTCTTAGTATCGGATCGGACACCAACAACGTAGCAAACTGAGCGGTCTTCGCACCCACTCTTTCTTTTCCATAGCGAAAGGCCGGCGGCAGCATGTATTGCAGCGCCTCAGAGAACAATCCCACATAGATTTGCTCCATCCATCTAGCAAGCTCAACAAGGCTTGGTAGGATGATCGGCTCAGGGTCTAACAGGCCTAGCAGATCTTTCAGCTTCGCCTTTTCCACCTGCAACTCGGAGCACAACTCAACAACGTATCCCTCTAGTTTACGACGTCCAAAGGGAACTAGAACCCGGTGGCCGATCTCGATCTTCCCCTGCAAAGCAGCAGGTACTCGATATTGATAGGACTTGTTGACTGCCTCAGCCCGCACATCCACGATGACGCCCGCGTAAAGTTCCATATTCCATCACCGCCTAAAAAAGCCTGTGGCATTGACCACAGGCTTTCCTTAATTTGACTGGCCTTTGTTGTGCTTCCATTTAATCTTGCCTGTCGCTAACTCTTCAATGGCTATAGTCACAGGCTTCGTTGATTTGCACTCTATCACAGGCGCGGCGCCATCAATAAGCTGCCTGGCCCTTTGCGAAACGGCAACAATCGCCGTATAACGGTCTAGTTCACTCGCTGGTTTCAACGGACGAACCCCCTTTCCAAACTCCTTGTAAACGCTCCATGTCAATACGACTCACTCGAGACCATTCGCCCATGATGATCTGCCTCAGCTGATCCGCGGCTCTAGCCAGGTCGTCGTTGACTATATAATAATCATAATCTACTATATGCTTGATTTCCTCGTAAGATTTCGCCAATCGCCTTTTAATAACTTCTTCAGAATCACTACCCCGGAGCTTCAGGCGACGGCTTAACTCCTCCGGTGTGGGAGGCAATAAAAATACGAACACCGCTTCAGGCATTTTCTTGCGGATTTGCGCCGCGCCCTGAATATCAATATCCATAATAACTGCATTACCTGCATTGATCTGGTCATAAACAAAACTTTTCGGTGTTCCATACCGGTAGTCCACAAAAGTAGCGGACTCTAACAACAGATCTTCTGCAACGAGTCGATCAAATTCTTGCTCAGATCGGAAAAAATAATTCACCTCATCTACCTCGCCAACTCTAGGTGGACGGGTGGTAACGCTGATCGAATACTTAAGATTAGGGATAGTGGGAAAGACTGCGTTCATCACCGAGTTTTTCCCGGCCCCACTTGGCCCAGACAACACAATGAGAAAGCCTTTCATCTTAAGGCCACCATCCCTGATATTCCCTAGTGTTCCCTTCAATTCAGTAGCAACTCCCTACTTCTAATTAGGTTCAAGTTGTTCTTTGTTAATTAAGCGCTGTGCCACAGTCTCAGGTTGCACTGCTGACAAAACTATGTGATCGCTGTCCGCGACAATAACTGCCCTGGTACGCCTGCCATAGGTAGCATCAATAAGCATGCCCCTTTCTCTGGCCTCTTGTACCATGCGTTTGATGGGAGCCGATTCGGGGCTGACGATAGCAACTATCCGATTCGCTGCCACAATGTTTCCGAAACCAATATTAATCAACCGTATCCCCATTATTACAGCTCCTTTGTTGATTTGCTCCGCAAATCACCACTTACCCCAGCCGCTCTAGCAACTGTTCTCTTTGTCTCTTACCTAAACCTTGAACTCGACGATTTTCATTGATCCCGATTTCTCGCATGATCTTTTCGGACGTGACTTTGCCCACCTGTGGCAAAGACTGCAAGAGATACGTGACGCGCATTCTGGCGATCACTTCATCATCCGCAGAATTCAGCACTTCATGGAGAGTCAGAGAACCTTTCTTAAGCTTCACCCTTACTTCAGCTCTCTTGGTTCGCATTTCTTGCGCTTTTCTTAGTGCTAGTATTTTTTCGTCTGCGCTTAAATATGGTAGCGACACAATTATTCACCTCCTTCTGCTTAACGTAGGAAACCTGCCTTAACTTACTCAATGTTCTGAACCTGCTCCCGGACCTTCTCTAGTTCACTCTTCATGTCAACTACCAGTCCGGCAATATGTACATTATTGGCCTTGGAGCCTATAGTATTCACTTCACGGTTCATTTCTTGGATCAAAAAATCAAGTTTTCTTCCCACGGACTCGGTGGAACCCAGAGTCTCTAGAAGTTGCTGAATGTGACTTTTCAACCGAACTAACTCTTCATCGATACTGCAACGATCCGCAAAGAGCGCTACTTCCCCTAGAAACCGTTCCTCTGTGATGGTTGTCCCGTCTAGAAGCTCACCCAAACGTTCTTGTAGCCTGTTCTTATAATCGATCATCACCTGGGGAGCTCTTGCGGTTACTTCGTGCCTTAGGGTCTCTATAAGCGCGATTTTCTTCTGCAAATCATCGCAGAGCCGATTTCCTTCTGCCGCCCGCATCTCCTCTAGACCATCTAGGGCCATGTTGGTAGCCGCGGCAACGAGTTTCTGTAAGTCTTCCCAGTCTGTAGGCGGCTCGTCCACGTCAAAAAGCCCCGGTAAGGAAAGAACATGGGATAGGCGAATCGGTTCGTCGCTAGCGAGTTCGTCTTTGATGGTATGTAGGCCCTGGAGGTATCCCTGCAACAGGGCCTTATTCGTTTGTACAATTCGCTCTTGATTGCCAAATTCCTCCAAAGTTAAGACTACTTCGAGCCTACCACGGGCAATTCTTCGCACGATCGCAGACCTGGCGATGTCCTCTAACTGATAGTATTGCTTCGGAATCCGGAAAAACAAGTCTAGATAGCGATGATTAACTGCCTTTATTTCCACGTGCACAGAAAATTTGTCGTCCCCAGCTTCACCTCGTCCAAAACCGGTCATACTTTTGATCAAGTCTGTCTCCCCCAAGCTCTTGTTATCCTTTCTAGTTCGGGTTCTGACAGAATAATCCTGCTAGTAATCACACTTTTAGCAGGGAAAGATGTCGCCGGAAGGCTCTTTTCAACAAACGTGCTGCCGTATCAACGAAGAGGGGGAAGATCGCGAACATTCCCACCAAGATCCAATCATCGCCGATCAGAGGTGTTGTTTGGAACATATTAGCCATAAAGGGGTTATAAATGATGAAAACCTGGGATACCGCAGATAGAAGCACGGCTACAATCAGGTAAGGGTTACCCCAGACACCCATATCAAAGATGGAATGGTGTTCAAAACGGCATTGGAAGGAAAATACCAGCTGGGCCAGGACCAAGGTTGTAAAGGCCAATGTTCTGCTCCTGGCTACGTCACCTGGATGATACCAAAGGCTAAAGACAAAGATCAGTAATGCCGCTATGCTAATAGTGGTTCCGGAGAACAAGATACGTCGCAAAAGTCCCCGAGCCAAGACACCTTCGTTGGGATTGCGAGGTTTCTGGAGCATTAGATCCCGATCGGTTGGGTCTAGACCCAGAGCTATCGCTGGCAGACCATCAGTTACAAGATTCATCCAGAGAATTTGCATCGGTACCAAGGGTAGAGGCAAGCCTAGCAAGGTGGCGATGAGCATGGTTAAAACTTCACCCACGTTACACCCTAGCAGGTAGCGAATGAACTTGCGAATATTATCGTAAATTCCCCGCCCTTCCCGGACCGCATTGATAATCGTACCGAAATTATCATCGAGCAACACCATGTCAGAGGCTTCACGAGTCACATCCGTGCCCTGCACCCCCATACTAACACCAATATGGGCTTCCTTCACCGCGGGGGCGTCGTTAACCCCGTCCCCTGTCATAGCCACGATCTCTCCATTTTCCTGGAGGGCTCTTACGATAGATAGTTTGTGCCCTGGCGCCACCCTGGCAAAAACTGCTACTGACTTGATCCGTTCTTGTTGCTGCAAGGGAGTTAATGCCTCCCACTCTGCCCCTGTCATTACTTCTGAGGCGGAGGGAGTTAACAATCCAATCCGTTCTGCGATGGCGGTTGCAGTACGCTTATGATCGCCAGTCACCATGATGGTGCGAATGCCACCCGTTCTCGCTGCGCGGACCGCAGCAGGCACTTCAGGCCTGGGAGGATCGAGCATACCGATTAGACTTGTCAGAATCAAACCTTGCTCCCAGGTGCTTGAATACGGGACCTTGCTCCCTAGAGGTTTGTGCGCAGTAGCCAGCACCCGCAGGGCATTGGCCGCCATAGTGTCTAGGGCTTGCATAGCGCTCTGGCGGTGCTGCTGGGTTAAGCGTACTACCTCATTTCCTACCATCACATGGGTACATCTCTGTAAAATAATATCGGGTGCACCTTTCACTAAGGCTAGGTACTCGTTGCTCCCTTTAACGACAACAGTCATGCGCTTGCGCTCCGAATCAAAGGGTAGTGTGTCTACTTCCGAAAAGTTGCGCTTTAGTGCCATTTGCCCGCCGGATCCATTCCGCTCCACGAAGCGAAGCAAAGCCACTTCAGTGGGTTCACCGAAAAATTCCCCTTTGCCATAGGCTTCAGCCTTCGTGCAGAGCCCACCAGTGGCCAGGGCGTAATAGAGAGAATCCTCGATCCTGGTTTTAAGTTCCAGGGCTTCGTTGTCACTGATCAGGAGGCCGCCAGCGGGTGACCACAGGGCCTGCACCTCCATTTGGTTCAAAGTCAAAGTCCCGGTTTTATCGGAACAAATGACGGTGGCACAACCTAGGGTTTCTACCGCAGGCAATTGGCGAATAATGGCCTTTTGCTTGCTCATGCGCTGCACCCCAACGGAAAGCGCGATAGTAACAACGGCAGGTAAACCTTCGGGAATCGCCGCCACGGCCAAGGTAACCCCAACCATAAACATCTTGTAGACGGGGAGCCCCTGTTTGACTCCGGCAAGAAAAACAACGGTCACGATGGCAAGGCAGGCTAAGACCAGGATCTTGCCCAGTTGCCCAAGGCGCCTTTGCAGGGGGGTTTCCACTTCTGCGTCGTCCTGAAGCAAATGTGCGATTTCCCCGATTTCTGTATCCATCCCAGTGGTGACCACCACTGCTTTGGCATAACCTCTGGCCACCAGGGTGCTTTTAAAAACAACGTTCTTAAGATCACCGATGGGTGTGTCGGGCTTCCCCCTGAAGTCTTCGTTCTTTGTGACCGTCATAGATTCTCCGGTTAGATTGGATTCATCCACACTCAAAAGTTGACTTTCTAGGATCAAAGCATCCGCAGGCACTCGATCCCCTGGTTCCAAAAAGATAATATCGCCGGGCACCAGATCAGCAGCATCCACAATGGTTTTGTGACCATCCCTGAGCACTTTGGCATGAGGTGCGGAAAGCTTTCCCAACATATCCAGGGATTTCTCTGCCTTATACTCCTGGGAAAAGCCTAAAAGGGCGTTTAAAAAGACAATTGCAAAAATCGCGGTTGCATCGAGATACTCTCCCAAGGCAATCGAGACAAGGACTGTCGCTAAGAGAACTAAGACCATGAAGTCCTGGAACTGACGGAGGAAAATTCTTACAGGCCCCACCGGAGGCTTGCCGATCAAGAGGTTGGGACCTAGTCTTGCCAGGCGTTCCTTGGCCTGAACTTGAGAAAGCCCCGCCTGGGGTTTAGTACCGAGTTCTTTCAACAACGTCGCAGTAGAGTCCAAATGCCAGGCCTTTGCCAAGGGCGCTCACTTCTTTCCCCGAAATAATCTACAATCCTGCTGCATCTTATTCTGGGAAGATGAAAAATAGTACGCTCCCCGCAAACGGGGAGCGTCATCTGGATGGTTACGAAGCAAACGTTATGGTGTCTGTTGGAGCTCTTCTACTCGTTGAAAAGCGTGGTTGGCTTGTTCTTCCATTCCCACTGCCTCATAGCTGAGGCCTAAATAGTAAAACATTGCCACGGACCGCGGAGCCTGCAATTGGGCTAGTTCAAGTACCGCAATTGCTTCATCATACTCTTCGAGGTAATAGAGCGCTTTCCCTAAACCGAGACGGGCATCAACATAGTTACCCGAGGCATTCGAGGCCTTTTCGAAGGCTTCTTTGGCCTGTGTGTACTGTTTTTTCTCCAGGGATGTGTTGCCAAGACCCACATAGGCCTGGGCAAAAACAAGTTCCTTCTTTGACTCTGCCGTTTCTTCAGCCGTTACTCCTGCCCCGACTTCAGTAGCCACTTCGGTAGCTGCTGCTTCGGCAACTGCCACTGTTTCCACAATGGCCATCCGATAGCTGTTTTCCGCCTCATCCATGCGACCCATTTCGGCATACATGTCGCCAATAAAGGAATACACCCACAGTTCTTCTGGATGGCCCTGGGCAAACTTGAGATAGTAGTCGAGGGCTGTGCCTGGACGACCTAGATACTGATAGATGAGCCCCATCATAAGTTGGGCTTCTTCCGCAGTACTCTCGTCCTGGGCTGCTTTTTCAAACTCTGTGATCGCCATTCCCATGGGATTCACCCGCGGGAGTGTTTCTTCAATACGCACCGCATGGTAGTACAAAGCGGCGAATCCATTGCCGAGAAAGTCTGAATTGACATTAGCCTGGACAAAAGCGCCACTCAAGACAAATACTAACAAAGCTAAGGTTAGTGCCCTATGTTTTTTCATAACAAACAACTCCTATCGTCCCCACCTATAATTCTCTATGGGTGTAGAAAAACCTGCTTAGTTGAGAGTTAGAAACCGAGATGCTATAATGAGGAAAGCGAGGTGGTAGTATGCCCTTAGATGGCCTGACTCTTAGTGTATTAGTACAAGAACTTGATCCTCTCCTGAAAAATGGCCGAGTGCTCAAGATTTACCAACCTGATGACACAACCATCACCCTACAACTGCGTTTGCCTGGCCACACCGAAGTGTTGCTAATTTCCGTCGACTCCCTCTATCCACGCATCCATACCATTTTAGAACAGCCGGAAAACCCTTTGCATCCACCGGCTTTTTGCATGTTACTGCGCAAGTACTTAGAGCCTAGTCGCTTGTTGAAAATTGAGCAAAAAGGCCATGATCGCATCTGCCATCTTCATTGGGAAGGCCTGAACGCTACGGGCCAAAGCACTGAGTTTGTCCTCGTTGTAGAGCTTATGGGCCGGTATAGCAATCTCCACCTTGTGGATAGCGAAGGGATGATCTTAGATTCCCTGAAGCGTTTTCCGGATCAAGGAGTGATGCCAGGGCAAGTTTACCAGGCACCCTCTGACCAAGGCAAAGTAGAGCCCCTTAATACCACAGAATTCCAATTTCTTAATGACATCCGCCTCTTGCCGGCCTCTACTCCTGTCTGGAAGTGGCTTACCGAGAAGTTTCAGGGTTTTAGCAAAGTTGCAGCTAAAGAGGTTCTCCGCCGGGCTGGTTTTGATCCTGCCATAGAGCGGGGTGCACTCCAGGAAGAGGATTGGTCTAAGGTGCAAAGAGCCTTCGCCCATCTCATGGAGGAGCTGAAGGCAGGCGGCAATCCTGCCTGGTATACCGATCAACCCCAGGACTTTGCCGCCTATCAGTTGACGGGCCGCCAAGGTGAGGACTTTGCCAGCACCAACCAGCTTCTACAGCGAGTTTTGGGGAAAGGGCAGGAAGAGAAAAAGCTCCAAGAATCCAAGGGCCGCCTTCGCAAGCAGCTGGCCAGCCACTGCAAGAGGGTAATAAAAAAGGCAGCCTTACAAGAGACTACCCTACAAGAAGCGGAGCAAGCGGAAAGTTATCGCCACCGAGGAGAGTTGCTAACCGCTAGTTTCCACCTGCTCTCCCCTGGTCTGCGTTCGATAGACGTACCGGATTATACCCAGGAAGGTTCGCCATCTGTTACAATTGACCTTGATCAGCGTTTATCGCCAAGCGCTAATGTACAAAGGATCTTCAAACGCTATAACAAAGCAAAGGCCAGTCAGAAATACACAAGCCTGGAGTTACGAAAGACCCGGGCAGAGGAACGCTATTTAGAAGGTGTTTTGCTCCAGATTGAGCTGGCTGATCGGGAGAGTATTCTCAAAGAGATCGAGCTCGAACTGGTCAATGCGGGCTATCTAAAGAAAAAAATCAAGCCGTCAACGAAGAAGGCACCATTGCCTCCCGGACCCGATCGTTATCTCTCCGCGGATGGTCTCGCGATCCTAGTTGGTCGCAACAATCAGCAAAATGACCACCTGACCTTCCGATTAAGCCGGCCAAATCACCTCTGGCTCCATGCCAGGAATATTCCAGGCAGCCATGTTGCCATTGTTTCCGAGGAGGAAGTTCCGCCCGCTACTCTTTTACAAGCAGCCCAGCTGGCCGCCTACTTCTCGCAAAGCAGGACATCTCCGAAGGTGCTAGTAGATTATACGCTGCGCAAACATGTGAGAAAACCGAAAGGGGCCAGTCCTGGCTTTGTGCACTACGATGAAGCCAAGACAATTTTGGTCAATCCCGCCGACTTCAAGTTACCGAAAAAAGAACAGTAATCTTGCTGCTTTGGAACGAGCGTTCCAAAGCAGCTTGCAGTTCTTTCAGAACTGCGCCCAAAGGAACGAGCTTTCCAAAGCAGCTTGCAGTTCTTTCAGAACTGCGCCCTAAGGAACGAGCTTTCCGAAGCAGCAAGAAGCAGGCGAGTACACTTACTAGTCCTCTGCGCCTGCCCCTTGTTTCTCGTTGGAAAAATGAAGGCCCTGTCTGTGGGATCCTTTATTTTCCGTTAACCTAAATTGTTCTACCAACTTCTATATAATCCTCTTTACATATTCATACCGTGTCCCAATCTTTACAATCTTACTCGAGTATAAAAGGTTACCTTTAGGTCATACTATAAGTTAGGAACTTAAGCAAAGACCTAGAGGAGGAGTTTGGATGGGCGATGAAAAGCAAGGAGCCACGGCCACTAAGGGGATCGCTCCAGTTCGGAACTGGTCGGAAGAGGAAAAGGATGTCGTGTGGGATCAGGCAATGAGGGCAAAAGCAGATGGTCTGCCTCTAACTGAGGCCTTTCGCCGTTGTGCGAAGCTCCTCCCCCACCGGTCTGAAGCAGCCATTGGCATGCTTTATTACAATGTCTTGCGTAAAGAGCGAGAAGAGCCAGTTGTGCAACCCAAGAGAATGCGGTCAGAGTTCACTGTGGACCAGCAGCTCTTAGAAGCATTTCAAGGCTTGCCAGAGTATATGCACGAACTGCATAATAAAATGCGTTCCTTAGAAGAACGCATGAAACAACCGGATCCTCTGGCTATCCTGAAAGCGTTGGCCCAAATTGCCGTGCAGCACGGCAATGGAGATGAACAGGCCAACCGAATTAAGCAACTACAAGAAGAAAACCAAGAGCTTAAAGAATGCAATATCAAACTGCAGGCCGACCTGAAGAAACTGCGGGAAGCCTATGATGATGCAATGGGCATCTATGATATGTTTACAAATATGGCCTCTATTTCTCAAATTATGAGTCTAGGTGACTTTAAACAGCAAATGAAAACCACTTTGGACAAGTGGGGCAATGTACTGGATATTACCTTTACTCCCCAGCTGTAGCTAAAGAACAAAAAAGATCGGCCCTGGGCCGATCTTTTTTGTTAGAGCTTTTACTTGATAAACAGGAAATAGAGAGCAAAGATGACCGCTAAGGAGTTGATAATCCAGTTGGACTTGTTCTTGTTCTTAACAATGTTGTTAACCAACGCATACGATATGAACCCCAAACCAATACCATTAGCAATGCTATAGGTAAAAGGCATGGCGACGATGGTTAAGAACGCCGGAAATGCCTGGGCGAAATCGTCCCATTCGATTTTCATCACGTTTTGCATCATCAGTACGCCAACTACAATTAACGCTGGAGCAGTTGCCGCGGCAGGAACTAGCGCTACGAGCGGCGAGAAGAAAAGTGCAATCGCAAAAAGGATGCTGATCACTACACCTGTTAGGCCAGTGCGTCCCCCTTCTGCAACGCCAGCAGCGCTTTCTACATACGTGGTGGTTGTACTTGTACCAAAAAGAGCACCAGCGACAGTGGCAATAGCGTCTGCCATAAATGCACTTCCAGAACGGGGCAATTTGCCTTCTTTATCTAGATAACCTGCTTGTGTAGAAACTCCAACTAAAGTACCAGCTGTATCAAACAAATCGACCATAAAAAGAGATAGCATCATGCCGACAGAACCCAAAGTAAACGCTTGCGGAAAATCAAGTTTAAAAGCGGTACTTGTGAAACTTGTCCAAGATGGAATAGCCACAATACCTGTGAACTCTCCAGATACACCAATACCGGGAATCATCCCAAATAAGGTAGCAGCAAGAATACTCCACAGCAAAGCACCTTTAACTTTTAGAGCATGCAAAACAGCGGCAATTGTCAAACCAAACATAGCGGTAATGGCAATTGGCGAAGTCAAATCTCCTAGGCCAACAAAGGTGTTCGGATCACTTACAACAATACCGGCATTAGCAAAGCCAATCAAGGCGATGAACAAGCCGATTCCTGCACTCATGGCTGCCTTAAGTGACATGGGAATACTGTCAATCAACAAACTGCGAAACTTAGTTGCACTCAGAATGATAAACAAAATACCTTCAATGAAAACCAGTGCCAGTGCCCCTTGCCAGCCTATGACAGAAGCAACGGAAAAAGCAAAGAAAGCATTTAAGCCCATACCTGGGGCTAGAGCGAAGGGGTAATTCGACATGAAGGCCATTGCCATAGTACCAACAATACTAGCCAAAATCGTGGCAATAAATACACCGTCTGCTGGCATTCCAGCTGCCGATAGTAGATCTGGGTTGACGAAGATAATATAGACCATGGTCAAAAAGGTCGTTATACCCGCCGTCACCTCTGTGCGAACATTAGTGTTGTTCTCCCTCAATTTGAACTGCCGTTCCACCCACCCCTGGTTTGCCTGGTTTGCGTTGCTCTTTGTACTCATCTGCTGTAGCTCCTCCTTAAACATCAGTTTTTTGAACATCCGCCATTATCATTCGCCCTAAAACCGAGCGTTCCTGCCAGTGCAACAAAAAACGTCTGGATTTTTAGCTTACTCCATCAGCGCGGCTGAAATCCTCCTTGTACTGTAACAAGAAAAGATTGTAATACAAACCTTTTTGAGACAGGAGTTCTTGATGAGTTCCCAATTCGCGAACCTTGCCCTTGTGCAAAAGAATGATCGTATCAGCATCTTGAATGGTGGACAAACGGTGTGCCACCACAAGACTGGTCCTACCCGCCAGGAGCTTGGGTAAAGCATCCTGGATCAGCATTTCTGTTTCGGTGTCAATGTTGGCAGTGGCTTCATCCAGAATCAAAATAGCTGGATCAAAGGCCAAGGCTCTAGCAAAGGCTATGAGCTGTCGCTGTCCCGCAGATAAAGTGGACCCTCGTTCGGTAACAGGCTCCTGGTACTTCTTCGATAAAGCATTAATAAAATGATGGGCATTGACATGCTTGGCCACGTTTTCTACTCGTTCCATGGAGATCTCGGGATTGTTTAGGCGAATGTTCTCCCCAATGGTCCCCGAGAACATAAAGACATCTTGCATCACCAATCCCACATTGCGCCGTAATTCTGTGGTGCTGAGTTCCTTAATATCTTTTCCATCAATTAAAATTTGACCCTTTTGAATGTCGTAAAAGCGTGAAAGCAAATTCATGATAGTGGACTTGCCTGCACCGGTTGCCCCGACGAAGGCAATGGTTTGACCTGGCTCAACTGTAAAGGATACATCTCGCAGGACCCATTCTTCACCTA
>WPCH01005848.1_pt1 | contig 11961 bp, 12 predicted proteins | sample 5399881 | NCBI WGS metagenome assembly WPCH01 (sample SAMN12869468, study PRJNA574797) | sludge metagenome | isolation source: wastewater treatment of pH5 | place: China:Beijing | collected 2019-05-20 | reverse complement strand
GTTATATCTGTGAAACAGATATATATGAACAAACAGAAATATGTGAGTTTTGCGGGAAAGAAGTTCCAACAGACCAATTACTTTGTGATTGTCTGAAAGACTTGTAATTTTTTTATACATATTGTTTCTCAAAGGTGTACCTTAGAGAAAGTCCTTGGGACTCTAAGGGCGAAACGCAGGAATAAGGGGTTGTAGCGTTTCAAAGGTACGTTTCAAATATAAGGGGGAATTTTCATGTGGAAATGTGAAGTTTGTGAAAGTATATGTGAAGAATGGGAAGAATTTTGTAAGGAATGTGAAAACTATGATGAATCAGCAACGTGTGGGTTGTGTGGAGAAGTTTATCCAATTCAATTAGGTTGTTGTTGTCAGGATGAAGATTAAGTTTTAGGAGGTAAAACAACATGATATACGGATATGCGAGGGTTTCGTCCTCTGATCAAAATTTGGATTCACAATTAGTATTGCTGGAGCGATTCGGATGTGACGAAATCGTAACAGAAAAAATAACAGGCATTGCAGAAGAAAAGAAGCTGAATCAATTGATTGATAGCTTACAAGCAGGAGACACGCTCGTGGCGGTTCAAATGGGCCGCCTGGGGCGTAATACCATACAGCTTCTTGAATTAGTAGAAGAATTAGAGAAAAAAGATATTCATTTAGTGATTTTGGATTTGAATATAGACACCAGGAGTGCGACTGGAAAGTTCTTTCTAACGGTTATGGCAGCTTTTTCAGAATTGGAAAGAACCAATTTAAAAGAGAAACAACGAAGAGGAATTGACGTTGCAAAATCACAGGGAAAACACCTGGGAAGACCTCGAAATTGGACGAAATCAGCAATGGAAGAAGCAATTCGGATGTACAAGAATCATAGGATTATTTCTGAAATAGAAGATATTACACAAGTGAGCAAAGCTTCTCTTTATCGAGAATTGAAGAGAAGAGGAATTACGAGAAATTGATTCAAATTAAGAAATAGGGGGTGTTTGGAATGGAAATAAATAATGTTCAGTTCACACAATTAAAATGGGGTAAATATGAATATTTTCTTCGAGAAAACACGGTTGAAATAGATTACTGGGGTGAAGGGGTAGAGGATTTGTACAATCCTTCAATAGAATCTTTTTCAATTACATTTAAAGTGATGGAAAGATATATTTTGAAAGAACAAACAGATCGACTTTTTGATACATATTTAACCATTGCTCTCTTTTTCGTGGGTGGTACTAAAGTGTATGGTCATTTTACTTTCAGTGATACGTTTGAAACGAGAGAAGATGAACGTAAGTTTATAGAGTATTTGATACATAGAGAAGATGTTCTAGAAGCTTCTAAACGATATGAAAAGTTGTATAAGTATTTAAAAGAAAAACCTCGTATCGATGGGTATACAGAATACGTTGAAATGTATGATGAAAAACAAGAAGAGATGGTAAATACAATTGGTTACGTTGATTATGATGAAGAGGGGGATTTATCATGAAAATAGTTCTTGAATTCAATGAAGACGATGACAAAATGTACATTGATTACATGAAAAAATTAGATAGATATGAAAAAAAAGAGTTAAAAGAAGAAGTAAAATATGCGTTTTATAACATTATTAATGAGGAATTCGAACGAGAAAAACGTGAAAAAGAACAATGGGAAAAATCGATAAAACAAGATACTTGTAAACACGATTATAAAGAAATAAGAAGAGATAGTAGTGATCCAGAAGGACAACCCTATGATGACGAAAGTGGAGAGTATGCATGGGTTGAACGTGTTTCTTATCGTTGTACAAAATGTGATAAGTACAAACACGAATTTCACGGTAGAGAATGGTAGAATCGAAGAAAAAAGAAGATTTTACTGGCTTTTTATCGAAAATTGGTGCATATTTAGAACAAGTTATACTTATAAAAAAAGGAAAAACCAACGCGCCAACGTTGGTTCAAAAAAAGTTAAATCTCTCCCGCTAAAGAGTGATTATTTAATAGGTTTGTAATACAAATATACTTACAATAAGTGTATTTGTCAAACCTAAAAACAATCCTTTTTTGGTTTCTTGTAAAACAAATTCTATTTGTTTTGTAAAGAAATACAAAACAAGGTAAACGGATAAAAACGAGAGATTTAACCTTCCTTTTTTAAAGTATTTTTCATACACAATAGGGAGGTTTTTTGCATGTTAAAAAGACAAGAAGAAGTCTATTTACCAGCATTTAAAGAAGTTCGAAATACATACAGTGTAGAACAATATATACACTTAGAAAAAAATACATCTTTGTATTTTCAAAGATTATTAAAAGAGAATTTTGCACTGCCATTTCAACAGGTAGGTTTAGATGATTTTATAGATATATTGTTTCCTAATGCCGAAGGTCATTTCTGCTTTTTTAGAAAAGGGAAAACAGTATTTAGTAATACGTTCTTCACAAAAGAAGAAATGATTGAAAAACTGTGGTATATGTTAACGAAATCATTCGGAATGAATAGCTATGTGAGTTATTCAACGTATTATAGTAAGAAAAAGAAATTTGAAAAGGTACAATCTCCTGTTACTTATAAAACAAAAAGTGGATTCAAGATCACTTCAAAGGCTTGTAATGTTGCTACAAGACGTGAATTTGTTGTAACAGAAGAAAAACGTATTGCATTGCCAATGCGAACGCAAAGCAATGTCGTAAAAACGTATTTGTTAGCACAAGACCTAGATTTTTATAAAGAAGATGTAACAACAGAAGAAGCAATTCAAATTATTTCTGAAATGGTCTATAACGGTGATATTATTTGTCCTACTATGATAGTGTTCACTGGACAAGGAATTCAGCTCATATGGCGTGTAAAACCTTTCAAAAATATAAAAGGATACACGCATGATAAAGAATGGCGAGCAATACAAAACGACATGATTGATATGTTTGAAAAGAAAGGGTTAAATCCTGATGCGGTGGTAAAGAATCCTTCAGCTGTCACTCGTCTTCCTGAAACAATGAACATGAAATCGAAATCACTTGTACAAGCTTATTATATGAATGATGAAGCGTTAGAATTGAGCGATTTCTTATTCGTACATCGTATTGTTCCGCAACCAGATCGTAAAGTGAACCCAAACAAAATGGGTTCTCCGAAAAAGGAACCAGGAACAGAAACAGAAAATAACGAAAAGAAGCAAAAGAATGTAAGTAGACTTGTTTCAACATGGAATGAATTTACATTGAATCGTCAACGTGAAGAAGATATTTTCACTTATGTTCGTATGTGGAATGAACGAGATAATTCAAAATTCTATATAGGACGCCGAAATTGGCTTTGTTTGGTACTTCGATTCCATGCCTTGGTAAGTAGTGACGGAGACACGGAATATGCGTTAAAAAGGGTATTAGAGTTGATTTCTATAATGGATTTAACAGAAACAAACGAAAAAGAGTTATTGGATCGTTCTGAAATAGCGGAAGAATACTATACAAAATGGAAAAATGGTACATGGAATAAAGAACAATATGTCCAAGGTGGCTTATTCTATCGTAATTTGACCATGCTAGAATTGATGAAAATCAAAGATGATTATGAAATGCAAATGGCGATGAAAACAATTAAAGCGCGAACACATAAATACAAAGACTTCGAGAAAATGAAACAGGCAATGACAGAAGAAGAAGTAAATTTTGCTGAAACTGCTATTGAGGAATCCAAGAAGTATGATGCGGCACGAAAGCGTGTAGAGAAGTTTGGTGTAGAACAAGCAGATAATCATACTTGGGAAAAGGAAGTAGAACGGAGAAAAGCTCCGAAGGAAGCGAAATTAGAACAATTAAGAAAGATACAAGAAGAAAATCCTAAATTGAAAAACAAAACCAAAATTGCAAAAGAATTAGGTGTGAACCGACAATATTTATATGATCTGATTAAGGAATTATAAAAAAGTGTCGGGTCACTTTCCCATTAAAAGAAGAAAAAGAATAGGGCAGTGTTTTTAGGAGTAAAACCAATAAAAAGAAAAAAGATTATTTCCCAAAAGGAGATAGTCTTTTTTCTTTTTAGAGAACAAAATTAAATGATAAAAACTTACCATGACAAGCATTTCGCGTACTTTGAAATGTGAAAACTTTTTTTCGCTTTTAAAAAAAAGTGTGTCATGTCAACGACAGTGAAAAAATAATAAACAAATATTTGAATCTAATTAATGAGGTTTTTCAAGATAAGTTGTTTTGATGTATATATTATCTTTCCTATCTTTTAATTTTTTAGTAAAAAGTCAATAGTATCAAGGATTGAGAGGACGTTTATTCTTCAAAAAAGGGGACATATGAATATTTGTTAGGGGAATATTGTTATTTACAAATATAGAACAATTATTGGTGATAAAGAACACCAAAATCGAGATACAAAAGCAAGAAGAGAGAAAAGAAGAAATGATGGTGTAAAAGAACGTTCAGAGTATGAAATGGGTAAACAAGAAAAAATAGAAGCAATCACAAATGAATTAAAAGAGAATCCTAAAGCTAAAAACAAGGAAATTGCAGAAAAGACTGGAATCAAATTTGAAACAGTAAAAGCATATGCAAAATTCATTCGAAAAGACTTAGGAATCGCACGAAACTCCAAATGAAAAATTTGGGGTAAAGTGTGTCAGTTAAGATTGTAAAAAAAGGTATATATATTCGGAGAATATATAACTTCTTAAAAGAAATAAAAGAACTTAATTGGAATTGGAAGAACACGATTATACGAACTGTTAAAAACATTAGTGGACACGAATTAAAAAGTGTTCACTGATGTGTCAGTTAAGATTGTAAAAAAAGGTATAGTTATTCGGAGAATAAATATTCTTTTAAAAGAAATAAAAGAACTTAAAAGGTTTTATCTTTTAGAACTATTTTTCTTTGTACACACATATAATGTATTGGTGAAATCCTGTATTACACTTGGAGGTACTTTTATGTTAGAGGGAAAAGGAAAAGAAGAACAAGATGAAATAGAAGAACTCAAAACATATTCCATTGAAGAATATGTAAAAATGAGAAAAGAAAAAAGTAAAGAACGAAACAAACATTATGAAGAAAAACTAAAAGTACTAAAAGAGAAAACAGATCGTTTGAAAAAACAAATAGATTATGAGTGAAGCACTATCTAACAAGAAGAAAGAAATGTTATGACATGCAACTAAAGTTTGCAAGTCCTACCATCTTTTCTTCTTGACGATAGTGTTTTTTTTATTACTCTACATAACAGAAAGAATGTAATTACTTAGTACTTAAGGATTTTTTGGCTTTTTATATATTTTTGGCGTTTGCTAGTTTTAGGGGGAATGTTTTATGGATTGGGATGGTTTTTTATTTATTGGTCCACCAACAGTAATGGGATTGGTTTTTTTCTATTTTCTGTTTAGAAGTGTTTTGAAAGATGAAGAGGAAGAAGAAAATTTAAAATAAATATATTTTAGGAGGTGAGGGAATTGGAATTTAAGTTGTTTACAAAAGAAGAAATCGAACAATTAAGTATAGAAGAGTTATTGTCATATCTATTAAGTTCTTTAACTGACATAAATCCTTTTCGTACAAAGGAATTTTCATTGGATGAAGAAGAATTAGGGGATTATTATACAATCGATTTTGATCAAATAAAGAGTCATTTGAAATATTCGGAGGATTACAGTGTATTAGAGTTTCCGATAGTAGATGATCGTCAGGAACGTAGTGTATTTAGTAAGTCGATAAAGGATTATTTTACTCCACTTGGATTTTTTAATTTTACAAAGTGTACATACAAACAAAAACCATTAGGTCTCGTAGATATAAATATGTTCATCTATGGTATGGAAAGAAAATCAAATGCTTTTAAGCACCCACATTATCAAAAAGTGTTTGAAAAAGAGGAAAATCTAGCATTTGATTTCACGAATAAGAAATATGTCCGTGCGGACAAAGAAAATCCAAATAATGAACATTCTCAAATATATAAAGAACGCTTAGAATTGCTACATTTTTGTTTGGGGAAAGTGAAAAAATATTATTTTAAAACGTATTTTCCTGTCTTCTTATCATTCATACATGAAAGTCGTCCAGATGCAGAATATCGACATGCGGTTGAATATGTGGAACAGTATAAAAATTACTTAGAAAATTACTTTGAAAATGGTGTATCGTGCTTGTTAATTTTCTCTGATATTTCAGTTGGAGAGTACATGCAATTGAAACTACATGCTAAGAAGCTATTAAAAATATTGAATCATATAGAAGATTCGCTGAAAAAGGTAAAGAAAGAAGAGAACTTTTCATTTGCCGATTATGTACAATTGAAACATACAGAAGAATATCAAATATTTGAGGAAATGCGCGATTTAATTAATCATTTGGAGAACTTCAAAACACCTAGAAAAAAACAACAAAATAAGGTGTTTGAATGGGGTTATATTGGCATTGATAAAGAGACACAAGAATTGTTCCCTAACATTTCCGAGGTGGAAAGACGAAGATATTTTACAGAAGAACATTGGGACGAGATCAAAGAGGATCAAATGCGAAAAGAATATTATGAGTTCCAATTAAATAAAGAAACGAACAAGGAAACAGAAGGAACAACGGAAGTTGTTCCAGTAGAAGAAGTTGTGCAGCAAGATGAAATTATCTCTGAAAAATATCCATTCTTACGAAGACAACATTTAGAAGACTTGAAATCGTTGAATCATGGTGATAAAAAGTTGTATATCGGTACTTTGTGTAAAAACAAGAACGTTGATAAAAATGTTTATTTGTATTTGATGGACAATGTTCAAAATATCAAAGAAATCTTGTAAGGACGTGCATTTGCACGTTCTTTTTTTTTACACAAACTCGAAAATAAAAGTATCATCTAAGTAATATTTTTTATTTGTAAATCGAATGCCATTTTGATTTACCGTTTTGTTCCTGCCAGAATAAAACACTTCTTTTGACGAACCGCAAGTTTGTTGAAAACCAACCAAACAAAAAACGAAATTATTATTTGAATTTGATAACAGTGACGTACATTCATTGAATCAATAAGGAAAAAAATAAAAATCAGGAGGATTTAATCATGTTTGAGCTCTTTTTTAGTAATTCGTAACATAAGTTTTTAAGGTAACAAATTTTAAGGTATTTGTTTTGTCATTCTAGACGTGGAATGAGGTTTGAATGGTTTAGTATTCGAAAGGACGAGATAAGCTTTTATTTGACGAAATATGAAGCGAATTTTTGCAACCTGGAGAAACATAAGCATTACAAATCAAAAATTAAAATTGGAGGAGATAATTTAGGGGAAAATTGATTTGAATTGTTGTTGGAAGTAGTTGTAGCGTAAATCTTAATTTGTTTTTAACGATCAAAGGTTCTGAAGACATGCCTGAGCGGTCTATAAAAATCCTCAGCTCTGTGAGTTGCTTACGGCTCCGAAAATATATGTAGATTCAAGTGACTGGTGAACACTTGTCTTAGTCATCCTAGATTTTTTGGGATAGGCGTTCGCAACAACCTTATTAATTCCGTACCACTTCATCTTTTATTTTTGCTAATCGTGAGGAAAACATTTACGGTTATCGAAGATAACCGATGAATAAGCGGGATAACGGGTGGCGTTAGACTCACGCACGAGTCATTAGGAATCTATTGATCTAGCTGTTTTGGTTTTTATGTTTTGGTGTTTTAATCTTGGTCTTGTTCTTTTGAACTTGGTCTTGGTTTTATTCTTTCGATCTTACGATCTTAGGTCTCAGAAGAAGGTTCTGTCGGTGTATGTCCAGAGAAATTGAGGGACGGGAGCGGAATCAGCGAGGAAGGCCCGTAAAATTTCGAAGACTAAACACTGACAGAACCATTCTTCAGCAGAAAATCAAATTTAAGATTACTTTGTCACGCTCATTTTGAGTGAAATCCGATCTTTTCTTTTCGTTTTTGTCTTTTAATCTTTTTCTTTTTGGAGGTGATAATATGAATTTTAAAAAGAGTGATAAAGTATGGGAATGGTTAGATAAGCAGCATGTTGGTTTTTCAGATAGAAAAAAGGAAAACAAAAGTGGTTTGGCTGATAGAACCGTTGCAAAGTATAAGACGGATTTTAATCGTATGATGAAGATGGTGGAAGCTGAAACAGGGAAAAGCGATCCAATGAAAGTCAGGCCCAATGATGTTTATCAAGTAATCGATAAGTTAATTGGGGAATACCATGCAGGAGCAACGGAACACGCTTCTTTTTTAAGAAGCGTGGATGATTCACTTCATGCTTTTAAAGAAGCCAGCAAGGCTTCTGGGGTGTTTAAACGAGAAATTAGACTAGGAGATAAGCGGAAAATATCGGAAAAATTGAATGAAGAAAAGGTGTTTCGAAAAGCAGAACATTCCACTGTATTAAAAGGAAATAGAGATGACTTAGAAAAGGTAATTGGAGAGCTAGGTAAAATGAAATCGCCATATGCTAAGGTGGCAATCGATGTGTTGCGATTAGAATTTTCAACAGGAAGACGAATCTCGGCAGTTTTGCGAAGTAAAGTTGAAAACTATGATAAAGAAATGGAACAGTATCATACACTTGGTGATAAAGGTGGAAAAGACAATACTTCTTACTTTTTAACAAAAGAAGCAAGAGAGGTATTAGATCGAGTAACGGAAGGCAAAAAAAAAGGCGATATGATGTTTAAAATGCCATATGCACAAAACAAAGATAAAAAAGGGCAAGATAGATCGGTCGAGAATATGAGGAAATACGTTTCTCGATTAATCACGACTGCATCCAAACGTGCGGGTGTGAATCAAGGTAAAAAGACGTTTTCATCTCATAGTTGTCGAAAAGGATTTGCGATTGAAAGAGCAATTGATTACTCCAAGTTGTCACCAGAGCAGCGTAAAGCTGAACTGGAAAGAAGACGTTCATTAGACCCGAAATTTGATGCTCAATTGGATAAGGTATTGAAGAATATAAAAGATAAATTCAAAAATGAAGCAAAAGCCGAACTAAGGGAATTTACAGATCAAGAGATTCTTAGACTGTTGGTAAGCAGTGATATTAACCACAGTCGCCTGGACGTAATCAGATATTATCTATCTGATGAGTATTGGGAAGGAACAGGTTTTTAATGTGGGGAATCATGACGAATACAAGGGAATCCGTGAGGATTCTCTTTTGAATTAAAGGTGAAATAAAATATAATAAAGAAATATAAAATAATATATAGAATACTAACTTAGGATTAAACTTAGTACAAGTTCGTTCCAGGTTTGAGTTAAACCGCTCTAGATCAAGGTTAATTCAATTCCAGGTTTAAAAGTTGGAGGTGAAATTCTTGGATGAAAACAAAGAATTTACACAAAAGGAAGTTAGTGAGATTACAGAGTTAAGTAGTGATTTGTTACGAATATATGAGAAAGAATTCAATCTAAATATCAAGAGGACAAAAGGGAATCATAGACGGTATTTGCAAGAAGACATAAATAAATTCATCACAATAAAAAAAATGATTCAAGATCAAAATCTGTCTTATAAACAAGTGCGAAGTTATTTGAATGGCGAAGACATTCGTCCTGCTTTGGAAGACCACAAAGTTGTTTCCAATTTGGAAAAAATGATGATGGAACAAAAAGAATTGATTCAAGATTTATCAATCAAATTGGAGCAAAGTATGACATTGCAGCTGGCGATGTCACAACAAATGCAAGAACTAAAACAAGAAAAACAACAACTCGAACAAATTGTAGAAAGTAGAAACCAAGTATTGATTGATACTTTGATTCAAGAAAAAAGAAAAGATCGAGAAGAACGAAAAGAGAAGAAATCGTTTTTTAAAAGGCTTTTGGGTAACTAACCAGGCGCTTCATTGGAGTGGGACATTGGCTATACAACATGCAATGTAGATGCTCGTTGTCAATACAGGTCCATCGTATTGATCAATGAGAAGCGTTGCATGTTAGCCTTGTTTGGCGTTGCCAATCCATTGCGCCGTCATCGTGATTTCATCAAAAAATTAATGTTTCGTAGTTTTTCGGAAAAAACGGGATTCATGCATTTGCGTGAATCCCGTTTTTATGAGGTTTTTGAGTTCTTCTTTTTTATTTGTAAAGATTTGAAAATGAAAAACGAATGTTTTTGTAAAAAAGTACAAAAAGAAAGTAATGTATTTTTGTATATTTTTTCATAGTTTGTAATCAAATAAAATTGCAAAAAGATACAAATTGCAATTAAATAAAATTTTATTTTATTACAATTTGTATTTATTTACAATTTCATAAAATACTATTTTATATTTTATGAAATTGTAAAAGAAAATAATTTGTAACTTGTTACAAATTGATACTTGTTACAAATTGCAAAAAGTAAATAAATACAATTTGTATTTCGTTACAAATTGATATAAGTTATAAATTGTAACTTATTATAAAATATTATAAAGTGCAAAAAGTAATAAAATGAAAAATACAAAGTATACTTTTTGTATTTTTGTACAAAAAGTATAGATAATTCATTTTGTATTTTGTTACAAAATGAAAAAGTTATAAATTTTATTTTATAACAAAATGAAAAATAAATAGTTTATAAACATTGATTTATCAATGTTTATGTCTGTTTCTTACTTTGTATTCAAATGCAAAAAGGATGAAAAATATACAAAAAATAAAAATAAATAAAAGGATTTTCTTTTTGTATTTCTAATACTATATACGATGAAAACGTTTTGTGTTTTGTTACAAAAACAAACGAAAATTATTTGCAGAAAACTTGAAATAGTTTTCAAAATGAGTTATATTGAGTATAAGAGATTCGGGAAAACGTTTTGTAAAAATAGGAGGAATACAAATTATGAATAATGAAAAATTGTATGAGAAAATCGTAAAAATCGAAGATTTAGGGAAAAAGGTAGAAAAAATCGAAAAGTTGAAAGAGGCAAAATTTGGAAGTGATGAAGCAATCGAAGTTTTCTTAGAACTGGAGTATGACGTTCAAACGATTTTGAACATGTGGGAAATCCAAAAAGATTTACTTACAATCCAACAAGCAGTAGACATGTTAAATGACGCTTTAAAAGGTAAGGAAACATGGAGTTATGATAAAGTATTCCGTTATTTAAACGATAATAAGAAAACGAATGGGAAAATACCTTCAATCAAGATCAAAAACGAACGTAGAATCAAACGTAGTGATTTAGAGAACTTCATCGAAGAACGTACATTAACGAAGGAAGATTATAAACAGAAATACAAAGATTTAATGACAAAAAACGGTAAAGAAATTATCCTTCTAAGCCAAATGCGCGATGAATTGGACAAGAAGGTAAAAGTATTAGAAGAAGAAAACAAACAAAAAGACGAGAGAATGAAAGAATTGGAAGAACAATTAAAATTGTTACAACCTAAACCTAAATCAAGAACTCGTTCAAAGGTTAAAGAAGAAACTGGAAAGGTTGAGTAATCTCAATCTTTCCATGCTCGAAAAAAATTTTAATCAGACCTTGTTTTCATTTTTTGGACCGAGTACATTACAGGTAGGGTTTAAAGGTTCTTCCAATCCAAACAAGGTTTTCAGGTTTTAGTGTTGATCGGAGGTGATAGTCGTGATCAAATGTAAAAACTGTGGGAATGAGATAGATGAAGAATATGTAACAATGTGTTATATCTGTGAAACAGATATATATGAACAAACAGAAATATGTGAGTTTTGCGGGAAAGAAGTTCCAACAGACCAATTACTTTGTGATTGTCTGAAAGACTTGTAATTTTTTTATACATATTGTTTCTCAAAGGTTTGCCTTTAGTAAAGTCCTTGGGACTCTAAGGGCGAAACGCAACAATAAGGGGTTGTAGCGTCTCAAAGGTACGTTTCAAATAGGAGGATAAAAATGATATACGGTTATGCGCGAATTTCGAGTTCGGACCAACGATTGGACTCTCAGTTAATGTTATTAGAGAAGTTTGGTTGTGACGAAATTGTACAAGAAGTCATCACAGGGATTGCAGAAGAAAAAGA
>WPCH01296820.1_pt1 | contig 11964 bp, 9 predicted proteins | sample 5399881 | NCBI WGS metagenome assembly WPCH01 (sample SAMN12869468, study PRJNA574797) | sludge metagenome | isolation source: wastewater treatment of pH5 | place: China:Beijing | collected 2019-05-20 | reverse complement strand
CACGGCATCGAGCGCCGCCTGGGCGACCCCAAGGACTTCGTGCTCCACGACGCCTCGGGCCTGCCGGTGATCGGCCTGCCCCCGGACGACGAGGAGGAGGCCGCCACCCTGCGCTGGCTGCCGATCCTCCACGAGGGGGAGCGGGTCGGCACCCTGGGCTACCGCCCGCCGGAACAGCTGATGGCGCGCATGGACCATATCTTCCTCTCCCGCCAGCAGCGCAACCTGGCGATCATCGTCGGCTCCCTCGGCGTCGCCTCGCTGCTGCTCGCCGGCGGGCTCTCCTGGTGGCTGGGGCGGCGTACCCGCAGCATGGCACTCGCCACCCGCCGCCTCACCGAGGGCGACTACAGCATCCGCCTGCCGGAGCGCGGCCAGGACGAACTGTCACGGCTCTCCCGGGACTTCAACGTGCTGGCCGCCACCCTGGAGGCGAGCCGTGAGGCACGCAGCCGCTGGGTCTCCGACATCGCCCACGAGCTGCGCACCCCGCTGGCCGTGCTGCGCGGCGAGATCGAGGCGATGCAGGACGGCATCCGCCGCCTCGATCAGGACAGCCTGCACTCCCTGGCCCAGGAGGTGGGCCAGCTCGAGCGGCTGGTGGCCGACCTGCGGCTGCTCTCCCAGAGCGACGCCGGCGCCCTGGAGGTGCAGCTCGCCCCCATGGACCTGGCCGAGAGCCTGCTCTCCCGGCTGGAGGAGGCCGGCGGCTGGCTGGCCGACAGCGGCATCACCCTGGAGACCCGGATCGGCGCGGGCGCCTGGATGCGCGGCGACGTCCAGCGCCTGCGCCAGCTCTGGAACAACCTGCTCGACAACACCTGCGCCTATACCCGGGCCCCGGGCCGGCTGCGCGTGAGCCTGGACGCCTCGTCCACCGGCACCCGGGTGACCTGGGAGGACAGCGCCCCGGGCGTCCCCGATGGCGAACTCGACCGGCTGACCGAGCGCCTCTTCCGGGTGGAGGGCTCCCGCAACCGCGCCAGCGGCGGCAGCGGCCTTGGCCTCTCCATCGCGGCGGCCCTGGTCAAGGCCCACGGCGGCAGGATGCACGCCTCGCCCTCGGCGCTGGGTGGGTTATGCTGGACGCTCACCTTTCCGCCGCTTGACGATGACCGCTTCAGGGAGGAGACCGCATGACAACGCAGGCACACGAGGGACAGCAGGTCCTGATCGTCGAGGATGAGCCCAAGATCGCCCGGCTGGTGGCCGACTACCTGGAGGGAAGCGGCTTCGCCACCCATCACCTGGACCACGGCGACAGCGTGCTTCCCTGGCTGACCGAGGGGCGCCAGGCCGGCCAGGGCCCGGACCTTGTGCTGCTGGACCTGATGCTCCCCGGCACCGACGGCCTGACCCTCTGCCGGGAGCTCCGCCAGCGCTGGCCGTCGCTGCCGGTGATCATGCTCACGGCCCGGGTCGAGGAAGTGGATCGCCTGCTGGGCCTGGAGCTGGGCGCCGACGACTACATCTGCAAGCCCTTCAGCCCCCGGGAGGTGGTGGCTCGGGTCAAGGCGGTGCTGCGCCGCAGCCAGGCCGCCGATGAGCCCCTCGACGGCGCGGCGAGCGACCTGGTGCTCGACGAGGAGGGCTGGCGGGCGATGGCCGACGGCCAGGACCTGGGGCTCACCGCGGTGGAGTTCCAGCTGCTCAAGGTGATGATGCACGCCCCGGGGCGGATCTTCTCCCGGGACCAGCTGATGGATCACATGTACCGCGACCACCGCATCGTCTCCGAGCGCACCGTGGACAGCCATGTGAAGAAGCTGCGCCGCAAGATCAGCGAGGTGTGGCCGGAACGCGAGGTGATCCGCTCGGTCTACGGAGTGGGCTACAAGTACCAGCCCGAGGCATAGCCGCGACGCCTCATGCACCACCTTTGCACGATCGCTGCACCCGGCTTGCACCGCGTCGGGCGAGACTGGAACCATCAACCCTAGGCCCGAAGGAGTGACCCCATGAAGATGACCGTTTCCCGCAAGCTGCTGGCGCCGGCCCTGCTCGCCATCGCCATCGCCCCCCTGGCGCTCTCTGCCACCGCCGCCCCCGGCATGGGCGAGGGCGCCTGGGCCGAGAAGCGCCAGCAGTGGCACCAGGAGCATGCCGAGCGCAAGGCCGAGCAGCGACAGGCGATCTTCGAGCGCGCCGGCATCGACGAGGCGACCCGCGAGGCGCTGGACGAGGCACGGACCGAGCACCGCGAGGCGATGCGCCAGCTCCACGAGCAGCACCAGGAGCGCCTGGCCGAGATCCTCGACGACGACCAGCGCGCCGCCCTGGAGGAGGCGCGCCGCGAGATGCGCGAGGAGCGCCGCACCGAGATGATGGAGCAGCGCCGCGCCACCATGCAGGAGCGCCTGGAGGCGCTGGTGGATGAGTGGGGCCTCTCCGACGAGGAGCGCGAGGCGCTGCGCGAGACCCGCGAGGCGATCTACGCCGACATGGCCGAGCTGCGCGACCGCGACTTCGACTCCCGCAGCGAGCGCCGCGACGCCATGCTCGAGATGCGCGACCGCCACCAGGAGGCGCTAGCCGAGCTCCTCAGCGAGGAGCAGCTCGAGGAGCTGCGCGAGACCATGATGCAGCGCGGCGATGGCAAGGGCTATCGCGGCCAGAGCATGAAGCGCGGCAACTGACGCACCGCCACCGGCAGCGATGGCCGCCGGCCCAGGCCGGCGGCAGCTGAGAAACGCTCCACCCCGGACCCGACGCCCTGCGTCGGGTCCGCTCGTTTCCGGGCCTCAGCCGTAGAGCACCCCCGGCAGCCAGAAGACGATGCCCGGCACCATGTAGAGGATGAACATGGCCAGGAACACCATCAGCAGGAAGGGGGCGATGCCGATGAAGATGTCGTTGAGCTCGATCCCCTTCGGCGCGATGCCCTTCAGGTAGAAGGCCGACATGGCCATGGGAGGCGTCAGGAAGGAGGTCTGGATGTTGAGCGCCACCAGCACGCCGAAGAAGAGCGGATCGATGCCGAACATGTGCAGCAGCGGCAGGAAGATCGGCACGAAGATGATGATGATCTCGGTCCACTCCAGGGGCCAGCCGAGAATAAAGATCATCAGCTGGGCCAGCAGCAGGAACTGCAGCGGCGTCAGCGAGAGCCCGCTGATCCAGTGCTCGATCAGCGAGTGGCCGTCGAGCAGCGAGAACACCGACGAGAAGATCCAGGAGCCCACGAACCGCCAGCAGACCATGGCGCTGGTGCGCGCAGTGAGGAACACCGCCTCGCGCAGCCGGGCGAAGGTCAGCTGCCGGTAGATGGCCGCCAGGAGGATCGCGCCGAGGGCCCCGATGCCCGCGGCCTCGTGGGGGGTAGCCAGGCCGAACAGGATCGCCCCCAGCACCGCCATGATCAGCACGAAGAGCGGCACGAAGGAGGTCAGAAGCCCCCAGTAGACCTGGCCCAGCGGCACGTCGAGCCGCTCCGCCGAGAGCCTGGGCGCCACCTTCGGGTTGAGCATCGCCCGGCCCATCACGTAGAGGATATAGAGCCCCGCCAGCAGCAGCCCCGGGATCAGCGCCGCCGCGTAGAGCCGCACCACCGAGACCCCGGCCATGGCGCCGTAGAGGATCAGCATGATGCTCGGGGGGATCAGGATCCCGAGGCACCCCCCGGCGCAGATCACCCCGCTCGACATCCGCTTGTCGTAGCCCGCGTTGAGCATGGCCGGCAGCGCCAGCAGCCCCATCAGGGTGACCACCGCCCCCACGATGCCGGTTGCCGTGGCGAACAGCGCGCAGGTGATCAGGCTGGCCACGGCCAGCGACGCCGGCATGCCCCGGGCTGCCAGCTGCAGGCTGGAGAACAACCGATCGAGGATGTTGGCCCGCTCCACCATGTAGCCCATGAAGAGGAACAGCGGCACGGCGATCAGCACGTCGTTGGACATCACGCCGTAGGCGCGCTGCACCAGCAGCGGGAAGATGATGTCGCCGATGGCGAAGTAGCCGAAGCCGATGCCCATGGCGATCAGCGTGAAGGCGATGGGGAAGCCGAGCATGATCAGGATGACGAGCATGCCCAGCATCAGGATGCCGATTTCCGGTTCACTCATGGGCGCGTCTCTCCTGAATCCTGCTGGGCGGCCCTGACCTCGGCCTCCTTGTTGACCGGAATGGCGATCTCCTCGACGTCACCCAGGCGGTGTGGCCAGCTGCCGTGCTTCAGGCAGACCAGACAGCGGGCCACCTCGGCGAGCCCCTGCAGGGCGAGCATTGCCGCACAGGCGGGGATCACGAACTTGTAGGGCCAGATCGGCGGCCCCCCGGGAGTGAAGGAGCTGTGTTCGTTCTGGCGGAAGGAGATGGCGAAGAAGTCCCAGCCGTAGAAGAGCAGGGCCAGGATGCCCGGGTAGAAGAACACCAGGTAGAGCGCGAGCTCGAGCCTGGCCTGGACACGCACCGGGAAGTAGCGGGAGACCACGTCGGCTCGCACGTGGGCGTTGTGGGCCAGGGCATAGGCCCCGCTCATCATGAACAGGGTGCCGTAGAGCATGTAGCTGGTGTCGTAGGCCCAGGTGGTGGGGGCCCCCAGGGCGTAACGCATGAAGACCTCGTAGCTCACCACGAAGGTCAGGATCAGGATCGCCTAGGCGAACAGCTTGCCCACCCAGGTGCTGAGATGATCGATCATAAAGATGAGGCGCATGGCAACCTCTCACCACCGCTGGCCGCCCCCTCCGGTGCGGCCAGCGGGAATCGGGGCCCGGCGCCCTCCTGGTGCCGGGACGGACGGGGCCGGCGGCAAGCGCCGGGCACCGCTACAGGAGGGTGGAGGTGTCGGTGGGGGACTTGCCGTAGAAGTGCCGGTAGGCGGGCTCCTTGGGCGTGTTGCCCTCCAGGTGGAAGCCCACCACCCGCTCGCAGTAGGCGCGCTGGTGATCGACCACCTTCTTGAAGAACTCGTTGCTGGACTCACGCTCGATGACCGCGTCCCAGGCCTCGAGCTGCGCCTGCAGCACCGAGTCGGGGGTGATGTAGGTCTGCACCCCCTGCTCATCGCGCATGGCGTTGAGGTCGCGGGGATAGCGCTCCATGGCCTTCCAGTACATCTCCGACGAGGCCGCCTTGGCGGCATACTCGAGGATCGCCTGGAACTCCTCGGGCAGGCTGTCGTGCCTGTTCTTGTTGAACATGATCTCGAACGCCTCGCAGTCCTGGTGGTAGCTGCGCAGCATCCAGGTCTTGCTGACGTCGGGGAAGCCGAGCAGCCGGTCCGAGGAGGGGTTGTTGAACTCGGCGCCATCGAGCAGGCCGCGGTCCATGGCCGGCACGATGTCGCCGCCGCCCATGATGGTGACCGCCGCGCCGAACTCGTTCATCAGGTCGGCGCCCAGCCCCACGGTGCGGTACTTGAGGCCGCGCAGGTCATCGGCGCTGGTGATCGGCTCCTTGAACCAGCCCAGCGCCTGGGTGGGCATCGGTCCGGTCTGGTAGCCCACCAGCGGCAGCTCCAGCATCTCCAGCAGCTCGGCATAGAGCTCCTTGCCGCCGCCGGTCCAGAACCAGGCGAGGAACTGGTGGGCGTCCCAGCCGAAGGGCGGGGGGTGCCGAACAGCGAGAAGGCCTTGTGCTTGCCGTACCAGTAGGCCGTCACCCCGTGGCCGCCGTCCAGGGCGCCGGAGATCACCGCGTCCTGAAGTTGCAGGGCCCCCACCACCGCCCCGGCGGGCAGCAGGTTGAGGCGCAGCCGGCCGCCGGACATCTCGTTGACGATGCGTACGTAATCGGAGGCGAACTCGTGGAAGATGTCCTGGTTGGGCCAGGTGCTCTGGAAGCGCAGCGTGGTGGTCTGGGCCACCGCGACGCTGGGGAAGCCCACTGCCGCGGCGGCACCGACCGCGGCGGCGGAACCGGTAAGGAAGCGGCGCCGAGTGGTGGACAGGGGCGCCTGGACCTCCGGGGAGGGCGCTGTCTGGCCAGCATCGCTGGCGGGGGTCTTGTCATGAGCCATCGGAATCTCCGGTTCTGCTTGTCGTTGTTGTCTACCCGCCGGGCTGGCGGCAACCGCTCCTGTCCGAGGCTTCCTGCAGTGGTGCTGCTCTCCTGAGCCCTCCCTGTCACCGTCGGTCACTGAAGATATAGCCCGATGACATGAAAAAGGCGCCGCTCGCTTCCACGGACTCTCACCGGACTTCAACTCAAGGTTGCAGTGCCGCGTCGGAGTGCGTATTTTATTTGAATGTTCATTCAATAAAGACTCCCGGCGCTGGCGTGCTCTCGATTGTGCGGAACAATCAACAGTGCGTCCCGGGAGGCCGACGCCCATTCACCGCACAGGAGTCCGCCTGCCCATGGCGAATCCCCCCTCCCCCGACACCTCCCGGGACCGGCTCAACCCCGTGGTCTTCCACGGCAGCGTGGCCGGCATCCTGGTCTTCCTCGTTGTCACCCTGCTCTTCACCGAACAGGCCGGCGCCTTCTTCGATGCCGGCCTGGCCTGGGTCAGCCGGACCTTCGGCTGGTACTACATGCTGGCCGTGGTCGCCTATCTGGTCTTCGTGGTGCTGATCGGCGGCTCCCGCTTCGGCAGCATCCGCCTCGGCCCCGACCACTCCCGGCCGGAGTTCTCGCTGCTCTCCTGGTCGGCGATGCTGTTCGCCGCCGGCATCGGCATCGACCTGCTGTTCTTCAGCGTCGCCGAGCCGGTGGCCCACTACCTGGCACCGCCCGACCTGACGCCGGAGAGCCAGGAGGCCATGCGCAATGCCGTGGTGCAGACCTACCTGCACTGGGGACTCTCCGGCTGGGGCCTCTATGTGCTGATGGGCATGGCGCTGGCCTACTTCAGCTATCGCCACCGCCTGCCGCTGGCGATCCGCAGCGCGCTCTATCCGCTGCTGGGCAAGCGCATCCACGGCCCCATCGGCAGCGCCGTGGACATCACCGCGGTGATCTCCACGGTATTCGGCATCGCCACCAGCCTCGGCATCGGCGTCATGCAGCTCAACTACGGGCTGGCCTACATGTTCGACGTGCCCGAGAGCCTCTCGGTGCAGGTGATCCTGATCGGCCTGGTGGTGGTGCTGGCCACCATCTCGGTGGTCAGCGGCGTGGAGAAGGGCATCCGCCGCCTGTCGGAGTTCAACATGCTGCTGGCCCTGGCGCTGCTGCTGTTCGTGCTCTTCCAGGGCCATACCCTGACGCTGCTCGACATGATGGTGAACAACGCCGGCGACTACCTGGCCGGCTTCGTGGCCAAGAGCTTCGATACCTACGCCTTCGCCGGCGACGAGGCCAACGAGTGGAAGATGTGGTGGACCATCTTCTTCTGGGGCTGGTGGATCGCCTGGACCCCCTTCGTGGGGCTGTTCCTGGCACGCATCTCCCGCGGGCGTACCATTCGCGAGTTCGTCGCCGGCGCCCTGCTCATCCCGCTCACCTTCATGATGGTCTGGATGTCGGTGATGGGTAACAGCGGCATCGATCTGGTGGCCAACCAGGGCGTGGTGGAACTGGGCGAGCAGGCCCTGAGTACGCCTCAGACCACCCTCTACACCCTGCTCGAGCACTACCCCTGGATCGGCGTGACCGCCGCGGTGGTCACCGTGCTCGGCATCGTCTTCTTCATCACCTCGGCGGACTCCGGCGCCCTGGTGCTGGCCAACTTCACCTCGCTGCTCTCCGACGTGAACCACGACGCCCCGGTGAAGCTGCGGGTCTTCTGGTCGGCGGTGATCGGCCTGGTGACCGTGGCCCTGCTGATGGCCGGGGGGCTGGCCGCCCTGCAGAGCGCGGTGGTGATCACGGCCCTGCCCTTCTCGCTGGTGATCTTTGCCATCATGGTCGGCATGCTCAAGGCGCTGAAGCTCGAGGGCAGCAAGGCCGAGGCAAGGCGCCAGGTCAGCGGCACCGCCCCCGGCGGCGACTGGCGCGAGCGCCTCGACCGGGCGCTGGACACCTCCAGCCGCGCCGGGGCCGAGGCGAGCATCGAGCACGCCATCCGGCCGGCCCTGACCCAGTTCGCCCAGGAGCTTGCGAGCCGCGGGCAGGAGGCCACGGTGACCGAGGAGCCGCTGGAGGGCGAGCCGCTCCCCCGCCTGACCCTGCAGGTGACGCTGGAGAACGCGGCCGCCTTCGTCTACCAGGTCTGCCCCCATCGCATGCGCACCCCGAGCTTCCTGCCGGTGGACGACGACTACTACGTGCGCCTCGACGTCTTCCTCGCCGAGGGCGGCACCGGCCAGGACCTCAACGGCTACACCCGCGGCCAGGTGATCGGCGACGTGCTCTCCGAATACGAGCGCCACCTGCACTTCCTGGCCCTGGCCGGCGAGAGCGGTCAGGTGCAGGCGATGCCCGGCGCCATTGGCGACCTCCCCGACGACGCCACCCGGGAGTAGGCCGAAGGCGCCCCCGAAGGCCTATATCGACGCCTTCGGGGGCCCGGCGCGGCAGGGTCCTGCGACCTTGGCAGGCTTGCCGCAGCGCAGCGGGAGGGCGTAATGTGAGAGCTCAAGCTCTTTAGCAAGCGAAGGAATTGCCATGTCCCGCCGCTCCCCCCTGGCAGGCTATCGCCTTCCCGTTCCCGGCAGCGCCCTGGTGGCGGCCTGGCGAGCGGGATACGGGCTTGCGGAACTGCGCCGCGACCTGATGGCCGGCCTGACCATCGGCATCGTGGCCGTGCCGCTCTCCATGGCCCTGGCCATCGCCACCGGCGTCCCGCCCCAGCACGGCCTCTACACCGCCATCGTGGCCGGGGCCATCATCGCCCTCACCGGTGGCTCGCGCTTCAATATCTCCGGCCCCACCGCGGCCTTCGTGGTGATCCTCTTCCCCATCGTGGCCAGCCACGGACTCGGGGGCCTGCTGCTCGCCACCCTGATGGCGGGCCTGATCCTGACGGCCCTGGGGCTGGCCCGGCTGGGCAGCCTGATCCAGTTCGTGCCCTACCCCGTGGTGCTGGGCTTCACCGCCGGCATCGCCGTGGTCATCGCCCTGCTGCAGCTTCCCGACTTCCTGGGGCTGGCCGGGGTCGAGCTCGGCGACAGCACCCCGCACAACCTGGCCGCCATCGTTCACGCCCTGCCGAGCCTGGCCCCGGCGGAGCTCGGCATCGGCCTGGTGACCCTGGCCACCCTGATCCTCTGGCCGCGGCTGAAGCTCCCGGTGCCGGCCCCCCTGGTGGGGCTGGTGGTCGGCACCCTGGCGGCCCTGGCGGTGAGCGCCGCCGGCGTCGAGGTCGCCACCATCGCCTCGCGCTTCAGCTGGGAGCTCCAGGGCCAGAGCGGCAGCGGCATTCCCCCCTTCGTCCCGAGCCTGGCGCTGCCCTGGCGGCTGCCGGGCCCCGACGGCACGCCCCTGACAGTGGACTTCGCCCTGATCCGCGAGCTGCTGGGCCCGGCCCTGGCCATCGCCATGCTGGCGGCCATCGAGTCGCTGCTCTGCGCGGTGGTGGCCGACGGCCTGACCCGCACCCGTCATGACCCCAATGCCGAGCTGGTGGGTCAGGGCCTGGGCAACGTGGTGGCCCCCTTCTTCGGCGGCATCACCGCCACCGCCGCCCTGGCGCGCACCGCCACCAATATCCGCAGCGGCGCCGTGTCACCGGTGGCCGGGGTGGTCCACGCCCTGGTGGTGCTGCTGGCCGTGGTGCTGCTCGCCGGCGTGCTGGGCCATGTGCCCATGGCGGCGCTGGCCGCGCTGCTCTTCATCATCGCCTGGAACATGAGCGAGGCCCGCCACTTCGTGCACACGCTGAAAAGCGCGCCGGGCAGCGACGTGGCGGTGCTGGTGATCTGCTTCGCCCTGACCGTGATCTTCGACATGGTACTGGCGGTGGCGGTGGGCATGGGGCTGGCCGCGGCGCTGTTCATCCGTCGCATGGCCAACCTCACCGAGGCGCGGCGGCTGCGCGGCGGCGAACACGAGGCCCCGCCGGCCCTGCCCCGGGGGGTCGCACTCTACGACATCAACGGCCCGCTCTTCTTCGGCGCCGCCGAGACGGCGATCTCGTCGCTGCGGGTGGTGGACCCGGACATGCGGGTCATGATGATCGACATGCGCGACGTGCCGAGCCTGGACGCCACCGCCATCGTGGCCCTCCAGGCGCTGGTGGAGGAGCTGCGCGCCGAGCGGGTCGGGGTGATCTTCGTCGGCCTGCCGTCACGCATGGTGCTCAAGCTCAAGCGCGCCGGGCTTCGCCGCGAGCCGGGTCGGCTGGCCATGGTCGCCGGCCAGGCCCACGCCGGCCGCCTGGCCGAACGCTGGCTGGCCTTGGAGGCGCGACACCATGGGTAAGTCCCTATCCCCGCTGCAGGTCACTCGCTGGCTCAACGTCGACACCCGTCAGGATCTGCAGGAGACCGATGCCAAGACAGCCAAAAGGGGCGCCGAAGCGCCCCTGGGACCGCTGGGCCGGTGACATCAGTCGGCCATATCGAGCACGATGCGCCCTTCGATCTTGCCATCGATCATGCGCTGGAAGACATCGTTGATGTTCTCCAGCCTGTCGGTGGCGACGGTGGCCTTTACCTTGCCCTCGCCGGCAAAGTCCAGCGCCTCCTGCAGATCCTGACGGGTGCCGACGATGGAGCCCCGCACGGTGATGCCGTTGAGCACGGTATCGAAGATCGGCAGCGGGAAGTCGCCCGGCGGCAGGCCGTTGAGCACCAGGGTGCCGCCGCGACGCAGCATGCGCTGGCCCTGATCGAAGGCTTTGGGCGATACCGCCGTGACCAGCGCCCCATGAGCGCCGCCGATCTCGCGCTTCAGGTAGTCGACCGGATCGGTCTTCATGGCATTGACAGTGACCGTCGCCCCAAGCCTTTCGGCCAACGCCAGCTTGCCGTCATCGATGTCCACCGCCGCCACGTTGAGCCCCATGGCACGAGCGTACTGCACGGCCATGTGGCCAAGCCCGCCGATGCCCGAAACCACCACCCACTGCCCTGGGCGAGTGTCGGTCATCTTGAGCCCCTTGTAGACGGTCACGCCGGCACACAGCACCGGAGCGATCTCTAGAAAGTCGACATTATCGGGCAGGAGGCCGACGAATCCCGCATCGGCCAATGTGTAATCGGCGAAGCCTCCGTTCACCGAGTAGCCGGTATTTTGCTGCGACTCGCACAGCGTCTCCCAGCCGCCCAGGCAGTGCTCACAGTGGCCACAGGCCGAATAGAGCCAGGGAACGCCAACACGATCGCCCTCCTTGACGTGTTTCACGCCCTCGCCGATGGCGACAATATGCCCGACGCCCTCGTGGCCGGGAATGAACGGCGGATTGGGCTTCACCGGCCAGTCACCGTGAGCGGCATGCAGATCGGTATGGCAGACGCCCGAAGCGGCCACCTTGACCAGGATCTCGCCCTTCTGGGGCCGAGGCGTCTCTACCTCCTCGATAGCCAAGGGCTCACCGAACTTGCGTACTACAGCGGCCTTCATCGTCTTGTCCATTAGCTTACTCCTGCTGTTGCTCGAGTGGAGAGCCCCTGTCGGGCTCGGGGCATCGCCCGGGGAACGAGGTGGTGGCCCACCCTCTGCTGGGAAAGGAGCGCCGCCCGGCGAATCCGGACGGCGCAAGGATCAGAAGAAGCCCAGCGGGTTGGTGTCATAGCTGACCAGCAGGTTCTTGGTCTGCTGGTAGTGCTCGAGTGCCACCTTGTGGGTCTCGCGGCCGACGCCGGACTTCTTGTAGCCGCCGAAGGCGGCGTGGGCCGGGTACTGGTGGTAGCAGTTGGTCCACACCCGGCCGGCCTGGATGCCGCGGCCCATGCGGAAGGCGACGTTGATGTCGCGGCTCCACACCCCGGCGCCGAGGCCGAACTCGGTGTCGTTGGCGATGGCCAGCGCCTCGGCCTCATCCTTGAAGGTGGTCACTGCCACCACCGGACCGAAGATCTCCTCCTGGAAGACGCGCATCTTGTTGTTGCCCTTGAGCAGGGTCGGCTGGATGTAGAAGCCCTTGTCGATGCTCGGGTCCAGGCTCTCCTTGTCGCCACCGGTGAGGAACTCGGCGCC
>WPCH01189206.1_pt1 | contig 11987 bp, 7 predicted proteins | sample 5399881 | NCBI WGS metagenome assembly WPCH01 (sample SAMN12869468, study PRJNA574797) | sludge metagenome | isolation source: wastewater treatment of pH5 | place: China:Beijing | collected 2019-05-20 | reverse complement strand
ACTCTTCGGCAAATAAAGACAGCTCTTGTTTTTGATGCATATTCATAAAAAGCACGTCACCCTTTCTCATTAACATAAGAGAATAGTAACGTGCTTTTAAGTTTAAGAATAGTCTAAATCCTTAAGTTGATGGATGTGTGGTATTTCCCCTCAAACATATTTTGAATATGAAACAGCTTTGGATATCAATCGTCTTTCAAAAAGTTTTCAAAAGGTAATTCATCGTCATCCAATGTTGCGAGCTGTAATTTTACCAGAGGGAAAACAGCAAATATTACAAAGCGTTCCTGATTACGAGATTGAAATAGTGAGTCTCATAGATTTAGATGATAGGAATCAACATGCTCGCTTACAAGAAGAGCGTTCTCGAATGACTAACCATGTATTCCCTTTGGGGCAATGGCCTTTGTTTGAATTGAAAGCTTTTCTTTTAAAAGAAGACACGTATTTATTATGTTTTCGATACGATGCTTTATTAATGGACGGAGCAAGCATGAACATTGTTGGACAGGATTTGTTGCATTATTATTATAAACCAAATCAAAAATTAGAATCTTTATCTTTTGATTTTCAAGATTATATGTTTATCTATGATGAAATGGAACAAAGCGAAGAATATAAAACAGCAAAAGATTATTGGACAAGTAAGCTTCCTGACTTTCCGTTTGCACCATCTTTGCTGTTAAAAAAGGATCCAGCAGAGATTGCTACTCCTAAATTCCAATCACTTACAAAAATCCTGGATAATAAAAAATGGACAAAGCTACGAAAGTTAGCACAAGAGAAAGAGGTAACGCCTTCCGCTCTACTTTGTACAATATATGGTGATGTGTTGGCACATTGGAGTAATCAACGTCGATTAGCAATTAACTTGACTGTATTTAACCGTTATCCTGTTCATGATGAAGTAGAACAGATTGTTGGAGATTTCACATCACTTATTTTATTGGATGTTGATGTAAAACCAGAGCAAACTTTCTTTACTAGAGTAAAAGAAACGCAAGCTACTTTATTAGATGGCCTTGAACATCGTCATTACGATGGAGTTAACTTTATTCGAGATTTTACTCGATATCATCAAATGACGCCAAAAGCAGTTATGCCAATCGTTTTCACCTCGATGTTAGCAGGTGCAGGTGCTTTCTCTTGGGAACAACTTGGTTCTCTTCGCTATATTCATGCTCGGACTCCACAAGTGTATTTGGATAATGTAGTAATTGAAAAAAATGGAGAGTTATTAATTAGCTGGAACTATGTTGAAGAGTTGTTTGATGTTGATGTAATAGAAGCAATGTTTTCCCAATTTGTTGACTTATTGGAACAATTGGTGAAACAAAGCGATATAACATCTTTGCAGATGAAAGAATCGGATCAAACTTTAATTAAGCAATACAATGAAACAACAGAAAAAATACCTTCAACTACTCTGTATCAATTATTTACAGACCAAGTAAAACGTACACCGGATGAAGTAGCAGTGGTATTTGAACAAGAATGGTTAACATACTCGGAACTTCATAAACGTTCTAATCAAATTGCCCACTTCTTAAAAGAGCAAGGTATTGGTCTAGGTGACAAAGTGGGTCTTTTAGCAAAAAGGCGAGTTGACACAATTGTTAATATGTTAGGTGTTTTAAAATCAGGTGCCGCTTATGTTCCGATTGATCCCGATCATCCTTTAGATCGCCAAACATATATTTTAAAAAATAGCTCATGCAAGCTTTTATTAGAACCTAGTCTTTATGAAGAAAATCATTTGTCATTTTATACAACAGAAGATATGCCCGCTATTGCTGGTCCAGAAGATATTGCCTATATTATATACACTTCAGGAAGTACAGGAAAACCAAAAGGAGTAATTATTACTCACCAAGCGGTTACAAATACTATTCAAGACATAAATCAAAAATATGAGGTGAATGAAGATGATCGTATTATTGGTATCTCTTCCATGTGTTTTGACCTATCTGTATACGATATTTTCGGAGCTTTAAGCACAGGTGCAATGTTAGTAATGATTCGTGATCCGAGAGACATGCAAGAATTAATCCGCACTGTCGAACGTAGAGGGATTACAATTTGGAATACAGTGCCTGCAATCATGGATTTGGCATTGGAGCAAGTAGGTTCTCATTTTGAATATCCTTCTTTACGTTTAGTTTTACATAGTGGAGATTGGATTCCGCTTTCTTTACCAGAAAAAATAAAACGACATTTTCCGATTGCAGAAGTAGTCTCACTAGGAGGGGCAACAGAAGCATCGATTTGGTCAATTTATTATCCGGTCAAACAGGTGGAATCACATTGGAATAGTATTCCATACGGGATGCCCTTGGCAAACCAAACGTATTATGTGTTGAACTATGAAAAGAAAATGTGCCCTGTTGGTGTAATTGGAGATTTATATATCGGGGGAGTGGGCCTTGCTAAAGGATATTTAAATGATGAAAAGAAAACAAATGAAGCGTTTGTGTCACATCCTGATTTTGGTCTTATATATAAAACAGGGGATTGTGGAAAAATGCATTCTGAGGGATATATTGAATTTTTAGGCCGCCAAGATTACCAAGTGAAAATTCAGGGATATCGAGTAGAGTTAGAAGAAATCTCTCATTGTCTTCTAACTTATAAACAAGTCGAACATGCTGTCGTAATTGATCAAACAGATGAGAACGGAATAAAATTTTTAGTTGCATATGTGGTAACTGAGCAAAATATTAGTACAACAGAACTACGAAAGCATTTGCAAGATCACTTGCCAGATTATATGATTCCTTCTTATTTTGTTTATTTGGACCAATTACCCCTGACTCCAAACGGGAAATTAGATAGAAAAGCGCTCCCTACTCCGGAGAAACAAAAAAATGAAGTATTTATTGCCCCAAAAACTGAAATGGAAAAAATATTAACTAGTATTTGGCAAGAAGTACTCAAAATAGATCAAGTTGGAGTAAATGATCATTTCTTCGCCTTAGGTGGAGATTCGATAAAAGCGATTCAAGTGTCCGTCAGACTGTATCGACAAGGATTCGAGCTTGAACCAAAAAATATATTTTCATTTCCTATATTAAGGGACATGGTTCAATTTGTTAAAAAGCTAGACCAGTTTTCAAGTTCACAAACAAATGATGTAAACATAATGAACGATAATAAAGCTACATTACTAAATGTTAAAGATAAACAACTTAATCAACATACACTTAACAAAATACAAGAAAAAATGCCGGATATAAAAATAGAACGTATTTACCCGTTAGCACCTTTCCAGGAAGTTATTTATGAGCATGCTACGAATGAACCTGATACAAATGCATATTTTGAACAAACAATTTGGGCACTTGAGGGGGAGCTGGATATTAAACTCTTTATTCAGTGTTTCCAACAGTTAGTTGATCGTCATGATTCTTTAAGAACAATAATTGTGCAAGATGAACAAGCAAAACCTTGGCAAGCTGTTCTATATGATGTTCAAATAAATTCAGAAATAAAAAACTTGATTGAGATGACGAAACAAGAACAGCAAGAATTCCTAAAACAGTGGATGAATGAAAATTTAAGTCGAGGATTTAAAAATGATGAACTTATGACACGTCTCTGTATATTCCAACTAGGTAATAACGAGCATAAAGTAATTTGGAGTTCCCATCATCTATTATGTGATGGTTGGAGCGTCAGCATTTTGATAGACGAATTATTCCAGCTCTACGAAACTACAAATGCCGGAACTACGGCGGGGTTACCCATGGTAAAACCTTTTGAAACATTTATAGATTGGACTTTGGCACAAGATCATGAGAAAGCACGTCATTTTTGGCGAGATTATTTATCAGGATACAATCAGAAAATTAGTATTCCTAAAAAGAAAGTCCCATCTAAAAGTGAAGGGTTAAACTTCACTTTTATGGATTTAACATTAGATAAGGATTTGACTGATCAGTTACAAACATTTGTAACTAAAAATAATATAACTATGAATACGGCATTACTAGCTGTATGGGGAATATTGCTTGGCAAATTCAACGGAACGAGAGAAGTAGTATTGCCTAACCTAGTATCAGTCAGACCTCCCGAAGTAGAAGGAATTGAAAATATGTTCGGTCTGTTCACAAATGTTTTGCCTATCCGATTAGCATGGACAGAAACGCAATCTTTTGTGGACTTCCTGCAAAAGGTACAACTAGAGACATTGAAATGTAATGAGTATGCATACTATTCATTTGTTGATATACAAAAGCAAAGTGAATTAAAAACTGAGTTGACTGACCATCTTTGGGTTTTTGAAAACTATCCAACTAATCCAGCAATCTTTTCTTCAAATGAAAACAGACATTTTGCTATCACGGATTACGAAGTTGTTGATGAGCCACATGTAAAGTATGGAATTATGTGCTTCCCTGAAGAAAGACTTACAATAAAGTTTGGATATGATCAAACGGTATATGAAACAGAGAAAATACAGGAAATATTAAATCACATCCAGGGGTTAATCAACACGATTCTTCAAAATCCAATACAAACAATTTGTGATTACAAATTATAAAAATGAAAAGGCGAGCAAGAACTCGCCTTTTTAAATAGAATAGGAGTAAATCAAATGACAAAAAAATTACAGTTATCAGCCGAAGAAATGCGTCAGTTAGGATATCAAGCGGTTGACTTAATTGTTGATCATATGAATCATTTAAAAAGTAAACCAGTTTCAGAAACGATTGATAGTAATATTTTTAGAGACAAGCTAATTGAAACGATTCCGGAAAACGGATCTAATCCAAAAGAATTACTTCATTTTCTTAATAACAATGTGTTTAATCAAATTACTCATGTGGATCATCCTCATTTTATGGCTTTTGTGCCAGGTCCTAATAATTATGTTGGTGTATTAGCAGATTTTTTAGCAAGTGGGTTTAATGTATTTCCTACAGCTTGGATAGTAGGTGCAGGTGCCGAACAAATTGAATTAACGACAATTAACTGGTTAAAATCAATGCTAGGATTCCCTGATTCAGCTGAAGGATTATTTGTCAGTGGTGGTTCCATGGCTAATTTGACTGCACTTACTGTAGCGAGACAGGTCAAGCTGAATAATGACATAGAAAATGCGATTGTTTATTTTTCTAACCAAACTCATTTTTCTGTAGATCGAGCACTTAAAGTATTAGGTTTTAAACAGCATCAAATTTGCCGAATTGAGACAGATGAAGACTTAAAAATTTCAGTTAGTACTTTAAGAAAACAAATAAAAGAAGATCGATTAAAAGGGAAAAAACCATTCTGTGTTATTGCTAATGCAGGGACAACGAATTGCGGAGCGGTGGACTCCCTCGATGAATTGGCTGATGTATGTGGTGATGAAGATATATGGCTACACGTGGATGGGGCTTATGGGGCTGCAGCAATTCTCAGTGAAAAAGGAAGGGAGTTATTAAGTGGAATTCATCGTGCCGATTCTTTAACGTTAGACCCGCATAAATGGCTTTTTCAGCCTTATGATGTTGGTTGTGTACTTATTCGAAATAGCCAATATTTAAGTGAAACATTCCGTATGATCCCAGAGTATATTAAGGATACAGAAACTAATATAGAAGAAAAAGTGAATTTTGGGGAGCGTGGAATTGAACTTTCTCGTAGATTTAGAGCATTAAAGGTATGGCTTTCTTTTAAAGCATTCGGAGTTACAGCTTTTCGTGAGGCAATTGATCATGGCATTATGCTAGCTGAACAAGTTGAAGAGTTTTTAAGGAAAGAAAAAGATTGGGAAGTAGTAACACCTGCCCAATTAGGAATTGTTACTTTTCGTTATATTCCATGTGAGCTAACATCTACAGATACAATTCATGAAATAAACAAAAAATTGGTGGAAGAAATTAATCAAAGAGGATTTGCTATGCTAAGTACGACTAAATTAAAAGAAAAAGTAGTAATTCGACTTTGCTCTATCAACCCAAGAACAACAAAAGAAGAAATACTTCAAATCATGATGAACATAAAAGCATTAGCAGAGGAAATAAACACATCGCCTAAACATCTTATATCTGTTTCTCAACCTTGATATATTAGGCGGATTTTACATATTAATAGCCGATTCTTATTTAGAATCGGCTATTATATTTAAATGATAAATACATATATACTATTTATAAGTGTTTCTCTTGTAATGGGATTAAGCCTCAACCTTGGATACTCGTTTGAAACCAGTCTTTATTGCTTGTACTATTTCGTTCACAGCATAAATAGATACATCGGCATTTGGATTTAACCCTTCAAACCAGTGATAGGCATTTGGATATAAATGAAACTCCACATCAACACCAGCTTGTGCTAGTTTGCTTACATAGGTTAATGTTTCGCTGCGGAATGGATCTAATTGACCAACAAATGTGTAAGTATACGGTAAGTCACTATAATCCTCAGCTCGAGAAGGTGCTGCATAGGCAGGGATTTGATCCGTTCCATACATTTCTCCTAAATACATTTTCCAGCCAGCTTCATTTGCCTTTTGGTTCCAAACAAATCCCTCTTTAATTTCATTCGCTGAAGGTGTATCATTTCTGTCATCAATCATTGGATATAGTGGCATTTGTAAACAAATTGAAGGATATTTTCGATCTCGTGCTAATAATGATAATGCTGCTGTTAGTCCACCGCCAGCGCTTACTCCTGCAACCCCAATTCGATTCGAATCAATGTTTAATGACTTTGCATTATCAGCAATCCATTTTAAAGCTGAATAACAATCCTCAATTGGTGCTGGGTAAGGGTGTTCAGGTGCTAAGCGGTAGTCTACAGACACGACCACACAGCTAGCTTCTTTTGCAAACCTCATACAAGTATCATCGTTATCATCTATAGACCCTAAGATATAACCTCCACCATGTATCCATAATAAGACAGGTAAAGATTCATGATTTGATTTTGGACGATAAATTCGTAATGGTAACAGATTATCATCAGGCCCAACAATGACTTTATCTGTTAAAGAAAGAGAGTCATCAACAACGGTAGGTGGTCTCATTTGAGCTATTCCTTCTCTGATTGATTGCAAATTTTCTGGGCGTAAATCGAGATCCGGAAACATCTCTAACCCTTGTAATAATTCTGGATTTACTCTAGTTTTCATTTTAGCACCTCTATTTGTAATTGTTTTCAAATAAATGAAGTGTATTCTAAGTAGTTTAATTGTGAAAGAACACCACAATTAAATTGTAAATTGGATATGTTATAACGGTCAACAGAATATTCGGAAATTAAAACCTTTCTCAAGAAGGAGTTTCATGCAATCAATAATACAAGTAGTGGATTTAAGAGCAAAGAGGTTTAATGTCGTTGTAATTATGTACATTAGAAAAATTTCTTTTCTAGACTCATGAAGAATTATGAAAAGCAAAATTTTATAGATGGTTATCTTAAAAATAAACAAAGAGAGAAGAACTAACCAATGTTCTTCTCTCTTTTTCATATGTAATTAGGGTATCCATAACTGTAAATATGGATGGTATAGATTAATGGATGAATAATTTATTTTTAAATTAATAACGTAATACATAAAGATTTTTGTATGTAATATTTCATATACAGGGACCACTGGTGAAAATGCTGAGCAATGTTCTTCCATATGGTAAATTAGTTCCTTAGTTATTTATTTTATTTTATTTTCAATCGTGTAAGGCTTGGGCTAAGATTTACAAAGGTGACTAGTAAAAAATATAACAATACAAGTATAAGATTTTGTACTTAGTAATCTCGCGATTTAAGGCATGACATTGATAAGTGTGGGGAGTTCAATCGATTTTGAATAAAATCAATAGTATCAGTTGCAATTTTTTTACGTTTAAGAACTATCCCGGCATGCCCACATGTATAAATATATCGTGTAGGCCTTTCCCAAGATTTCCACAAGTAGTCTGTATCCTCAGAATGCACATATAGATCGTGCTTACCTGAAATTAATAAAATATTTTCTTTTTTTACTTTTGGTAATGCTTGACTCGGTTCAGTGATTTTCCAATAATCTATTAAATCATCATACGTTACACCATGATGTTCCAAGTCTTCTCTAATAAATTTACCTGGAGTTGTATTCCAAATTGAATAAGAGAGTCGATTTGCATAGAAAATGGATGCTAACACATCAATTTCTTCTTCAACAAGAGAGGTTAAGTTAGTAATAAATCCACCTAAACTAATTCCTATTAGAATCAGGGGACCATTTTTATTTGCTTTAATCCATTTAATCAAAGCTCGTAAATCAGCTACCGCTTGTCTAGTTGATTGTACTGTTCGTTCAATATTTGCACTTACCATATACTCTCCACTGAAAAAGGATTGATCGGGTTTTCCTTCAAATTGATAGGGTAGAGTGAAATAATACATATTCCACTTCAGGCTGGTCATATGATCGTGGAATATTCTTTTCACACGTTCGTTAGAATCCATTCTCCAACCGTGAACAAAGATAACATGAGGTGCATTTTCATTTTTATGTAAGAATAATTCCCCAGTTACAGAGTCGTTGCGTGAATCACCGGATTGAACTGAGCTTTTATATTTGAATTGCCCAGCCATGTATTCCTTTTCCTGTTTTGAATGCTTAATGTCAAAATGAATATGTGATGGTTTTACTTTATAAAAAGATTCTATGTCCTTTATATTTAATGAAGTGTTAGAAAGGGAAGTATACTGAAACGCTACACTTCTTTTTTTGTGTAAATCATATAAGGCGTACCGATCAATGAGTTTTGAAAAAATCAAATTAACCTCCTCCAAAATACATATTGTTTAAAACATGGACAAAATTTATGGTGTAAATTAATTATAAAATATTCTCTTTTCCTAATAGTAGGTGATAAATTTGCATATCATATTATAAAGCTTGCAATAAAATAAAACTATAAATAAATTATACTAAAATCTAAAAAGCAATTTAATATTCTTATTTATATAAGAGAATATTAAATTGCTTATTTTCGTATTAAAAGATGCACCTTTTAAAGTGACGTGATTTGTATGAGATACAGTAACTATATTAAAATCCCTATTATAGATATCCAAATAGGTTTCTCTATATTTATTGTATAGAAATTACACAGTAAATATTTTTTGTGCTACATACATTAAATTAATCTTAACCTTTTCTTTTATATAAATTTATTAAACGGAATAACTCCTTACCAATATTCAAAAACGGCTGCGTTTTTGAATTTGTGTTCTAGCTTTTCTGAAACAGGTAAATAACTACACATAAACTCCTTATATCTCTAGTTAAACTACCGATTAGCTCCATATAAACTCTAGATAACCTATATAGAATACAAGATATCAAGGAGGTAAGAAAAAATGAATTTTATGAAACGAGCAATTCTCAGTATGAAAAAAAGGATAGGAACATCATTAATTTTGATGGCAGTTTTTCTGATTGTTACAAATTTGGTTCTTTCAGGTTTTACAATCCAAAATGCGTCAAAAAAAGCAGCGGATGCTGCGAGAAAAAAACTTGGTGCAGATGTTACTTTAGGTCTTGATTTCGACAAATTAGGTCAAAAAGCTAAGGAAACTGGAGAAATGCCAAGTCCGCCGCAGCTCGATACAAAAGAAACAGAACAATTAGCGAAGTCCAAGTATGTAAAAGACTATAATTACATAGCTAACACTTTCGGTATTTCTGATGGACTTAAACTAGTAGGAGCTTCAGAAGGAGAAGAAGGTAAAGGTAAAGCGGGAATAGCGGCTGTGCGAGGCGGTTCAAGCTCTGGTACAGAAATAGATATGAATGCTTCTTTTATGATTGAGGGAGTCCGCAAGACTGCATTACAAGAAAGCTTTAAAAACGGAAAAAGTAAAATCATTGATGGAAAACCAATTACAGAGCAAATGAAGAATCAGAATGTAGCTTTAATGGAAAAACGATTAGCGGAATTAAACAATTTGAAAGTAGGAGACAAAGTTAAAGTGCAATCAGGGGATAAGAAGGAAACCCTTGAGGTTGAAATTATTGGTATTTACGAAACAAATGAGCAAGCAATGGGTCAACAGGCTCCTCCTATTATGGATCCGGCTAATAAACTATATATGCCGCATTCAACTATGAAAAAATTAGAAGTAGACCAAGGTATAAGTAGTGTTCAAGTCGTGTATTTCTTGAATGATCCACAATATATTGATGCATTTAAAAAAGAAGCAAAAAAATCTAATATTGATTTTAATTATTATAAATTAGATGCGCATGATTCATTGTACAAGCAAATGATTGGTCCTATTGAAAATATCTCTTCGACTTCTCAAATGATCATTTATATTGTATCGATTGCAGGTGCGATCATTTTAGGATTAATCATTATGCTATCAATTAAAGGGCGTCGTAAAGAAATGGGAATTCTATTGTCTATTGGAGAGAAAAAGTGGAAACTGATGGCGCAATTCGTAGTAGAAGTAGTGTGTGTCGCTATTTTAGCATTTGGATTATCCATAACAACAGGAGCTAAAGTTTCTCAATATATCGGGGATAATTTACTTTCGAATGAAATTGCTACTGCGAGCGAAGAAACAGATACCTCGCAACATGGTACTGTAATGATGGCTGGACCTGGTGGTACTCTACAAAATCAAAAAGAAGATCCAATTGATAAAATTGATGTAAGTGTAACAGGAGAAGATGTAGGGAAAATGGGGGGGATTGGACTAGGTATTGCTATAATAGCAACGCTTCTTCCAGCATTATCTATTCTACGTTTAAACCCAAAACAAATTCTTTTAAAAGATGAATGAGGAGGCTCGATATGGAGACGATTTTACAGTTTAAAAATTTGGATTATTATTATGAAAGTAATGGGAAAAATGTAGCGATACTAGATAATGTTAACTTTTCTTTTCAAAAAGGACATTTCTACACGATTTTAGGACCATCTGGATCTGGTAAAACCACAACTCTGAGCTTAGGTTGTGGACTGGATGTCCCTAAAAATGGTTATGTACTGTATAATGGCAAAGATATTAGAAAAATTGGTTTGGATCGATACCGTAATCAAAATGTATCTGTAATTTTCCAATCTTATAACTTAATTACCTATATGACCGCTCTTCAAAATGTCTTAACAGCAATGGAAATTACAGGTGTTAAAGTGCAAAATAAAACAGCAAGAGCATTAGAATTATTAAAGAGGGTAGGACTCACAGAACTTGAAGCGAAACGAAACGTATTGCAACTAAGCGGTGGACAACAACAGCGTGTAGCAATTGCTCGAGCACTATCTTGTAATGTTGATTTACTGATTGCAGATGAGCCGACAGGAAACCTCGACGAGGAAACCGCAATGGATATAATAGAACTGTTTCAAGAACTTGCACATAAAGAGAATAAATGCATTATTGTTGTGACTCACTCACAGGAGGTTGCTAAAAAATCAGATCGTGCAGTGTATTTAAGTAAGAAGAAGTTAGTCATAAATGAAATCTAATATAAACATCGTAGCTGTTTAATTCACATATTTTTCAAAAACTAGACCTTTCAAAAGCTTATATTTGATTTATAATAAAATCAAGCCATAATCAAAATGGTCTCCCTGTACTGAATGTTAAAATAGTTTGTCGTTCCCGTTTTAATAATATTTTTAAAAGAACTTGTAGGATATTCTACAAGTTCTTTTTATTATAATTGGTTACCTATCATGGGATAATTACACATAAAAAACGGGACAATACCTAGATATATAATCTAAATGCTGTCCCATTTACCTGTGTATCTGTATAGTTATTGTAGAATCAAACCTACAATCATAATTAAACTAAATACTATCATCCAACCAAAGGCACAATAGCCAAAAATACTAATCCATTTAGGTAATTGATTCATGTTAATTTTATTTGTGGGAACTCCTTGCATAGAAAACATCATTTTTTGATCTCTATCTCTATTATTTTGTTGTTCATACATAATATCATCACCTTTCCAGAACTATTGTGTTTATAGTATATCAGCCTAAATAAAATTATGT
>WPCH01225739.1_pt1 | contig 12060 bp, 6 predicted proteins | sample 5399881 | NCBI WGS metagenome assembly WPCH01 (sample SAMN12869468, study PRJNA574797) | sludge metagenome | isolation source: wastewater treatment of pH5 | place: China:Beijing | collected 2019-05-20 | reverse complement strand
GCTGCCATTAAAATAGGCCAATCCGTATCATACATTCCCTGTAACAAACTAAGACCAAGGCTTAATGTGTATTTTTTAACATCATTTAGGTAGATTAACGGACCAAAGAAATCATTCCAAACATTTGTTACAGTCAGGACCGTAACTACCGTTAACGGCGGAGTACACAAGGGAAGCATTATGCGTGTGAACAACTGAAACGTACCACATCCATCAATACGTGCCGCTTCATCGAGTTCAAAAGGAATGCTCATCATGTACTGCCTCATTAAAAATATCTGATAAGCGCTACCGGTAAAAGCCGGGATAGTCAAGGGTAAGAAGGAGTTCACCCAACCAAGTTTATTAAAAATGATGAAACTTGGAATCAGAGTTACATGATATGGAATCATTAATGAAGCAAGAAGCATCATAAACAGCACGTTCCTACCTGGAAAACGAAGCCTGGCAAACCCATAGGAAACCATAGAAACTGAAACAATGTGTCCGACAACGTTGACTATGACAAGGTAAACACTATTGAGAATAAATTTAGCAAAAGGACCCATATAGAACACACGGACATAGTTGGACCACAAGAAAGGGTCCGGAATAAGCTTTGCTGGTATCGCGAAGGCTTGATCCATTGATTTTAACGAAGTAAGAATAGCCCAAACTAAGGGCACAAGAAAAATACTGCATAATACTATCAAAACCCCGTGACTTATTACGCCATTTAGCAACTCACTCTTTCGTTTCGACCCGGATATCGTACGTAACATTCGTCTCACTCCTTAACCATTTTCACGTTCGGCTTCGTAGAAAACCCAAAGCGGAGAACTCTTGAAAACCATCGTTGTAAAGCCCAAGATGATAACAGCTAAAATCCAAGCAAGGGCTGCACCATACCCCATGTTTAGGTGGCCGAACGCCTCATTGTAGAGATAAAGGACGTAAAAGTAGGTTGCTCGCATTGGTCCTCCTTGGGTCATTATATAACCCTGAGTGAAGGCCTGGAATGAACTAATCATCCCCATGACCATGAGAAAGAACATAGTTGGCGATAACATAGGCAGAGTGATTCTCCAAAATTGTTTCCATTTGGAGGCTCCGTCTATGATTGCTGCTTCATAGAGACCAGGTGGGATGTTCTGTAGCCCAGCTAGATAGATTATTGTCGTGCTTCCAACTCCCCACAACTTCATGAGGATCAACGAAGGTAAGGCCCAGTGTGGGTGGCCCAGCCAGTTTGGTCCTTTGACGCCAAACAACGATAAAAATTGGTTAAGTACACCAAAGTCTTTATTGAAGACCCATAGCCACATCATTGATACAGCCACACCAGAAATCACCGATGGGAGATAAAAAAGTGTCCGGTATACATTCATAGCCCGTAGTTTTTTATTAAGTAGAAGTGATAAAATTAGTCCTATGGCTAGTTGAAGAGGAACTCCAAAAATCGTATATATAAACGTTACTTTTAGCGACTGCCGAAACAAAGGATCATCAAAGAAAATTTCGCTAAAATTTGCAAAGCCCACCCATCTTGGTGCAGTTACAATATTCCATTTTGTAAAACTCATTAATAATGAAGCAACGAGTGGTCCTGCTGTAAAGAACAAGAAACCGACGAGCCAAGGTGAAATAAATAGAAAACCTTCCAATGCCTCTAATCTACGTCCCGCGAGCTTGCTTTTTGCCACGTTCTTATCCCACCTATCTTTTGTAGTGTGTGTAAAGGTTTACGCACTCGGATACAATACTCCCTATTTAACAGTACATTCCCCTCTTCATCTAAAAGGTACCTATGGCTATCTGGAAACCAAGGCTTCCCAGGATAACTCACCCAATAGCCAACGAGCCACAGCCAGGACTGGTTCGCCCCTAAGCGGTGCCAAAACACCATCCGCAAGCTCTTTAAGTACCTCAACTCCATCGCCCACGGCCAGACCGAGACCTGCAAGTTTTAACAACGAGAGATCATTGCTGTCGTTTCCCACCGCTACTACTTGGTCGGGGCGAATGCCAGAAATTCTACAGAGGCTGCGGAGCCCATCACCTTTTTGTGCTGATTTCGGAGTGATTTCACATCGCCCATCTTCGTCTCTAAACGCCCAAAATGGGCTTCCAATGCTACTTTTTAAACTAACTCCTTGGGGATTTTTAATAACAAGACGCTTAATCCGCAGGATGCGACACCTCTCCAGAAAGATGGGCACAGGGAGCGATTCCCATCCTACACCGTCATGCCAAGATACCGTTGCATTCGGATCCTGATAATCCTGCAAAAATGTGCTAAGCTTTAATGGATCCATTTGCTGTCCATAGAGTAAAGATTCTTGGGTAAAGTCGTAAATTTGGGCACCATTTGCCAAAATGACGGGTGAAGCGATCTGTAAATCTTGCACAATAGCCCGCGCTTCCCATTCGTTTCGCCCAGTTGCCAAGGTAACGCCAACCCCATTTTTCTGCAATCGCCATAATGCCTCTTTCGTACCCCTACTGGTCGGAAAGTCTTTATCCATTATGGTTCCGTCAATATCGCATACTAAGTACTGAAATCTTTTCATACCTTGCACCTCATACCAGCACTTTTAACTGCTTCCTCTAGAGTTTCAAGTGTACGCTCGATTCCCTTACGATTAAACGGGGAACCACTCGCAATTGCTTGGCCTTTCTGGCTTTACTCGACGTCAACCGCTCCAACAGTAGCTCCGCCGCCATTCTTCCCCTCTCTGCCGCTAGCAGAGAGACTGTAGTTAGTGATGGGTAGGAGGTGGCTCCGTGCTCAATGTCATCCATTCCCACAACAGCAATATCCTGGGGGACTCTAAGCCCCTTTTCCTGAAGGCATCGCATAACGCCTATGGCCATCAGATCATTAGCACACATGATGGCATCAAGCTGCACAACCCCACCTACAATCTTTGTTGTTTCTTGGTAACCGCCCGCCAAGGTAAAGTCGCTGGAAAACACTAGATTTTCATCCCGTGGCAGCCCGTGTTCAATCAATGATGCATAGTAGCCGTTTAGACGCGATACACCTGGCACCGTATCGCGAGGACCATTTAGAAAGGCGATTCTCGAATACCCTTGATCTAAAAGGTGCTCCATAGCCAGGCGCACACCTTGGGAGGAATCTACTAAAACGCTATCTATATCAGGATCACCGCCTGCACCAGCGATCACCACGATGGGCTGCTTAGAGCTTTTTATTAACTCTCGATGTTCTGAGCTATAAAGAAGGGGCGAGATGATTAGACCATCTACATACTTTTTTGATAGGCTCTTTATGATTCCAAATTCTTCGCTTGCTAAAGCTTCAGTACTCAGAAGTACTAAACGATACCCATGATTTTTAACCACCTGTTGCACAGCTTTTGCCATGGCTACATAGACCGGGTTACCTATATCAGCTACTGCTAATGCTACCTGTTCTGTCTTTTTTCGTTTGAGGGACTTGGCAAGGTAATTTGGTGTGTAACCGATTTCGCTTGCTATAGCCTCAACTTTACGCGAAGTTTCATCGCTGTAACGACCGGTACGATTAAGTACTCGTGACACGGTAGCAATGGATACACCGCTTTTTTCAGCTACATCCACGATAGTTACTTCACGTTTAGAATCCATCTGCTTCGTTTTCATAACATACTCCTTTGGCAACATGCGTAAAGGTTTACTCATGTATTATTCTACCTAGTATCCAGGATTCCTTCTAAAATGTAAATGTTTTTTTCTAAAATTTAAATCGGAGCAAAACGCGGGAGTTTGTGTTAAGGTTAAGGTTAAATTCGCAGTGGCTAGGGGGACTGAATAGACTTACAACGGCTAGCTCTCTACTAAGGGCTTCTGCCTTAGACCAAACATAAGCTCAAGACTATTACATAGAGCCTCTGCGTACCGCCAAAGTAGATAAATGCCGGCAAGAGGATAAGGCGAGAATCTTGATAGAAAACTACGCTATGAATGAGCAAGAGTTGGGTGAATACTCCGCAAGCTTGGGATTTACAAATAAGAATTCAAGCGCTGGCATCAAATCTTCGAATCTGCTTTTGACTCCAAAAAACCAGCCAAGGAGCTAGGGCAAGCTCTAGGCCAGGACTCACATATTCGATCTAGAAGATCGCCCAAACGGTCATATGGAGTAAATCAAGCTCGACGTGCTCACCAGCTAGGAGCTGAATATCCTTGTCTAAGAAGTATTCCTGTAACTCATAAAGCGGGTGGTGATTGTCACAGATATTAATCAGCATAAGTTTAGCGATCGTGCCATCGGATATCTTCGGTTGGCGCCGGTTTGCTTCGTTGCACCTATGGCTTGTCAAAAAACTCTGGCACCTGCATTGCATCTAAAACGCCAGCTATAAACGCTGGATTGAAGAACATTCTAACGTCCAATCCCAGTTCATGATGATTCTATCCATGTTGGATCCCTCCCACTTCGAGTATGAAAGAGCATTCTCTATTACAGAAAAACATCCTTCTACCGCATATTTAGGCAGTAACAGGACACTACGAGAAAGAAAAAACCTCTATCCTGAGTGGTAGAGGTTGTAGGTTCACTTTTAGGGAGTTGGTTGAATTGAACGCGCATTAATGCCTACACAATAAACAAGCCACCTATCTACGAGGTGGCTTTCCATAATTTGGGGGGTCTGACCCCAGGTTTATCTGCATCCCATCATAGGCCAGTTTGAGGTCCCATTTAGCAAGTAACCCTTCGCATTCGTCATGAGGCGGGGCGTGGTGTGGTCCTGTATGGGTGATAACAAAAGGAGTGCTGGCTTGAATCACATTCTCTTCCAGCATCCACTCTCTTGCTTTTCTGTTTGCCAGGAAGTTGCAGTGTCCTGGCGCTTTGTAATCATGCTGGTCGTTAAAACCAAAGGTGCCTTCCATCACGACTAAATCGAACGTATAGTCTTTAAGAAACTCCATGGTCTCTGGTAAGAACCAAGCTGTGTCCACAGCATAGAGAATAGTCTTACCTTGATACTCAATCACAAAATTATAACAGTCTTGCCTAAAGTCGTGGTTTGCAATCAAGGGAACAAAACGAACATGCTTGGCTGTAAACTGTTTCCAAGGCTCTAAAACCACAACCTCCAAATGATGACGCCCTGATTCGCTAAGGATAAACTCCTGAAAAATGTACATTTGAAAATTCGGATATTTATAGGCATTATGTACTTATAAGTGACCTCTATAGGAGCAAAGCAAATAAAAAAAGCCCATAGCCATTTCTGGCGATGAGCTAGATCATATATTCCAATTCACTATGTGCAAGCCAACGATTTACTACACGGTAAGACTATGATGGGTTTCCAAGATTACGGGCGTTATCATAAGCTCAAACGGAGGGCAACTAATAGGTAATTTCCGTAGTAGTTGCCGTTGCTCGATTTTTTACATCAATTCCCGTCTCAATCTTATTCTTAATGACGGTATACAAGTCAGTTTCTGTTTCCGGTGCTTCAATACTTACGACTAGGGAATATCTTACTTTTGAGTTGTATTTTTTCAGGTTAGTCCGTAGCTTCCACCATCCGGTTTTGGGATATATTGCTATCTTGTTGCTTTGGCTCAATTCACTAGCTGGTCCTTCCCAAATGTCGGAGTGAATAGATCCCACATTTCGATTGGTCGAACCTACAACCCATCGACTACTATCATTCTTTACTTCACCACTATCGTTCTTGTCATCCCTCATAGCTTTATTGATCCTCTTGAGAAAGTTATCATGGTCTTCGGTCGGGTTATTCACATCAAATATTAGACCACATGATGGATATCTGTATTTATCTTTCCATCCAATTTCTCCTGGGCCAGGCTCTATGAAATACGAAAGAGTAACCCTCATCCTTACATTTTTTTCACCCAAATCAAGTAAGACATCATCGGGCCAGGGTATATCATGAATATGCATTTCTTTTGAAGTCATGCTTCCGTTATCTTTCTTTTGAAAAGGCTGGATTTCATCTTCAATAATCAAGTTCACTCTATTTGAAGCACTCCAGATAGCTTTTGAAAGATTCGGCACACCGTAACCACAAATCCTCATGAGATTCCGATAATCTCCTCGATTGGGTACTCTATTCTCAAACGTTGCTTTTTTCATTGCATCAGTCCATTCGGCTGAATGAATAACCAAAGCTCGGATCGTTTCCGGCCACAGTTCAGGATAGTGGTGTAGGATACTTGCTCCTATCCATGCAGCCTGTGCCGTTGCTGAACTCGTCATATTAATTGTATCTAACGACTTTCCTGTTTGAAAGTCTTTACCCGTTGTTAAAAGTTGTAGGTCAGGAAATTCCGAATAAAAATTAGATGACTGATCATAAGATAAGTTTCCACCTTCTAGAACAATATCAGGTTTGATTGGCCACTTATCGGCATACGCTAACGAACTTGATGTAAATGGAGAAAAACAACCAGGCTCGACAACTGGCCTATATATATCGGTGAGCTCTTCAGGTATCTGATATTTATTCGTATAAGCTCCTACAGTAATAGCGTTCCACGCTTGTGCTGGATCTTCAATTGTATGATTAATAATTGCTGTCTTAACATCACCCGATTCCTTGATCTCAGAAACGAGGACGTTTCCCGCTGAAACGAACATAAGCCTTTTATCAATTTCAGATGATGCTATTTCATTTACACCAGAAATGATTGAATCAATTGCACCGGACCATGATGATGGGCGCCCATCATTTTCTAAAGCATTCGTTTCAGCAGTAACGGCCATACAGATCGCTCTATTAATATCCGGGTTTTGGATTTCAGCTAGGTTGATTGCATTTTCGGTGACGGAGCCATACAGCTCTTTTTGATTATCATTGCGATTATCCAATAGCTTGACGGACTCCAAAAAATGATTAACGACTACTGGTGAGCTACTTTCCAGTTTATCTTCAAGGGTGAAGTAAGAAGCAATACCAGCCATTTTTGTACCGTGACCATCAACATCGCTTACACCTTTTTCTGAATGAACGGTATGCATATCTTCATCTGACAACAGCGGAGCCAATAAATCATGGCCATTATTCACCCCGGTGTCCAATAAACAAACGGAAGTTTTCGACCGAGATGAAATGTCCAGCCTTTCTAACAGCTCCTTTACAAACTCTCTTTGTTCCAATTCCGATAGCTCAACAAAAAAACCAGTTGGGGTAACCATTATTCTAAATTCAGCAATTCTCGAGCTTAACCACTGCAATTCGGATAACTGTTGTTTGTTTGCTCTTACACCTAGGACTACTCGTTCAGGAAAAATAATCCTTTGATTCTTGTATTCGATATTTTGTTCATCACAAATTTTAAAAAACTCTCCGATAACTTCTTCTATGTTTTCTTTAGTCTCATACATTAACCAGACTTCACACCACTCCGGGTTAGTCGCTGGTATTTTGCTTTTATCGCTCGTCCAAAGTGCATCAACAAGAGCGAGATTAATGCTTTCGATTGTGCCAATGACTTTTTCGCCGCTCTCAGTATCCCTATACTTATTGATTTTCTTGACAAAAAAATCCCTTTTATTATCTGGTACGTAAACAGTGGAGCTTACAACTTCTTCGTTTTCGTTATCTGTCTTGATATTACATATTCGAACATGTTGAGCGGTATGTTCCAAGCTTTTTGTGATAAGATCATAGCCTGCTTGTCCTTTTACTTCTAAATAAACACCATGCCTACTAGGTACGGAAACAGCTCCGGTACTCTCTTGTTTATTATCAGCTTCTTCCCACGCAGTTAAAAGATCAGACGCTAGCTTCTCTGCATGGGCTCGCCTACTTGATCGAGTTGGGTAGTTCCCTTTTCCACCCCTGCCACTAGCAGGTTGAAAATCGAAACTTTGTCCCGCATTGTTAATATATAAGTTGCTTAGTTGTGATTCCACCTATCTCTTAAGCCTCCTTATATTTGTAGCGATCCTTCCTATCTTGGACATAATTCAATAGAACATCCTTTGTGATAATGCTCTCTTCTAAAATTGAATACTTCACTGCATCCTCACACGCTTTCACAATATCCGCATGATTTAATCCACGTGCTTTTTTATATACATCTTCTGAAAATATCTCATTAGATGCTTTGCCTTGCAGTTTCATCATAAATAATCTTTGGATTTGTTCTATATCAGGATTCTTGTATTCTAAGACATCGTCAAATCGTCTAAACAAAGCTTTATCTAACATGCTCGGATTGTTTGTTGCTGCAATAATAACGCTGTAGGATTCATCGTCTTCGAGATTCTGGAGAAAAAAATTAAGAATTCTTCTCATCTCACCAACGTCATTATCTAAGTTTCTATCAGAACCAATAGTATCAAATTCATCAAAAAGATAAACCCCTCGAATCTCCTTGATCTGCTCAAATACTTGTTTTAGCTTTACACTTGTCTCTCCCATATATTTCGTAATAAGTCTGTCAAATTGTATGACATAGAGAGGCAAATATAATTCATTTGAAATCACCGATGCCGTCATTGTTTTGCCTGTACCAGGATCCCCTACAAGAAGAAGTTTTGAACGATTCATGAGTCCGTTCTTCCTTAAAAGTTCTTTCTTATGGTACTCATTTACAACTCGCTTAATTTTGTCTTCAATTTCAGTAGATACAATCAGATCAGACAATGTAGAATTGGAAAGTTTCTGCTCCAAAACATCTAACCTGTTATTTAAAGCAACAACCTTATTTTTACTTAAATACTTAGGATTTTGAACAATATTTTTAATTTCTCTAGCACTCGCAGTATGACCTACCTTAGCTTCATGGGCCGCAATTTGTAAAACAACTGTCTTGAATTTATCATCGTTACTATCATAATGAGCTCTTATCAAAGCTTTGATTTGCTCTGTTGTAGCCATGTAGGTTCACCTACTTTCTTGATGTATAACCATAAATCATAAGGCACATACATCACCTGTGCCTTCAAAAATAGTTTCATTCAGCTTAAATCTTACCGCCCAGGCTCATAAGCTAATATACTTAGACCTGTGCATGGTAGGTATTCATTTTTATTTTATCATTCAGCGAGAGTAATAACAAGTGTATTTGCCAATTGTTACCTAACGAACGTTTGGTAAGTAGTATTAGTAGGCTAACGAAGCTGGATAAGGTGGGATCGTCACTTTTCTACGCCTGTGTAACAACTTTTTACTATCACTATAATTGGGGCGATGTTCCTGGCTATTCCGCAAAATATTCCTACCGCACCGAGCAATACTTATGATACCTGCCACCAACTTCTTTTCTATCGATTCGCCTAAGCTTTCCTTTCTCCATAAGCGGGTTGATTATTCTTCTACGGCAATGATCTCTACTTCCCATGTCTAGAAATTCACACAGTTCACCAAAGCCTTTAGGTTCTCTACAAAACTCGAGCATCTGCTTAACCCTCTTTGAATTAAATAATTCATCCTCTTTGGCCGCTCTCTTTAACGACGCCTGCTGGGTGAGGTATTCCTGGCGTGTAAGGCTAATTCCATACTCGACTCCAAGCGATAGTTTATAGGTTATCTGCCCTTCCGGGTAAATGGTGCCTTGCTCGACGATCCGCTCGAAAATTTCCGCATTAAATTCAACGATCCCACTCTTAGACATGATCAAATTATTAACCTCTGCCAACAGCCACTGCAACTCCATCCGGTAGTTATTAGCTGTTTCCACCCGTAAATCTAACTCCTTAAGCTCCTCTTGCCGCTTGATTATTTCCCTTGTGAGAAAATCCACACGTTTAGCATCTCGCCCGCTTTGATTTAGCTGCTCATCTACTTCATCATAAAGTTCCTGATTTAATCCGTTTATCTCAACTTCCAATTTCTGCTTCTTACTCACTTCCTCTGGTTTCAATTCGAGTTCCTCGATAGCTAATTCCACCTTTGCAGAGAAATCATTCTCCTGCTGGATTCTTAGTAACATACGCATAAAGTTTTGCTCGATATATTCTTCAGTGAAACTAAACTTATTACAATGCTCCGGACGATCAGCGTTTATCGTATTATAGCAGCGCCAATTACTCTGCTTGGGGTTAGTAGAAATATTCAGTCTTGAAACAACCCCGTGACAAGTACCGCAATAAAATCGTTTGTAAAACTCCTTTCTACCTGGACTCCTTCTTGACCGTTGCCTCTCTCGAATCCCCTGCTGTCGATTATTAAACTCGTTTTGAATTTCATCCCATACATCATCTTCAATGAGTGCTTGATGGTGCCGTTCAATATAGAATTGGGGTAACTGTTGTGCGTCATTGGCAACACGTGGGCCAGGAATTGCAGGACGATAGGTTTTTTGATACAAAATTCCACCCTTATACGATTCATTACGTAGAATGTTGGCGATAGATCTTGAGTTCCACTTATCGCACCCATTCGGGCTCTTGATTCCGTCATTAGTTAAACCACGAGCTATGGAGGTCATAGTCTGTCCGTTTAAGAATTCCTTGTAAATCCTTATATAAACTTTTTTCTCCTCATCATTAACAATCCAATTTCCTGATTCGTCCCTTTTATAGCCATAACAAATATAGTTTTTTGCTACAACCCCCTGTTGTGCTAAACTTCTAAGACCCCAGGTAGAAGAGGATGACAAATTAACAGATTCTTCCTGAGCTACGGATGCGTGTACAGTTAATAAAAGATCAGATTCTGGATCTGCGGTATGGATATTTTCCTTCTCAAAGTAGCAATGTACGGGCTCAGGTAAGTTTTTTAGCGTTTGTATTGATTCTAAACAGCTAACAATGTCCCTAGATAGTCTGGACAAAGATTTTGAAATAATTAGGTTAACCTTACCAGCCTTACAATCATCTATAAGTCGTAAAAAGTCCTTGCGATTGTCTACCGATGTTCCTGAAATTCCATCGTCAGCATAAATACCCGCAAATTCCCACTCGGGATTTTTAAGAATTAAATACGTATAATAGGCAATTTGCGTTTTCAAGGATAAGTGCTGTTCCTTGGACTGGGTTGAAACCCGGCAATAGGCTGCTACTTTGAGAGTTTTTTTGGCTGTCTTCTGCTTGGAAACAGAAGTATACATAGTCTCCACACGCTTATTATCCAAACCCTTTAGGCTTTGATTAATGAGCTTCTTTAAGTCAATTTTTGTTCCTGGGTCAATTTTGATTACATCACTAGCTACACTAGTATGCACCGTATCTATCACTCCTTCTGCTTCATGGAGCAAATCAATTGTCGTTTCATTGGGAGCTAGTTGTTCTGATTTCATCTTGCTAGAAACTACTAGAATTTCAGGCTGATAGAGATCTCTGTCAAATTTCTCAAACTTAGGTTGAGGTTTAGGGCGCGGTGTACAGTCTCCTACAACCGTTTGGGTATTGTCAATCCAGTGCACAATATAATCACATCTGGAAAACACTGTTATTTCTTTTACCCAAGCCCTTAAACACTCCATATTAATCTGCTCTTTAAATTCTTCTGAGCTCCTCAAACCTTTAGCCCAGTTAATGGCCGCATCTCGATAAACCCTATCCTCTTCAATCTTGCCTACCTCGGCCCCAAATTCTGAATAGTCTTTTTTTAATCTATTCAGTTCTTCAACTGCTTCCATGTTGCCGTTTTGGGTTCTTCTATACACAATTTCTATTTTCGCTAAACGCTTCAGCCGATGAAACTCAAAAAAGTCATTCTGGTTTACCCTCTCTATCACTTTCAATAAATCCCGATACGTGCTCTGGCTTGAGAAGTCATATATTTCCTCCCATGCTTTAATTATCATGGTTCTTATCCCTTTATCATTGATTGTCTTGGTATCGCACAAATCTGAACTAAGAATTGAACCATTACACCTCCAGCGATGAATGCCACGACTATAATACTTGCGACCACAATGGCCGCATAACAACCGTTGAGAAAACGGCCTAATAGTGCGAGGCTTATTCGCTGTTACTCGATTTTTACTAACTTCCTCTACACGTTTCTGTGCAAGCCGGAAAACTTCTTCACTAATGATTGCTGGATGACTGTTTTCAAAAAAATAAACATCACGTTCCCCATTTGTAGACTTATACGTTCTTGTTAACGTGTCCGTAGTTAGAGTTCTAGCAATTTTATGACC
>WPCH01033018.1_pt1 | contig 12066 bp, 9 predicted proteins | sample 5399881 | NCBI WGS metagenome assembly WPCH01 (sample SAMN12869468, study PRJNA574797) | sludge metagenome | isolation source: wastewater treatment of pH5 | place: China:Beijing | collected 2019-05-20 | reverse complement strand
GAAGAACAGAGTACTTTAGCATTTCAAGACTCTTCGTATAACACTTTGTCTTTCGTCTCAACCTTGCTAGAAAGTGCCTGAATATGCTGTTATATCCTTCAACTGTATACGTTTCTGCTTTTGATTGAGTATGAATAGTTTTTGGAATAAACTCTGCATATGGTTTCCAGTGATCAGTCATTACTTCTTCAATCTTTTTCGTCTTTAATTTTTCCCAGATCAGTTGTCCAGTTTCTGTTCCTCTGCTGCCAAAAGAGCAGTTGATGAACTTTTTCCCAACTCTATCAACAGCAATCCAGATCCAGCACTGTTTTTTTATTACCGATGTAAATGTTCATCTCATCCATTTCAACAATAGAGATCTTATTTTCGTTTTTTAGCTCATCTAACTCCTGACCAAATTTCTTTATCCATTTTTGGACAGAAACATGACTTACCCCTAAAAATCGACCGATTGAGCGAAATCCTAATCCTTCAAGATAGAGTTGCAAAGCCTGCCTCTTAACAAACCCTAATTTGACAGAAGCATAAAAATTAGAATGAATAAATGGGCTTTATGCTATGGTTTTATTTGTACATTTGGAGTTTATATTCAATGTTCTCAAAATTTTGCTATCTTCGTTTTTCCGAAAGATTCTATGTCGCTGTAACACGTTTTTTCTAAGGAGACACTTTACCAATTAGCGAATTCTGTCAAACTCCTATTGGTTCATATGACACCACGACCTAAGTTTACAATTGGCGGTTCATATGAACGATATATATATTCTAAAGAGTGGGATGACAAAGGAACAAATGTTTCGTCTTCGTTTAATTAGCGGATTCAATTTTGCTCCGATAATTGCAGACGCAATAGTTGATCTGAGTAAAGATTTCTTTCAAAGCGATAATTCTGAGGTTTGCTGTGGCCAAATTCTTTATCTTGCTATATCTGATGAAGAAGGTCCTGGCAAACCGATTCTTGATTCAAAGCATGTAGAGGTTATCCTGACATTAGACCTTCCTGAGGATATGGATGTCTATGAAAAATTTGGTTTATCAGCATACAGACAACATATATTGCTAAGGATTACTCAAGAAGCCAGAGACCAGAATGCTCTTTTAACGATAAAAGATCTTGTAAAACTCCTCAAAAGCAGTTACAGCACTATAAAAAGAGACCTAAAGTACTTCAGAGAAAAAGGGCTTTATGTACCCCTAAGAGGTATCGTAAAAGACATTGGTCCTTCATCACATAAATCAAAAATTGTAGAGTTATATCTGAAAGGATACACAACTACTGAGATTCAGAGATCAACTAGACATTCGTTACAAAGCATAGAACGTTACATCAAAGACTTTTCTCGTGTCTCTATTCTCACACAGAAAGGTGAGTCAATAGACAATATCAGATTAATTGTTGGAATCTCAGAACGTTTGGTAAAAGAGTACCAAGAACTTTTCATAAAATACAAGGATGGGGACAATAAACAAAGAGTAGAAGAGCTAATAGATAATATAACTGTTTATGATTCACCAATGAGTTTCAAAAAAAATTCGGGGATGAGAATGTGAAAGAGGACTGGTATAGAAAAATGTATGGCCCTTCGGCATCAAAAACCTATGAAACAAGTTTGTTCAACCTCATAACATCAGAGTTTGGATACATTGGTGGTCCTGATGTTGTCAAATTGTTCACTAAAAAGATTGTTGAGTTGAATAATCAATATTACCTGAGGGAGGAGTTTGTTCGACCAGGTCAAATGAGATGGCTTGTGTTAAAAGCAGGCCAGAAATATTCCAAGAGTAAAAAGTTGAGTGAGATGCAGCTTATTCCCGTTACATTAACCTTAATAAATCCTGAAGATATTGAGGACAGAATCACGAAGGTAAAGAAAAACGAATTGATAGAAAAACTAATAGTTAGATTATGCAATGAAACCAAAGAGCAGGGAGGTGTGCTTACAGAAACGGATATTGCAATATTGTTCAGGTTGTCTTGTACCATGATTTCCAATCACGTGACAAGTTATGAGAAAAGGACAAAAAAGGTAATTCCAAGAGCAGGTACCGAAATGGACATGGGAAAATCCTTAACTCATAAAAGATTAGCATTCCATAATTACAAGAAAAAGATTCCTACTTCAGAAAATGCACGTTTAATAGATCATACTCCAGAGTCAGTAGATCGATACATCAAAGATGGAACACGTATAGAAAAGCTCTATGCAGCTGGATACGATGAGTGGAACATGGCATTTTTTACAGGACTTCCCATATATGTAGTTCAAGAATATGTAGAGATAATAAAGTCATACGAAAAAGAAAAAAATGATAAAAAGGATATTGAAAATCAATAACAAATGGATGAAAGGGTCATATGAACCTATCTGGGGTAACAAAAGTGGAGCTAGCAGTTGATTTTATCTCTACTGAATAGTTATATCCACAATCATGTCATTTGTATCGTTGACGTCCACAAACTATACCGTTCTTTTTGTGATTGGAACTCTTACACCTTGGGCAGTTCATGCAGAAAGATATGTCTTATAATATATGTCTATATTTAGTTACCAGAAACCTTAATTTTTTTGTTTCATGGTAGATCGTATGTTTAATGGATCTGGCAATACTGGCCGCTGTCTAAATTCATTTATTTGCAGATATTCTGTTAATTTGGTGCTTGGTTCTTCCCATTCCATCATCTTAAGAAGCATTTCTATTCTTTTAATTTCACTGAAACTGTTAACTTTGGTATTATATTTTATCTGAACCAATACGTATTCTTCAAAAGTTTTAATCAAACTGTTCCTTGATTCTTCGGGTACCTTTTGTACAGCTTCAAACCATGAATCTTTTTCAAATAACTTTTGATATCTTTCAGTCCTCTGTGTTTTATAAAGTTCAGATAATATTTTTACAGTACCCATACCATAGGGTTTTCCCATTCCTAGTTTATGACGATACTCTGTTTCTTTTTTACCTGGGATTGTTAGAACCCACAAGATAGCCCCAAGCTCAAAATCCCTTAGATTTTCAAAATAGATGCGGAATGAAAAAGTTATTCCAGGCTTTATGGGTCTAATTTTAGTATGAGATTTAGAATTTTCAATATTTTCATCATCTAATTCTTTGATATCCTTTAAGTCTACTTCACCTCGGTTCCAATACATTTTATGACCACGAATTACAGTTTCGTTGGAAGGTGTGGCATAGTGAGCTAATTCAAATTTGTTGTTAGGATTATGGTTTTGTTTCGAATCCTGAACTAAATAGTGTTGGAAGCATGTTGGTTTAGGAGATGAGAGGATTTTTGGATGGATTGGTTCTTTTGTTAGCCATATCCCGTCTTTGGCTGATTCTACTCGCGCATCTGTAAAGGAAATTCTTCCTGCCAAAGAATTCTTTTCATGAGTGTATCCAAAAATAGCTTCAGCGATATCAATTTCATCTTCTTTTCTCAATTCTTCTGGGACAAAGCTAATTATTGATTCATCGTAAGGTAATCTAAACATCATTGTTGGACCAAAAAAAACTAGGTTCTCATTTTCATCAACAAGATAGAATAGTGGATCTCCATCTTCAGTTAAAGGGCGACTTGGGATTCCACGGGAAATATCTTTGTCTTCCGAATAAAGTGACCGGATTTGATTAGGAATTAAAATCAATTCTTCATCAGGATCTGCCTCATAAATTGCACAGTGCATGTGTTTTTCTGTTTTACCCCCCATATGCCCACTGCGTACAATTACAGCTTTTTCAAAACCTTCTTTTTTATTTTGGCTTATATCTGATTCCTCGTGAACAACGGCAAGTTCCAATGCTAAATTTTTATTTGATCTTTTAGGGACTACTCTGTTTCTTGGAGGATTTATAAATATTTCAACGATGTCTTTTTTATTGTAACCTTGTTTAAAATTACGTTTTCCACAGTTAACAGTCTGCGCAACATTATATTCAATATGAACAAAAGTTTCACCGTTTATTTTACGAGCTGGCTGTATGTACCAATTGGATCCTTTTTTCTTCAAATACCCAGCACGAACATTTGCTGACGGGTAATCAAAAAAATATTTTACATTGTTTTTATTCTCTTTATTGGTCTCTGTATCATTAATTTTATTTTTTCCTAATAATTTGGTCCGATAATAATCGCCTAGACTACTTGTATCTCCAACAGCACGATATACAAGATTTTTATCCGATACCCACTGCATTTTTCCGTAACCTGCAATCTCGACTAATGTCCTCACCATTCCACGTAAACTACTTCCAGGAATTACAGGACAGTTTTTATTTTCCAGATGGAAAAATCGAGCACGTTCGTTTTTTCGATCAACATCCAGTTCATAAAACTTTTTATCTCCATGTTCACTGAAAAAAGAAGTAGACATAGGGCAACGAATATACAATGGGGTTTCTGTTGTCATTTTACATTCGATATAACCGGTATGGATGGTATGTTCTTCCTGATTCGTACTATAAGCGTCTTGGTCTACGTTACTATCAACAGTTACTACCTTTTCAGGTAAAGGTATAAAATTATAAGGTGCATGAGATATACGGTCTTTAGATTTAAGATTTGAATGCTCGGGAATCATTAAGCCACCCCTCCTCTAACATTTGCTCCCAGAAATACCAATCTGCTAAAGTTTACGTATGCTTGACCATCTTCATCGTAATCGATATAATGGCGTACTTTAAGTTTCAAATCTTCTTTTTTACTAACTGGTGGAGCATGACGTAATCCTTCTGATGCGTGTTCCCATAAGTAAAAACCATCCTTGCTCTTTTTACACTTAGTTCCCCACAAGAGCATGGTTTCGTCAAAGTACTCGTTTTCATCCCCTTCCAGGTCTTTAATTAAACGAGCTTGCCAGATACAATTGTCAATTTTCCAGAGAAATAATTCACCATTAAAACCAAACAGCCTTGCCATCAGAAGGGTTTTGGTTCTCAATTGAGGTCCAAACAAATCTGATGAGAGATGAAGCTTATCATTTCTTAATTCACCCCATATTACGCCATCATCAGCATGAACCAGCAACCATTTGAGCTCATAATCTTTAGCCTGCTTCTCCAACCATCCCAGAACATTAGCTTCAAAATCTGGAGTAATGATTTTCGGATTTATTTCACATTTTAGCTTTGAGACCTCTGGTATCATGCTGAATCTCCTCCGAGAAATTGCTTACAAAATTGTTTACAAAACCCTCAAGTTTTTCCCTGTCTCCAACAATTTCGAGTTTTCCGTTATATTTTTGCTTTAATTTCCATTCTTGATAATTTGGTCCTTCCATTTTGTAGGATAATTCTGCTTCCTGCCCGATTAAGCGTCCTCTTCCAATACTTGCTTCACCGCCCAGCGGTAAGTCTCTGGTCCAGAGGTCTTTCAGCAGGAGCAATAATAGCCCAATTTGAGCATTATCCGGTTTTTGGATTTGCACTTTTAATTTGACTTTTGTACCACTTTGTTCAAAAACTGGTTGTTCATCAAAAAGAGCGGTAGGAAAAGAACTGCCTGTGAAACGATCTATCTTGATACGCTGCTGTACAAGCTTCAGGGGGTTTATTATCTCTGTCTCAGCCGTTATTAGTTTACTTGCAAAAGCTTTGTCTTCAGGCTTCTCAATTTCCGGGCCAAACAAATTGTTTATCATTTCTCTGGCTTTTTTATTATCTTTACTGGTTGTTGTACTGTTTTGTATTGTATTTGCTATGCGAAAAGCTCTTGCTCGCAGTGCTCCTGCTAAACTGGTACCACTTAAAACAGGAACTGATTCATCATTTCTTTTTGAATGGAGGTGTACTGTGTCAGGAGCATTTACTTCATCATACCCGGACCTTATGATCATTGAACCGTCTAAAGAAAAAGTAGCATCCATCTGGAAAATGCATCTTTTATCCAACAATTCCGATTCACTTATACCTAACAAAGTTAAAATGTTCTGCCCACTCTTTTCCTCTCCTTTATCCAGATTCAACCAATCAATCAATCCTTTGGGAGTGGTTAAGTCATACCTGCATACGTTCCACCCTTTTACCCCGTTCCACTCCTTTATCCTGCATCTACCAAAACCTCTTCGTTTACGGAAACCTAAAGAAATTTCTCCTTTTTCCAATCCGCGTAAAGCAATAGCAAGACCAAGAAGCAGTTTTTCTTTTCTTTTTTCTTCCCTGGGGAGAAGTAATTCTATTTCAATAGGAAAACAGGCACCTGCTTCGATCAATTCAAAATCAAATTTACCTTTATCTTTTGCAGTTCGGGTTTTACCATCAATTTTTATCCCGTCTCTTAATTCGATTTTTGGTTTTTCACCCAAAGAATCATTAACGATAAGAAAACTTTGCTCTCCTTCATCATTTTCATGATTGCCAAAAAGATTCATGTACAGGGATTTTTTGTCCCCCTGTTTTCCAAACCCATGTTCACATTCTCGCAAGTAACTTCGTAAAGCTCCAGCTAAAGATGCTCCTGTTAGCAAAGTCCGACCTTCTAGAGGATCTAAATCTAATGAAATGCCCACAATTTCATCATGGTCACCGGAACCAAAATATGCAGGAGTTTCCAAGACGAGGTTTCCACGAATAATGATCCTTTCTACAATTTCACGACTTTCCAACCAGCGAGGATTATTCATCTTTTGCCTCCTTGTATGCTTTGTGCAGAACAGAATCAATCAGACGAGCGGCATATTCACGAGCGAGTTCATCACTAAATTCCGGCTTTATTTCTCCTAACGATGGCATTTCTTCACGAGTTTGAAGCGTTTCCCAAACAATATGTGGGTTTTCTATAAGTTCTGTAATCCACTGTTTCAGTGATTTATTTTCAATCCGAGCATTTTGAAACTGTTTTTCAGCAGCCTCTTTCATTTTACTAATGTGTTCGGTAACTTTGCTTAAATCATCTTCTTTCAAAGATCTGCGAACTATTACACGCATACGGGACAGTTGAGATTTTTTGGGTGCATTTTCTTTTATTTCCAGCACATTTGCTGCCTGAATTAAAGCTTGATCAAGCTTTTCTTTTGTCATCCTTTCAACAATTCTTTTAGCTAAACATAGGCTGTCTGGGTCTTCGATTTTAGTAAATGAGGGTAATTTTAGTGAATCTTCCAATGTATTAATTTCATTTACCCGATGCCAATTCACAGCAATTCTTCCATAACCTTCTTCTCTTTTTTCCCCTATCCCCGTGATTTTGAGGGTTTCTAATAGATTTAGCAGTTCTGAATTTATTTTGTAAACAAACACACTGCCCGCTTTAATAGCCAAAACTTGAGGAAGTGGCAGGTTCCATGTTCTATTGAAACCTCCTCTTACCCGCGTGCCAACAAAGTTAGAAGAGCCCGATTTCATACCCAGAACAGAATTGATGTTAGTACAGTATGCTCCAGTGTTCTTGTCGCGGATAATAGCATCACTTAAAAGAGTAATCACAACTTTGTCGTCATCTTCATCTCCGACAGCAGAATATTCTTCCCAGTCATCAGAAACTTTTATGCTATAAACCCTTACACGTCCATAGCCTGCTAGATGTGATTTACCAAAATTAAAGTTTCCTCTTTCTTCTAATAAACCTTTAATCTTTTCAAAAGATGATTCATTTTTCACTAATATAACGCAGGAGAAATTTTGACCTGCTTCCAGTGCTTGATAACGAAAAATTGTACTTTCTTTATCAGTTTCTTTTTGCCTATTTGCACGAAAAATATGTATTTGAACCTGATTTAAAGGCTGATATAATATAGTAGTTTCTTCTCCCTCGTCGTCTTCGAACAAATTACAAAAAGGTTCAGTAACTTTTTTCCAGTTTCTTTCAGAAAAATTCATTTCTTCACTTAAATAATCTTCAGAGGTAAGATCATGTATTCTTTTTTTAGGATCATCTTTTTCAAAATGCCATGAAAGAGGAGTGGGTAACGAACGACTACCGTCTTTATTTAAGGGATAACCATTTAAAAAAAGTGTTTCTCCATCAAAAAAAAGTTTTCTAAATTCAGAATCTTCTGCATCAACTGAATTCTTCGGTTTTCCTCGTAAATATTTACCTATTAATGCCCCTTTAATTACACTTCCGGGGATAAATTCAAATCCGACTGCACTGTTTGGATCTCCTCCACCCACATCGTTTACCAATAAGGGTTCTAACAACTGTACATTGAAAGTTAATGCTTTCATAGCATCACCTTCTCGCAAAATGTCTCAAAGTGCTTTTCACTAGTTCCATTTTCGTCACAAAGAACAGAAACAAGTTTACCCCTTCCACGATTACGACCTGTACCAGCTTTCCTGAAAGCTTTCACACAGGCAGCTAGCAAGGGTAAGTCTAAACCGGAAGGATCTTTTGTAAAAGATAATTCCGCCTCAAATGGTGTTTTTCTAAGTATGACCCTCATTGAACGTAGAGAATTCTTTTTTGGTGCTCCTGAAATTTCATCAAATGAAGTTTGACGGCGAATTGAAGTCAAAGAATTAAGTATCTCAGAACTACATATTTTTTTATTACGTGATAGCTCGTATTCGATCAATTTTTTTAAATCTTCTGGGAGAGTTGCATTACTTATATGAAGAATAGATTTGTCTGAATCACTACTACCTGGATTTCCAAAAAGATGTTGTGCGGATTTATAAAATTCATCCAGTAACTCAACTTTAAGATTTTGTTCCTTCAAGGAAAAAAGGATGTTTGCGCACTCTTCTTGAAGTAAACCTTTCAAAGTTCTCCCATTCAAAAAAGGTAATCCATATTTATCATGCATTACTTCTACGTCTACTAATCCTGCTAAACCATCTCCCTTCCCAAAAGTTGAGTCACTTTTTGTAGTGAACTTCAACCAATATGTTTTCATTTTCTTCCCCCTTCAAGCTGAACAAAAAAATCCAAAGCTTCAATTGCATCAAAACAGGTACATCTATCGGCAATCCAGCCTGTTTTATCAGACCTTTCGTTATTTTTGATTTTTGGGAGGGGTTCTTCTGTAGGAAGTGAATTTTTATACATTTTTATGAATCTTTCAACAGCTTGTGGACCATCACGTAAATCGTCCCTAAGGCGCATGATTTTGTTATGTTTACCCTCCCATTCTTTACTCTTGAATTTTGAAATAATATCTGAAAAAGTTTCCCAGGTACGCCATTCGGTCTCTGTCAATCCTCTAAGGCTTAATGGTCTCATATTTAATTTACCATCTTTGACTGTGTATTCTCGTCTTCTAATATTATCAATGCTTTCAACCACTCCACCAGATGCAAAGTGCCAGTCTATGGCAGAAACTTTTCCTTTTGCAGGAAAAGAACTTTCTTCTATTTTATTTATATGTGATTTAGCTGATTCTGCTAAATTGTTTGCCAGTTTAATAGCCTGGTAAAATGGATAATGAGTTTTTACAATGGCTATTCCAGCTCTAGCAGAAATAGGATATCCATCACTTAACTTATTATCTTCGGCTGTCAATTGCCTTAATAGAAATTCAGAGAGGGTTAACCCCAATCTGCCATCACAAACAAAAGTTATATCATCGCCGCCGTAGATTATCGGGCGAAAAGGTAATTTATTTTGGAACTCTACAATGCCCCCAATTTTACATTTTCCATCTTTGTATTCTCTAGATTCAAGCAACTTAGAGATTGCAGTTCTTACAGCTTTATCACTTGTTTCTTTAATAGAATTTGAAAGAGAACGAATGGAATTAATGTATTCACGATTATCATTTCCATGTTCTTCTGAATATTTTTTGATTCGCTTTCCCATTCCGTTTCCATCTACATGAACAACAGCCATGTAGCTAGACTCATTTTTTGAACCGAATTCATCAGTATTATATACAAAATCTATATCAGTGTCTTTTTCATCTTTATTGAGAAAGTTATCGAAAAGCCGATAATTAGCAGCAGGGAAAAAACTCAGTTTGGAAGAAACTTCTCTTGAAATCCTAATTTCTTTTTCATCATCTTGTATAGTTTCTGAAGCTGGTAGACCTGTGTATTGGCAATCGGCATTTACTCCAATTCCAGAAGGTGAAGATGAGTTAACGTGGTTGGATTTTTTTTGTGCAATTTTTTGATTAATTGTTTCCCTTACTTTTTTTTCTAAATCGTTTTTGTCCCATTCGAAGTTGCTATGAGCAATAATTAGTTGCAAACCGGGCGCTTTTAGAAGAACTTTTTTAGTGTATGATTTTGTAAATTCTTTAGCAAGATCCTTGTTTTTGAATAAAATTACTGTGTTTCCTCCCCCGGAATATATTAGTTCTGAGTTCAGACCATCTCTTTCAATTATTTTAGTATATTCAATCTTATATTTTAACTCGGCATCAATTCTTTCTATGTTAGAATTGCCAATTTTTATTAGTTCGTCATAAACTAATTCATGTGTAACAAAATGAACTAATCCAGAAGCACCAACATTTTGTTTCAGATTATTACTTCCAAAAATATATCCCTGAATCCCAACTGTATCTATGGCTGTTACTGTAAATTCTTGCATGAAAAAACCTTCTTATTTTGAGTTCAACCATTCTTTCAGGCGTAAGGAAAGTTCTGGAATTTGTTCTGCCCCAAAAACTCGAAACTTGTTTTCCAAATACCACTCTTCTTCGATTTCTTTTAGGATTATTTCAGGACTTGCATCAGAACTTGTTTCGGATGCAAAACACACTACCCCTATTTTTGCTTCATCCCCTCCTAACTGCTGACCTCGAACATAAGCTTCAAACAATTTTTGTTTAACAAGCCCTTTTTTATCTGCGGTTGTACAAGAAGCTACAAATAATTCATATCCTTTTAAGACAGCTACATCCAGCTCAAATTTATTGTTATTAAACTGAGCTCCCAAAATAGAATCATGAATATCACACTCATCAGAGACTTGCTGAAAGGACAATAATGTATAATCCTCTAACCATTTACCTTCTAACCACTTAGCCAAATCGTCAACTTTTTTATTCCATTTGTTTGCCAGTTCACCTAAAGTACTGCAACCATCCCAAAAAATAACCAGATCTTCAAAAGGTGGATTAACTGGTAGAATAACATTTCTAAGTTTTGGTTTGTTTAACATCTTGGGGGAATTGGCTCTTAAATTTTCTTTACACCATTTACTAAAATCTTCATAAAGATTATTTCCTAAAATCTTGCACATCTCGGGCATGAAGATATGCCCATTAGAATTTACAGAATACCCGTGTAATTGAAACAATTCTTTAATTTTAGGTTTAACAGATGTATTTATAGGAACTCTCTTAGTTAAACAGTCTTTTTTATCAATAACCAATTCCAGTCTACGAGCATCAAGGTAACTAAAAACAGAGTCTGGATCTACTGCTTCAACTGCCCGATATGCATGGACAGCCATAGTTTTTGTTCCACCTGTGTAATTTAGGCCAATTTTTTGTTTACCTTTTAACTTATCACTTATTTTTGAATATATATCCTTACCATTCGATTCATTCACTTGAATTTTAGTCCATTTATCGTGCCCAATTTTAAGTACATTTATAAGGTTATCAGCTATTGTGTCAGTTGTTTTCGTACAGACAAAAAATATGTGAGATGTTGGGGATGAAGGCATAGATAGCAAATGATAAGCAACATAATTTGGTAAAGGATTTGTACCAACCAGTAAAACTAAGTTTTCACTTCTATACTCGTCGAATCCTTTTAATTCATCTTCATTTATTTTAATTTCATTCAAGATGTATTACCTCCATTTCTTTCAGTATCGTATTTTCCAATCAAAATTGAATTTTCCTCACAGTCCCAAACCCCTTCGCAACCCCTTTTCCTACCCCCATGAAATCCGGAATCAAAAAATTAGCTATAAATCCACCTGTAAACGAAGTAAAATCCATTTTTTTGTACTTTGAAAGCCTGAGCTCCATATCTACATCACATTTTATGGTATCAGGAACCGTATATCCAAAAGTCTTTGACATCGAGAGCAAATTTCCTGCCAGGGTCTTTCTTAGCATTTCCTTTTGCTCTTCGGGGTTTCTGGTCTCAAGAAATTTTTCCTCATTCTCTTTATTAAGGGCAAGCCAGGGGGTTAGGAATTCGTAAAAGTAAATGCTTTTTGTAAGCCCA
>WPCH01188237.1_pt1 | contig 12077 bp, 9 predicted proteins | sample 5399881 | NCBI WGS metagenome assembly WPCH01 (sample SAMN12869468, study PRJNA574797) | sludge metagenome | isolation source: wastewater treatment of pH5 | place: China:Beijing | collected 2019-05-20 | reverse complement strand
CGGTTATATCAAGCATAATGCTTGGCGATAAAAGCCTCTACCTCTTCAACACTGCGGTCGAACACACCTGGACGTTCAATTTTAAGACTGGTAGCCGCCGCAGACCATTTACCTGCTTCTTGCGGCGGTAAATTAAGCCGTTTCGTAACATATGAACCAACACAGGTATCTCCCCTGCCACTGCGCCCGGCCATCGATTCCGCATGGAATTGATAGTGGTAGAACTGCCCCTCAGCATGGACAAGGATACCTTCGCTATGGGAAAGAAGAACCTCTTTTGCGCCGATATCTGCAAAGGTCTTTGCGGCTTTTTCAATGTTATCTTCACCGGTTAGGTATGCGGCTTCGACCGCATCCGTTTTTAATACATCCAAATTGCGAATTACTTCCACCATTTCAGGCCAGGGTTCATAAACCAGCGATTCGCCGTGAAGCACTCTGACAAAGCCCTGCACATCTGCAGAAAGTAAGAGACCCTGCCGTTTGCGCATCTCATTGAAAAAGATAGGCTCCACTTCACCACGGATACTGGGGCTGACCACAACCGCGCGTGCCGATAGCCTATCAAGGTCTTCAGGGCGGATCGTGCCGGCTACTGCCTTGACATAAAGGTTGCGTTTATCGACATCCTGCGTCTTGTACTCAAGCGTCATCAGGGTTGATGAGGGAGAATAAACCGGATAACAATCAATCCCTGCTGATCGGATTACTTCGACGACCCGCTCATCTTCCCTCGCAAGCCGTGTCACCACAGCAGCACTTATACCCAGCCGTTTGGCTACATGCGAGGCATAATTCATTCCACCGCCATCAAGATAACGCGTTCCATCAGGGGTGATAATCGTATCTTTGGTGTAATTTCCTACAAAAATCGCATCATAATAATTGATCGTATTTGACATTCAAGCTCCAGTTTAAAATAATTTCGCGAGAAAAGGTATACCATACATAATCAGTGCATAAATCGCAGCCGCCAGCAAGGCAGTCGATGGAATGGTAAAAAGCCAAGCAGAAGCGATCTCACCCGCAACCCCCCAGCGCACTTTACTCACCCGCTCTGCGGCACCAACCCCCATAATTGCGGTGCTGACAACATGCGTTGTGCTTACCGGTCCGCCAATAAGTGAAGCGGTGAGGATAACTGCCGCTGAAGCAATTTGCGCAGAAAAGCCATGAATGGGTCGAATTTTATAAAATTTCGTTCCCAATGTTCTGATCAACTGCCAACCCCCAACAGAGGTTCCGAATGCAATCGCTGAGGCGCAAATAAGAATTACCCAAAACGGAACTTCAAAAGTTTGAATAACACCAGTGACAAGCAGACCCAAGGTAATGATACCCATAGATTTCTGCGCATCGTTAGTGCCATGGCTAATGGCTAAACCGACCGAGGTGACAACCTGTAACCTTTTAAAAAGCCCGTTTACTTTTGGTGTGCTTTTCCAAGACAAAAGATAAACCAGGTTCGCCACGAGAACGCCTGCAATCAAACCAATCACAGGTGATGCAAATAAAGAGATGAGGACTTTGATCACACCGCTCAGTTTTATCGCATGGAAACCGGCGCCTACCGCAACTGCGCCGATGATGCCGCCGATCAAAGCGTGAGAAGAACTGCTGGGAATTCCCATAATCCAGGTAAGAATATTCCAGGCAATTGCGCTTAGTAATGCAGCAATGAGCACCTCAATCTTCAATTCACTCGCCATAACAATTTCTTCGCCAATGGTAGTTGCCACTGCAACACCAAATATAAATGGTCCGCTAAACTCAGAAATCGCAGTTAACGCAAGCGCTTTACGCGGTGATATAGCCCGCGAGGAGATCATCGTAGCAACGATGTTTGAAGAATCGTGGACCCCGTTTAAGAAGTCGAATACAATCGCCAAACCGATAAGGAGAATAAGGCCAACTGGCATCAATACCTCGCTAGGTTGTCTTAACTACGATATCTGCCAGAACATTGGCAGCTTCATCACCGCGGTCTGCCGCATTACTCAGATGGCGGTAGACTTCGCGCAATTTCATCACCCGAACAATTCCTTCAATATCGTTTACCCCATTAAACATGTCTGCCAATGCTTCACGGTACACATTTTCAACTCGGTTTTCAAGCGCCTTGGCGCGCTGAGCGTGCTCCGCTGCCACCGCGGGATGATCCTGCAATTGTTCAACAGCCTTCCAAAGTTCAAATGCAGCATCAGAAAGCAAGGAGCAGATCCGAATCATATATTCGGTTGTGTCAACCTTCAGGATCTCGATTTCCGTCATCGTGCTGTATGCATAATCAATGATGTCATCAATTGCACGAGACAGCGCAAAAATATCCTCGCGATCATACGGAGTGACAAAGGTTCTGTTCAATTCATCAATTAAGATACGGCGGGCTTCATCTGCTTCCTTTTCTTTCATGGTCAACTCATCAGCGATCTGCTTTACGGGAGAAGCGAGGTAAGCCTTCAACAAGTCAACTCCCTCATGCGCCAGCCTTGCTTGTTCGTACATCAAATGAATAAAAACATTACGGCGTTTTTTAAATATCTTTAACATTTTTCCTCTTTTCTAAATAATTTTTTCCACACAACCGGAAAATTCCAGGAACTCGATAGCTCTCGCAAGCGAGTCGCTGCTCGCTGTCTTATCAACCTCAATTGTTCGGTAAGCGTCGCGCGGAAGATAACCCGCGAGGCGCACGAAGTCTACCTCACCGCTTCCGGGGGGCTGATGGTCGATAATGCCAATAACATCATGAAAATGAACACCCACAATTCGTTTAGCAAAACTATCCAGCCAACGATAATAATCAAATAAGCCAAGCTGACTGAGTACCTGTAAATGACCGATATCTAAATGCCAACCCAACCACGGTTGCTTGAAGTCATCGAGGAGAGCATTCATTTCATCGTAGTCTGGTAATTCGTAATAGTGAAACCGGTTTTCGAGTCCAATGGATAACCCGCTGCCATCAGCAAATGCCGCAATTTCTTGCAGGCTAACCCTCAAACGTTCAAGATGAGGCGCAGCTCTTAAGGCGCGATCCGCTTCAACTTGATGAAGTAATGCCTGGTAATCTTCGCTATCTCTTAACCCTGCCCGGTAGAGATCGCGCAGCTGATTATCTAATGAATGGTCGCCGGCGATCCTGCCGGGGTGCACCACAACATGCCGTGCATGCATGCGAATGGCTTGGTCAATAGTGCCTTTAACCACATCCACACCTCGGTGGCGCAAACTCTCATCCAATGATGTGATCTGCACATCTGTTCGTTCAAGTTCTTTTGCAGGGATGTACGCCGGGCACGGGTCATGCAAGGAGCCTATAGAAAATCGATCGAGGTCAAGGCTTTTAAAAACCTCCGGGGGAATTTGGTGATTTAATTCAAAACGTGCAAACCCCAAACGTCGGCCGGCTTTAAAGAAATCATCTGCTGTCTGCGTATCTTTGTTCCACCACATGGTTGAAAGTGCTGCGTCGTATAAAATATCATATTCGCCGTTGCATTCTTTTTCATTATCCTTACCAACACGTATGGGGAGGTAATCCAGTAATTGGCGTAAATCACTAATAATAATATCCGGCTGCATCATTTCATCACTGAGATTTATTTCGGTCGCGTTGTTCTGCAGCAAAATCACCAGGGCATATCCCGCCTCGCGCGGCCCCACCACATCCCGCCAGGGGTGATCGCCAACATAAGCACATTCATTTGGGTGTAAACCACATTCATGGGCTGCGTTTACAAACAATGAAGGATGCGGTTTTCTTTTCCCAAATTCAGGCGCGTGCAGCATGATTTTAAACATGTTTTTGAGCTCAGGAACATCAAGATGTCGCGGCGTTGAATGGCTGATGGTGCCCAGAATGTAACCTCTCTCCATCAGTTCGGTTAAGAAGATTGGTACATAGTTTTTTACTTTTTTTCGACTTTTTGATAGACCCCATAACGCCTGTAGTTTTTCGGCGTGGCTTCTTACAATGCTTTCATCCACGTCAGCAAGAAAGAATTGCACCCATTTTTCAATAATTGGGATTTCATTCAGGGTTTGATTTCGGGTTTCTTTATATTTTTTCTCACCACGATAAACCATCTCCAGAAACTGGTTCACAGAACAGCTCAACCCGAGCAGATCAATCATCTCCTTAATAAGCTCAGGGTCCCGTTCAATATTCCTGGTTTTTTCAACCAATGTGCCGCCAATATCAAAGAAAACTGCTTTTATGTTCGTGTTCAAGTTAAGTCAACCTCATATAATTAAAAACTGATGATGCATCCGCTCATAGCCAGAAATTCCAAACACCTGGTGATGCCGGCTGAAGTCGCGAATGGTGTAATTTCAATCGTCTTCTGGCAGTTTTCAGGTAAGCTCCGCGCGATGCTGCCAAAGTCGATATCACCCTCTCCGGGTAGTTGATGGTCTTGTATTCCACACACATCATGCAGGTGAACCCCGATCAGTCTGTCACTGAAGCGTCTCAGCCAGATTCCTTTTTCACATAAACCGAGTGCCTCAAGGGCTTGTGCATGCCCAGTATCAAATTGGAAGCCATATTTAGCATCCGTATTCAAACCCAGAAGAACACCCATTTCATCAGGCAGGGGCAAGTCATAATACCGATAGCGATTCTCGATTCCAATCGTCAGACCACTGCCATGGTTAAATTCAAGGATCTGTGATAAGCTTTTTTTCACCGCTTCGAGATGCGGCGCAGCATAACCCGCTCGATGGCGAACCGTCTCATCTCTAAGTGCCTCGTATTCGTTTGAATTACGCTTACCTTCATTAAATAACTCTCGCAAACGCTTATCATTTGAATGATCGCATACAATTGAACCTGTGTGTAAAACCACAGAGCGGGATCCGAGGCGGTGAGCCAATTCAATGGTCCTCTTAACCAGATCCACCGCCTGACTGCGGTTGGTGTCGTTCAGGCTCGATATCAGAACATCGTTTGCTTTCAACGCATTCAAACTTTCCGGTGCAGGGCAAGGATCATGCACAGTGCTGACATAGTTTCGCTCACGGTCCCATTCTGCCAGATGTTCTTGTGTTACCTGGTGATTTAACTCAAAGCGTGAGATACCCAACGACCTGGCAATTTCAAATGTTTCATTAAAGGGCATTTTCTGATCAACATGCCACATTGTAGAAAGCGCCACATCATACAAACGGTACGGTGCACTTTCTTGCTGCTGACTATCATCGTCAATTTTTGGAAAAATCGTCAGGAGCTCCGATAATCTGCCGATGCGATAATCGGATTTGATCTCCAAGTGACTATCTTTTTCAAGGTCAAAATCATCCGGATCGTATTCATCCGTGGTATAGCCTTCGGTGTTAATCATCACCATGCCGGCGTAATTTGATTGCCTTGCGCCGATGAGGTCTCTCGAAGGGCGATCGCCTACGTAAACACATTCATCCGGCCGCAAGCCAGCGCGTCGGGCAGCCTCAATGAACAACAAAGGGTACGGTTTGCGCCTTCCAAATTCTGCTGAAAGAATAATACAACTGAATTTGTCCCGTAAACCCGCCTCATCGAGTAATTGATAACCCTCAACGGATGAAGTGGTGTTGCTGATCAATCCCAGCTTGTACCCTCTTCGAGCGAGTTCATGCAGGGTCTCAGCCATGTCTGGCAATACCGTCTTACGCCTTGACTCTCGCCATAACTGGTTCAGGATAATTGCGTTCTTTCGGATAAATTCCTGGGGGTATTCTGGTAATAGAAACCGGGTCCAAAGTTCTTCTTCAGTTAATTCGATGTAATTGGGTTTGCACCAACGCCTGTAATTTTTTTCACCTTTGTGAATACGCTCAACAAAATCGTTCACAGAACCATTCTCACCGACCAATGCCATCAATGCTTCAATATTCTCAATAACTCGCCCTTCATTGGGGTTGGAGACCCGTAAGGTTCCACCAATGTCAAAAAAAATACCTCTAACGGTTGTTTTCATAGTTGTTTTTTCCAGGTTAAACTTCCCGCGAATCTAACAGGGGGAGCTTTGTCAGTTCGCAAAATTTGTCAATGTAAATATCTGCTGGAGCATCTGCATCATAGTTAAAAGCAATTGTTTTGAAACCAACGGCTTTGGCTCCAGTCAGTTCGGCCGTTTTATGACCTACAAACACTGCTTCATCAGGCAAGATGCCCGACTGATTTAGCGCTTCAACATACATTTCAGGAGCCGGTTTTCGTACACCAATCTCTTTTGAACTGATCACCACATCCCACACCCTGCCAAAACCATGTTCATCAAACCAATTTAACTTACGGCTGAATGGCATAGCGGTATCGGTGATGATGCCCATTAGGAACCCCCTGCTCTTCAGCTCATTAATTGTTTCGGGTACACCTTCAATTATTGCCACTGTGTTGTCATCACGGCTTAATGCTTCAAGTCCCTTTTCAATCTCATCGTTGTCAGTAATACCGTGAAGGCGAATCAGCTCGCGATAATAGTCATGTCGTTTCATTTGCCCTGAAAATGCCAGATCCTTAATTCGCTTTCGTTCCTGTTCAAAGCCTGCTGCAAGGTTAAGTTGATGTTGAGATAAAAATTCATTCAGGTGTTTATCGCGTTCTGGTCTGTAATAGAGAATATCCCCTGCGTCAAAAAATATCGCTTTTATATGGTGTTGACTGGTTTTACGGCTGCCAGCATTCGATAGGCTTGCTTTTTCAATCAAAGGCAACAGTTCAGCTAAAGATTCAATAATGGCATCGGGTTCTGCGCCGGTATCTTGTTCTCCATCATCAAACAAGTGCCGAATCTGCACAGCAAGTTGAAAACCTGCCTTTCTCGACCCAAGAACGTCCCGGTTGATCTTGTCTCCGATATAGCCACAGGCTGAGGTAGGGGTATTTGCCAACCTGGCAGCCTGGTAAAATATTGCCGGGTCGGGTTTTCTGCGCCCATATACAGAAGAGAGCACTACCGGATCAAAGTAACTGCTTATGCCATATTTTTCTAAGGTAGCTGGCACCTGGGTTACGCTCTGCGTATTACTGATACACCCGATCCGCAGCCCCATCTTTTTAATTTCAGCGAGTACCGCAGGAGCCTCGGGACGCATCTCGCGGATATAAAAATACAATTCATACAGACATGATAATTGCTCTGAAATTTTTCTGATTTTTTGTAAGTCAATTTGAATATCTTTAAATACATACTCAGCCCAAATCTCATCTGTGCTGAGTTCAATCATCGAATTTATACTCCACTTTCGATATGCTCTTATGCCACTGGAGATTATTTCACACAACTCTTCATCGTCAACACTAATAGTCAAACCATTCTCTGCCAGAAATTTTCTGAAGATCGCGGTGTTTTTCACGCGGTATTCTTTGGTGAAACTGTATGTTTCTAATGTACCGCCAACATCAAAGAGCATGGTTCGAAGTATCATTTTTTCTCCAAGGCGCATCTACCCAACTCTGCCTCTAAAACGAAAGAGTGAGCTTAATGAATAGATTTGTGGTTTGATGAAGTTTCATGGCACGGACCGGTTAAGGCTCGTGCCATGAAACAAGAGGTAATGGAATTATTTAGCCAGGTTGATCAAATAGAAGTCACGCGCCTCGATCATGTGATCGTACGCGAATTGTTCATCGATGAACCAGGTCATAGCGATCATTTCTTCGAGTGGGGTTTGTCCTTCAGGAACTTCATATGTGGAATCTGTGAAGAAAGTTCCGAATTTTGCCCATGGGTCTCTGCCTTCTTCGCTAACCTGCCAGGCGATCCACAGCTTTGCAGCATTTGGATGGGGAGCCTGATTGATAATGCCCAAGTAGCTCTGAGATTGAATTCCAAGCACGGGTGCGATACCAAAGCAGGGTTCAAATACCAATGCACCTTCCAGAACATCCGCATAGTTGGAATAGGATGTAAGTGCCATTGCACTTTTCGTCATTCCAGGGGTTGCAAAGGCTTCGTCAACCTCATCACCACCCGGCTGAGGAATGGGGCCGTTCTGTGCAAATCTCTTCAGCCACAGCCATCCAGCATCAGGGGTGTCAGCATCCAGAACAGGCTCTTCCCCGTATAACTCAACATAGGCTGCATGCATTTCATCGGGATGAGAGACAAAGGTCAGCAATTTACTGAGTGTTGAGGCATCATTCAATGGATCTTCAATGTAGAATCGACCCTTCCACTCAGGATTGGTAAACTCCCACACATTGGCGACGGGGCAGCTTGCTTCAAGTTCATGGTTGTAAGCAAAAACTGAGGTGCCAAGTCTGCTCATCAACAGTGGTTGTGTAAATTCTTCTGAGATCCTATCAGCAACAGTGGTGGGAATAAAACGCCAAACATAATTATTCGGCAAGACGTTGCCCACAAGGTCTGCGCCGCCGCTGCTTGCCCATACATCACCAACAAACGCTCCAGCTTTCTGCTCTTCCACGGTCTTCATCAAAACATCATCACCGCCCAGATCAAACGCCTGAACTGTGATTCCGGGATATTTTTCCATGAAAGCTTCGGCTGATTTCTCGATTTTGGAAGTATTTGCATAAACCAAAACCGTTCCTTCAGCGATAGCTGCTGCCTCAATCGCTGCCCAATCCTGCTCGCCGGTATCATAAGGGCCAAGTTGATTCGCTTTCAGCCATGCTTCTTGTGCTGTCAGCGCTTCTTCAGTCGCAACTGGCGCATCGGTAACAACAGGAGCATCGGTGGTTTCTGGTGGTGTAACTCCGGGAGCGGCTGTAGGTGCCGCACAAGCGACCAGGAAACTTACCAAAAGTACCAGGGTTAGAATTCTTACTGCTGTTTTCATTTACCTTCCTCCATATTTAATAAACTGATCTGACTGAACAAACAAAACCGTATAAAGCATTCACCTCCTTTACATCACGAATTCCCTTCATGCTTTTCAAGCTCTTTGTGCTCATTTGTTTATTAGATTGCCCGATTTTTTATCATAAAGTAAAAGCGCATCTCTGTTGAAGGTTAACCAGATTTTTTGATCCATCATAAGTTTACTCACACCGATTTCTTTGATGATGAGTTCAGTGTCACCTTTGTGCGCAATAATTGTGGTATCTGCGCCAGCGGGTAGTACTGAATAAGCGGTAAACTCAACACCTTCAGCCGTTTCTTCGGATGATACCATGATGTCTTCAGGGTGTATGCCGACGACAACATCTCCAGAAGCTCTATACGTTTTGATGGAGATATTGAATTTACCCAGGTCAACCTGGTCTTGTCCCGAAATCCACCCATCCAACAAGTTGATTTTTGGGCTGCCAATGAAATCTGCTACAAAAAGGTTGGCGGGTTGATGATAGACGTTATCCGGAGTGTCCATTTGTTGAAACACACCTTCCTTCATCACAGCAATATTTGTCGACATGGTCATGGCTTCAAGCTGATCATGTGTCACATATACAGTTGTGGCGCCGGAAATATGATGCAGCCGTTTTAATTCTGTGCGCATGTCCATACGCAAGCGGGCATCGAGGTTTGAAAGCGGCTCATCCATGAGAAAGACTTTGGGGCGGTATGCCAACATACGCGCCAACGCGATGCGCTGCTGCTGCCCGCCGCTCATCTCACGCGGATAACGATCCTCATAACCACTCATTTTAACTTCAGCAAGAGATTGTTTTACACGCTGATCCATTTCTTCTTTCGTAAGTTTTTGGATCTCAAGAGCAAAGGTCATATTCTTATAGACGGTCATGTGTGGCCAAAGCGCATAGTTTTGGAACACTAACCCCAAATCACGCTGGCCTGGCGGAAGCGAAATGCCGCGGGGGTGTGAGTAGATTAATTTATCGCCAATGTAGATTTCGCCTTCATCCGGGTCTTCAAGCCCTGAAATGCAACGCAAGAGGGTGGTTTTTCCACAGCCTGACGGTCCGAGGAGTGTAAGAAAAGTATGCGGTTCAATGACGAGTGACACATTATTTACAGCAACTACATCTCCAAATTTTTTGGTTAAATTTTTTACAGTAATTGGTGTTTCCATTTTCTCTCCTTAGAATTACAAACCTAATCCCTTTTTCAGACTACCGCCACGGAAGCGGCTGACAATAAAGTTCCCGATGAGCACCAGAACAATCAACAGTATGATGACTGCATTTGCCTGTTGGTCGTTGCCGTTTTCAATATAACGCATGGTCATACTGGCTAACACAGCAGTCGTCGGAGTAACCAGTAAAATAATCAAAGATAACTCGCGCATCGTACTGATAAACGTCAGCAAGAAGCCTGAAACAAAACCAGTGCTTGTAAGAGGGAAAATAATGCGCGTAAACCGGCGCATTGGCTTAGCACCAGCAATTGCTGCCGCTTCCTCCAACTCCTTACTTACCTGGAGCATGGCTGAAACTCCGCTTCGCGCAGAGAATGGTAAATGCTTGGCCACTGAAACAACCACCAGCAAAGCAAATGTGCCATAAAGCGCCGGGATCGGTCCCACCGGCTTAGTGAACATGGCAATGTAAACCGCACCGAATGCAATACCTGGTATTACATAAGGAATAAAGGACATTTGCTCAACAATCTTCGAAAGCCTCGTGCCCCTTCCTTTAACAATTGCGTAACCCAAGATAATGCCAAAAAATGCTGTAAATAACGCAGTCAGCAAAGAGAGGCGGATCGAGTTCCAGGCGCCCATCCAAATTTTGGGGTTGCGCAGCACCCCTGGCTCACCGCTGTTGATACTCAGATCGCCTTTTCCAATCCAGTGCGCCCAGGTAAAGTTCTCAAATGACCATTGTCCATCACGCAGCATGAAGGTGCTGATAATCAGCAATACCAAAGGCAACACCGCAATAATAAACTGGAAAACCACCACAATTGCCACAATGATGGGTTTAAAATTGCGCAGTTTTACTTTCTTCGACATGAAACCGCGGCCGCCAATCGTTTCGTAACTTTTTCGCGTTCCTACAAGTTTCTGATTCAACATTACGGTGACCATAGCAAAAACGATGAGTACAATCGCGGAGACAAATGCATCACCATAATTGCCAATACCTGTGTTGGATTTAAGCATGGTGGAAAGCGTGTAATATCGGACCGGTACACCAAGAACATTCGGACCGCCAAATGTACCCAATGCTTTTGAAAACGTCATGATAAAGCCAGATGCAATGGCCGGAATAACCAATGGAAAAGTAATTTTGCGCATAATACGCCAGCGGCCTGCTCCAGCCAACTCGCCGGCTTCTTCCAGCGACGAGTCAATGGACAATAACGCTGCAGAGATAAACAAGAAAAAGAACGTGTAATAATGCAGCCCGCTGCTCACGATGATTGGCACTGGTCCATAAGCCAACCAGTCTGGTACCGGTGTGCCGGTTATATATTCAAGCAACCCCATTGATCCGCCTGACGTCTGGTTCTTAAATAGTACCAACCACGCCATGGCGATCGTCCATGAAGGCATGATGTAAGGTACTTGAGCCAGCATGTGAATCGTATCCCGTCCCGGTACATCTGTACGGCAAACCAGCCATGCCATTAGCCCGCCGATTGCCAGCGAAAGGAATGTGGCCCCTAACGCTACCACCAGGCTGTGAATTAAAGGTTCATAGGTCATCAGCCAGCCGATTTTTCCGGTCAACATTCTCACCCAGTGATATAAAGTGAAATCACCGACATTGGCATCCTTTATCGCGCGTAAATCAATATCGCTAACCGTGATTGTGGTAATCACCATGCGATAAAGCGGGATGATAACGAGATAAAACATTACCGCAATCATGATGAGTGACAAGACAACGTGAGGTGTTGTAAGCCAACGGAAGAATCGTCGCATTCGCGCTTGCCATTTCTGCTTGCTTTCATTTGGAGCAGTCGAAGCTACTGTCATCAGGTTACACCTTCTATTTATTCCCTTTCTATTTTGTGGTTGGTATCACAATCAGGAATCTGCAGAAAAAGTTTATTGAAACACACCAGATTCATTGAGTTCTTTCAATTTGTCGCGCAAAGAATCCAGCTTATCAAGTGCAGGCATAATATTTTCCTGATCTGCATTGGCCACAGAAAGCAGCAGTGCGTTGATGATCGTCATCGGCACCACCAGCGAATGGAACTCGCCCACAGGCCCCC
>WPCH01148650.1_pt1 | contig 12088 bp, 10 predicted proteins | sample 5399881 | NCBI WGS metagenome assembly WPCH01 (sample SAMN12869468, study PRJNA574797) | sludge metagenome | isolation source: wastewater treatment of pH5 | place: China:Beijing | collected 2019-05-20 | reverse complement strand
TGATCTTGCCCTATGTAGATAAAACACGTTTAAATGGAGGTAATACTATGCAGCAGGAAATTCGTTTACAGGATCGAACGGCAAACCCAGCCCCTTTAGGACTCTTAGGTTTTGGCATGACCACGGTTTTATTAAACATTCATAATGCCGGTTTCTTTCCAATCAACTCTATGATCCTAGCCATGGGTCTTTTTTATGGTGGACTTGGTCAGGTCATTGCTGGAATAATGGAGTGGAAAAAGAACAATACCTTTGGAACCACTGCTTTTACTTCGTATGGTTTGTTCTGGCTCTCCTTCGTTGGCCTTTCTGTCATGCCCCAAGTTGGCTGGGCTGATGTATCAAGCAACATAGCCATGGCCTGTTATTTATTCATGTGGGGATTGTTCACCTTTGCTTTGTTCCTAGGTACACTGCGCATTAGCAAGGCTTTACAGGTAGTATTCGCCTCGCTCACAGTCTTGTTTTTTCTCTTAGCACTGGCTAACTTCACAGGAAACTCTGACATCCTAGTACTAGCAGGCTACGCAGGTATCTTCTGCGGTTTTTCTGCCATCTATACCGGTTTAGCTCAGGTTTTAAACGAACTCTACGGAGAAGAGAAGTTCCCACTCGGCGTAGTGAAATCTTAAACTCTAGACGTCCCCAGAGGGGGCGTCTTTTTGATCTATGACATTTTGGCCATAATCCCTTGGTGAACAGCAAAGATGCGCTTTAACTCGGTGATAGGCTCTTCATGATCGTCTACCCTGAGGTCAACCTTCACATCGTTAAAACCCCTATATCCAGCCTTATCCTGTACAACGAAGAGTGCTGCCGATTGTTGGCCCCGAGAGTCACCGCCAGCCCTTTGCCCTGCACCCAAGGCCTCCAAGAGGTGATATGCAAACTCCCCTTCTGTGTCTTCAAAGGTTCGTGCCATGGCTAATACAGTTTCTTCACTAACCAAAATATTACCTTGAACCGCAAAGTAATCGCCTGTCGCTCCTCCAGCCCAATCATGGCACTTGTCACCAGTAAAGGTCACTGCATTGCCGAGACTGTCAACGATACCCACTTGACGAAGATGACGCTCACTATCACTTTCAATCAAAATATCCATGACCTCACTAGCGCTCTTACCCTGAGCTAAAAGTTCAAGTCCCTTAGGGCCAAAGCTAGTATTAGCATAGGATTGAGTTGCGATCGCGCCCACGTTGGCCTTTGCCCAAGGTACCACGGCACCTACCGCTAAAAACTTCGACGCTACAGCAATGCCCCACTCTTTGGTGTCTGGGTCATAACCTACGATAGAAAAAGTGGCAACAATGTCATTCATGCATTTTCTCCTCCTGCTTCTCTGCGAATTTCGATTCCTAGCCAGACCGAGAAAATAGCTGCTAGACATATCATAATACCGGCCAAGAGAAACACTCTTTCTTCTGGCAAATTATAGCCAACAAGCAACATAGTCGAAGGAATAATGATGGACATAATTAAGTATGCAGTAGACTGATAAAGCCAGGCAAAGGGTAAGAGATGGGCTCCAAAGATCATTCCAAGAAGCATGACCATATTGGTCGGAGCTGCGGCATAGGCCCACATGGCGATCAAGATATACAAGAATTGATTGATGGAAAACAGAATCCCTAAGTTATTCAAGGGATTATCCTTAGCCGAGAATTCAGCCTTCAAGAATTTAGAAAATACAAAAGCTAGTGGCATCAAGGGGGCTGTACAAAAGAAGGTAAGGAGGTTGCGGGTCAAGATGTTCTGTATGGGTAAAAGCCAAACAACCAGTATACCGATCCACAGTATAACCGAAGCCATAATAAAGGGAAGGCCCCTCTTGTTACGTCTCGCTAAGTCTTTTCTAATCGTGTTCATGACGTTCCTCCCTTACAGGTGTTCCTTTCCTAGAGTATACCTCGCGAAAAACCGAAACCCTTTTTCGAAGGGGCATTACTTTCCAAATGTATTATGGTAGTGTATAATGGAGTTAAGATAATGTAAAAGCGGAGGGGAAACCATGAAGAAAGATGATTTAGAACGAATGGGCTTTGCCACCCAGGCCATTCACGGAGGTCATAGCCCTAATGCAGCTGGGGCGTTGGTCACTCCTATCTATCAGGCATCCACGTTTCGATTTGAGAGCGCTGAGCAAGGGGCTAGACGATTTGCGTTAGAAGAAGAGGGATATATTTATACGAGGCTAGGTAATCCCAATTCTACCGAACTAGAGCAAAAAATAGCTTTGCTAGAGGGAGCTGAAGCGGCAGTCGCCACAGGTTCAGGAATGGGAGCTATCTCATCGGCCTTTTGGAGTATACTTAAACCTGGAGATCATGTGGTAGCTGGCAAAGCCCTTTATGGTTGCACCTTTGCCTTTTTGAGTCACGGAACGAGCACATTCGGGGTCGAGACAACCTTTGTTGATACAGGTAACATAAATGAGGTAAAGGCAGCACTCCGCCCTAATACTAAAGTTGTCTACCTCGAGAGTCCCGCCAACCCCACAATGACAATTGCCGATATACGGCAAATTAGCGCCTTAGCCCACAAAATCCCTGATTGTATGGTCTTTGTGGATAATACGTATTGCACTCCCTACTTACAAAGACCCATCGAGCTTGGTGCCGATGTGGTATTACATTCTGCCACCAAGTACCTCAATGGACATGGAGACGTCATCGCCGGTATCGTGGCAGGCAAGAAAGAGTTCATTGATCAGGTGCGCTACTTTGGAATCAAAGATATGACTGGCTCAGTGTTGAGTCCCTTTGATGCCTATCTCATTTGCCGCGGACTTAAGACCTTAGCCATCCGAATGGAAAGACATTGTGCCAACGCCCAAGTCATTGCAGAGTTTCTCCAGACGCATCCCTCCATTGACATCGTTTTTTATCCTGGTTTGACTAGTTTTCCCCAATTTGAGTTAGCACAGGAACAAATGCGCCTGCCAGGTGCTATGATTACCTTTGAATTGAAAGGCGGGGTCCAGGCAGGAAAAACCCTTATGAACAATGTACAACTGTGCACTTTAGCTGTGAGTCTGGGAGATACGGAGACATTGATTCAACATCCCGCTTCGATGACCCACTCTCCCTATGCCCCCGAAGAGCGAGAAGTTTGCGGGATCACTGATGGCTTGGTTCGCTTATCAGTTGGGCTTGAGGACCCCGAAGACATAATTAGCGATCTCAGAATTGTTTTAGACAGACTGTAATGAAACAAGGAGTGCAGGCTTAACCTGTACTCCTTGTTTCATTTTTCAGTAAAGCCATCACCAAACAATCTTCCCACACATCACGATGTTTAATATAGGTGTATTGGCGCAAAATTCCTTCTTTCTTAAATCCGAATCTTTCCAAGAGGCGAATGGAGGCTGTGTTCTCCGGAAAAATGGATGCTTGAATGCGGTGCATTTCAATTTCATTAAAACCAAAGGGGATAAGCGCTTTTAGTGCTTCGGACATGATACCTTTGTGCCAGTGCTCCATAGACAGTTCATATCCCAATTCTGCCCTAGAAAAATGATCGAAATCGCTAAACCCACAAGTTCCAATAACTTTATCATAGGGCTTTAACGTGATCCCCCAGCGAATGGACTGTTCCTCTTCATATCCAGTCTTAAAGAAACGAACAAAACCTCTGCCATCAGCAATTGTCTTTGGCCACCAATCATAATATTTCGCGAGTTCCTCTGTAAAATATGCCTGGATAACCTCACCGTCCTCGTACTTTAACTGCCTCAAGACCAACCTCTCTGTTTCCAAAGTGGGAAACTGTGAGAAAAACGACATGCATTTACCAATCCACCTTGTTGTGTTGTACTTACTCACCTAGTTTATCATATTCGACCAAAAAAAGAATCCACCCTCGCGGATGGATTCAAACTGTTTTCTTCTTACAGCACTTGGTTATTGGGTGCTGGTGGCGGGGGTGCCTCTACCAAGGCAACTATGTGCTGGCAGGGTACCACTACCCGTTGGAATCCACCTAAATCGGCCACAGGGCGCCTTAATACCAGGTAGGTTTCTTGCACTTGAATCAGTTGCCATTGAACGTCAAATAGAGGAGATTCATCATTCGTTAAGATTAGATAAACCCAACGATTGATAAAGTTATTCCAAGCTTCTGGACAACGACAACACACATTTCGAAAGCCCATCTCATCCCTCCTTCACCCTACTATATGAAGAAGAAGAGTCAAGAGGCATGGTGCTAAGGTACTGAGTTTCGCAAAAATGGGACACTGGGCACGTTTTCTTATACTATGCAAGTAGAATTGGAGGTGTCGTCATGTCTAGTAAACCGAAAATCGGTCTCCTTTCACCCTTTTTAGTGCCCATTTCAGGCTATGAACAGCCTGCTAATGGCCTCAACGTAGACTTAGTTGTTGTAACACCTGGAAGAATTGATTGGAAAAGTCACCAAGTCCATGGTTTAATCTGGAATGGTGAGGAGTGGTCAGAAGAGCTTTGTCCCCTACCACCTTCCCTTTACAACCGCTACTATGGTCCCAAACCCAAAGTAGTTAATCGCCTAGAAACTATTCTTGGTAAGAACAAAGTATTTAATCATATCACGCGCTTTGACAAATGGGTCATGCACCAACTTCTGCAGAAATCAACGTTAAATAAACACCTGCCCTCAACGGACCTGTATACGCCTGAGCTCTTGATAGAGTATGTGCACCGCTTCAAAGCGGCCATTATAAAGCCCATTTCAGGTCAAATGGGAACAAAAATTTACTTGGTTGTGTCAGAAGGTGGAGTTTTCTATCTTTGTTCCGGAACCAAGTCACCCATCGCTTCCTTTTATTCCGCAGAAGATCTCCTTTCCAAAATGGAGTCATTGGTCACGACAGAATTTCTGGTCCAACAGTACATTCCCCTAGCCTCTATTGATGGCAGATTTTTTGATCTCCGTTTTTTAGTGCAAAAAAACAGAGTAGGAGTTTGGGAAGTGTCAGGGATGCTAAGCCGATTAGCCCTACGCTACTCCTATATAACAAATATCAGCCAAGCCATTGTGCCTGCTGAGGAAGTTCTTGCGGCAGCTTTTCCCCATAAAGACCTTATATCAACACTTTCTGAGCTAAGCATCAAGGGAGCACGGATTGCAGAAGAGTCCTTAGGCTCCCTTGGTGAGTTAAGTGTTGATTTTGGCCTGGATGACGAAGGACGTATTTGGATCATTGAGTTAAACGCCAAACCCATGAAAAGCATCTTTTTGGATCTCCATGACAAATCTCTGGTAGAGAAAATCTATAAACAGCCATTGCTTTATGCCCTTTATCAGGCTACAACTTAAACTATCCCTGTTTGTACTTTAGAGCCCCGCTTACTAGTATTCATTCTCAATTAATCATACACTCAGGCTATTCCGGTTAGCTATGAAACAGACCAAGGGAAAATTTCTTGAATCACACCTTCCTGAGCAGGCTTCTTGTTCACATCGACGATTTTACCCTTTTGTTTGCAGGAATTTCGCATTTTGCCCATAATTATTACACAGATAGACTTGTGATGGTTACACAATGCGTTACAATAGCTAAAAGGGGTGATGCGGGGGGTAGCCTTAGCGGATTTTGCTCTTCACAAAGACAATTGAAAAGGAAGGTGACTTGTGTGTTAAACCGTAAGTTAACGATTAGCATTTTGGTTACTATTTTATTGCTAGCCATGGTTTTCAGCGTAAGCGCAGAAGAAAAACGTATGGCAACTTGGGTTGATGAGGTAATTATCGTAGAAGAACCAGCCATTACGACTGCTGTTTCTCGCTTACAAGCTAACGACCTTGATATCTATGCATCAACATCGTCCCAAGCAGTTCCATTCAACACAATACTTAACGATCCAAACCTTGCGTACTACCAAACATTTGGGTCCTATGCCGAACTAACATTTAATCCGGTTGGCCCTACGTTCACCGATGGTCGCTTTAATCCATTCGGAATCCGCAGAATTCGTGAAGCCATGAACTTGCTTCTCGACCGGGACTATATTGCTCAAGAACTATATGGTGGCTTAGCCCTTCCAAAGTTCAACATGTTGAACAATGCCTACGTTGACTATTCCCGCGTTGTAGAAACAGCTCGTGCTCTCGAGGCAAAGTATGCTTACAACCTTGAGGAAGCAGAGCGCATCATTACAGAAGAAATGATGGAGGCCGGTGCCAGACTAGTAAATGGCGTATGGCATTATAACGATCAACCACTACAAATTCTAATCCTAGCTCGGAGCGAAGATCAACGTCGCCTCGTCGGTGACTACGTCGCAGACCAGCTAAATAGAATTGGCTTTAATGCAACTGTAGATTACAGAAGCGGTGCTGAAGCTTCTCCAATTTGGATGATGGGCGATCCTTGGCAAGGCCAATGGCACGTCTACACCGGTGGTTGGGGTGCAGGCGCTGTGTACCGCGATCAAGGACATATCTGGGATCAGATGTACACCCGCCGAACAATGACTCAGCCTCTCTGGCAAGCACTAGAGCCAATTCCTGAACTAGACCAAATCTCTGAAGATCTCTACTACAAGAGATTCTCAACCCTAGAAGAGCGTAACAGACTCTTCTCCCGTGCTTTAGAACTTGGTTTTGAAGATTCACCTCGTATCTTCACAGTAGATCAAATCAGCTATATTGCACGTCGTGCAGAGGTTACTGTATCCTCTGACTTAGCTGGTGGTCTGTCCAGTAATGCTCTGTGGGCAAGCACAATCCGTCGTGGTGACGAAGTTGGTGGTACAATTACTGTAGGTTCACAACAAGTTCTTGTTGAACCTTGGAACCCTGTTGGCGGCTCCAACTGGACCTTCGACCAGTTACCAATGCGCGCTACCTTTGACCGTGGTTTCATTAACGATCCGTTCACTGGTAATTACCTTCCACATAGGATTGCTAAAGTAGAAGTTACTGCTCAAGAAGGCTTGCCTATTGCTAAGTCGCCTCAATCTGACTGGGTTACACTGGAATTCGTTCCAGAAATCGTAGTACCCGGCGATGCATGGCTCCATTGGGATCCAACTCTCCAAAGATTCATCACAGTTGCTGAGAAGTATCCCGAAGGCTTAACCGCTCCTCGCAAGAGCGTCATCCACTACCGTGACGATCTCTTTGAAACAGTCACATGGCATGATGGTAGCCCATATACAGTGGGAGATATGCTCTTCTCAACCGTAATGGACTGGGATCGCGGCTTTGAGCAAAGCGAAATTTACGATCCAGCAGCCGGTGGTAGACTGGCAACAGCGATCAGCAACGCCCGTGGTTGGAAAATCCTCTCCATGGATCCATTTGTTTATGAGGTTTATTCAACCTCTTGGTACATTGATGCCGAACAGAATCTCGGTGATATCTTCGCCGTTTACTACCAATACGGTACTGCTCCTTGGCATACACTCGCCCTTGGAGAGCTCGCTGAAAAGAATGGCGATTTAGCCTTCAGCGCAGCAAAAGCTAATGCCATGGATGTGGAGTGGCTTGGTTATAATGTCGGCCCAAGCTTGCCGGTTCTAGACAAGTGGTTGGATTATGCAATTGACAATAATTACCTTCCATACGCAAGCTTCCTAAGCGAATTCATTTCCGAGGAAGAAATCGCTAGTCGCTATGCAAATGCTAAAGCTTGGTATCAAGACAAAGGTCACTTCTGGATCGGTAATGGTCCTATGTACCTCGAAAGGGCCTACCCTGTAGAGAGAATGGTGCACCTAAAACGCTACGAGAACTACTCAGAGCCTGCTGATAAATGGGCAATGTTCGACGAACCACGTATCGCCGAAGTAGAGGTTAACGGACCGTCTCGCGTTAGAGCCGGAGCCGAAATTGTTCTCGAAGTTGAAATTAGCTTTAAGGGCGAAGTTTATCCCTTAGAGTTCATCCAAGAAGTGAAGTACATTGTTCTAGATGCAAACGGAGCTGTAGCTTACAGTGGTTATGGTACCGGAGTTGCTGATGGTCTCTTTGAAATTCGTCTAACCGGTGAAGAAACCGCAAAACTGCCTATCGGATCCAACACACTTGAAGCTATCGTCCTCCCAACTCTTGTTGGTGGCGCAACCTTCGGTGGACACACTTTTGTAACATTACCATAGGCATGAGACCTAATGAACAACGCTAGATTCGAGAAAGCGAGGGCGTGGAGTCCACGCCCTCGCTTTCTCTGTTCCAGATCAATACCGGGAGGTATATGAAATGCAAAACATTGAAACCGCGCAAGGACAGGCTACTATAGTTCGACAACGTCGGCTAAGTAGTCTAAATCGCGTTCTCAAATACGTAGTCGTGCGGGGACTGACCTTGCTCGTTACAGTTACGGTCGGAGTTTATTTAGCAATTTTAATCGCCAACGGTGGCGGTTATGTGGACGACATGCGGAAGGGACAAATTAGAGAACAGATTTCCATAGAGCTTGCGGGTAACCAAGAAATGCAGTTTTTAACGGTCCAGGAACGACGCGCGCTTGAAGCAAGCATGATCGAGATTAGAGAAGCACAGCTTGGGCTCGATCGTCCATTTATGGTGAGGAGCTTTGAGTATTTATGGAATGGGCTTACCCTCGACCTCGGATCAGCTGACTATTTGCTTAGTGACAGCGGGTCCCGTCAGGTCCGCAATATCCTAGGGGAAAGACTAGGACCAACGCTGCTCTTAATGGCTTCAGGTCAACTTCTTCTCTTTTTCGGTTCGCTGGCTTTGGGGCTATTCCTCTCACGCCGTTATGGTAGTTTTTTAGACAAGTTTATTATCGCAATGGCGCCCACCAGTTCGGCACCTGCGTGGTTCTACGGCATGTTTCTTATTTTAATATTTTCTGCCGTGCTTGGGTGGTTGCCCTTTGGTGGCATGGTTGCTGCACCGCCTCCTCAATCAACCCTGTTGCGTATTGCAAGCACCTTGAAACACATGATCTTACCGGTGACAGCGTTGGTAATTTCAGCGCTTTTCTCGAGTGCCTACTCCCGGCGTACATTCTTTCTAATCTATTCTAGCGAGGATTACGTGGAGATGGCCAAGGCCAAAGGCCTATCAGATCGAGAAATTGAGCGCCGCTATGTACTGCGACCTACGCTACCTACAATTATCACAAGCTTTATGCTAACTATTATTGGATTGTGGACGGGAGCCATCGTATTTGAGACGGTGTTTAACTGGCCAGGAATTGGACGTTTAACCCAACAAGCAATTAACCTGTTTGATACGCCCGTCATTGTGGCCACAACTGTGATTTATGCCTATCTTTTAGCTATCACGATCTTCTTACTCGATATAATCTACTCCTTGGTTGATCCCAGGGTTAAAATTGGTGGAGGTGGAACTAGGTAATGAAGGCAACCCTAAGCAATGCTTTTCACCAAATGAGGAAGTACCCTTCAGCGGTTGTGGGAAGCATCATCATTCTATTTTTGGTATGTCTGGCCATCTATGCTATGGCTACTATACCTTATAGTGAAGCCGTTAGGCTTTGGCGAGGTGCTGATAGTGTGTGGATAGAATCACCGCGCAATGCCCGCCCGGCTTGGCTCAATCATTTCTACAGAGAAAAACAGCCAGTAACTATGACTATGAGGACAAAGGATGACCCCAGCCTTAAAACGGTCGTGGATTTAGGTGGTGGCGTTGCCACTACAGACTTTGTATTTGAGTTTGATTACCAATACGATGGATTCCCTTCAGAATTGTCCGTCTTTTTTACATCTTCCTTTAATAACGCTCGTCCTAATGTAGCCATGAAATGGATAACTCCAGACGGCCGTGAAATCCCTCTCGCAGACATGACAATTCGAGTGAATGAGAATTACTCGATTTCCCAAGATGCACGAGTCCAACGTAGATTAGGTGGAGCTCTGCCTGAAAGAGGACTTTTTGCGGATCCAACAAATCCAAATAAGGTCCTTAAAGGCACCTATCAACTAGTGGGTGAAGGACTTGTCTTCGAAGAAGGTTCGACAGTCGACGCTTCCTTTGTGGTCTATGGCCAGCTGCACGGTCTAGCTGGAACAGACCATCGTCGTCGAGACATTACTGTTGCACTCCTCTGGGGTACCCCAGTTGCATTGGCATTTGGTTTAGTGGCCGCTGTAGGCTCATCCATTGCAACAATGTTCTTAGGTGCAGCCTCTGTCTGGTTTGGTGGCTGGATCGACTGGTTAATTCGGAGAATTAATGAAGTTGTCATGATCCTACCCCTCTTGCCCATCCTTATCATGGTTGGACTGTTCTATTCTCGAAGTATCTGGGTAATTTTAGGTGTGGTCATCGCACTTGGAATCTTCGGCTCGGGAATCCTTAGCTACCGCTCCATGTTTTTACAAGTAAAAGAGTCGGGCTACATTGATGCTGCCAGGGCCTATGGAGCAGGTAATGGTAGAATTATTTTCCGCTATATGATCCCTAAAATCATCCCAACCTTGATTCCTGGTTTCGTTACCCAGGTACCGGCCTTTGTTTTTCTAGAAGCAACGCTATCAGTCTTGGGTTTAGGTGATCCCGTATTGCCTACATGGGGTAAACTTTTGAATGATGCTCATTCTAATGGCGCATTATTCAACGGATATTTCTATTGGGTATTGGAGCCAGCATTCTTACTCATGTTAGCTGGGTTAGGATCTGCCATGCTTGGTTTTGCGCTTGACCGCATCTTCAACCCACGCCTAAGGGGGGTATAGAATATGAGTAATAAAAACGTACTGCTTGATGTCAAAAACCTAAAACTGTATTTCCGTACCCAAGCTGGTCCTGTGCAAGCTGTAGATGACGTCAGTTTTCAATTGAAAGCCGGGCACACCCTAGCTGTAGTAGGTGAATCAGGTTGTGGAAAAACGTCCTTGGCCAAGGCTATCTTGCGCCTTCTACCACGTAATATTTCTACCTTTACCGGTTCTATTAACTTCGATGGCAAGGATATCATGAAGTATGATGACGAGAAGTTTCGCAGAGAGATTCGCTGGAGCCATATTGCCTCGGTTCCCCAGGCATCCATGAACTCCCTCAATCCGGTTATTCGGATTGAAGACCAGCTTGTTGAACCGCTATTGATCCACGGGAAACTCACTCGGCAACAGGCGAGAGTCAGGGTAGCCGAGGTCTTTGAAATTGTCGGCTTACCCATTGATTTTTTGCAACGTTACCCATTTGAGCTCAGTGGTGGAATGCGTCAAAGAGCAATCATTGCTATGGCGCTAGCATCCAATCCGAAGCTGGTTGTCCTTGATGAACCATCATCTGCCTTGGATCTTTTGAGCCAAGCTAACTTGATGAATGTCTTGAAGAAAATCAAGCACGAAATCGAGACAACATTCATCCTGATTACCCATGATATCGGTACAGCGAGTGAGTTAGCTGATGAAATCGCCGTAATGTATGCTGGAAAGATGATTGAGTACAGTTCAGCGGACTATTTTTACACGGATGCGCACCATCCATATTCCCAGAAATTGATGGCAAGCGTACCCACTCTGCGAGAAGACAAGGAGTTGCAATTTATTCCAGGTCAGCCTCCTTCCCTAATTAACCCGCCTACAGGTTGCCGCTTTGCAGCCCGGTGCGAAAAGAAATTCGAGAAATGCTCCGTTGAGCCACCCACAACCAACTTGGGGAATGGAGCAACTGTACAGTGCTGGCTATTTGACGAGACGGGAGAGGTGAAACATGCCTAGTCTAGCAAAAACCTTACCACAGGAACAGCCTAACCAAAAGGCCGTTCTCCGAATAGAAGATCTCCACACTTGGTTTGAAATACGCCGCATGGGCTTCTTTAAAGCTGGCGATGTACGTGCCTTAGATGGAGCCTCCTTTGAATTATACGAAGGAGAAACAGTTTCCATCGTTGGTGAAAGTGGCTGCGGAAAGAGTACCTTGGCTAAAACCATCCTTGGAATAAACCACATTAGTAAGGGTTCCATCTTCTTTGAAGATAAGGACTTAAGTACCCTTGATAAGGAAGGCTGGAAGCACTATCGTTCTAACATTGGTTACATCCAGCAAGATCCTTATGGTGCGCTACCTCCCTTTATGTCGGTTAAACGCATTCTAGAAGAGCCCATGAAAATCAATGGCGTCACCGATAAAAAAGAACAAACTAAACGTATTAGGCAAGTGC